>Ga0114947_10000973_pt1 | contig 10364 bp, 8 predicted proteins | sample CR02metaG_FD_99656 | JGI IMG/M metagenome (GOLD analysis project Ga0114947, IMG submission 99656) | Deep subsurface microbial communities from Mariana Trench to uncover new lineages of life (NeLLi) - CR02 metaG | ecosystem: Environmental > Aquatic > Marine > Ocean trench > Sediment ...
CTTTATCCCAGATATTCATGAAGGAATAGTGATAGGCTCCTATGAAGTTGCTTAAGCAGTTCATCGTTCGGGTAACCGGAAATTTCTTTGAGACGGTGGTTCCAAAGTTGCGCCAACAACGTGTAAAAAAGATGCCTCCATCTCTGAAGCTGGTTTCTCATAATTCGCATCCCTTCGCGTCTCCTGATACTTCGACCCAACGAAGGGCCCATATTGGCCATATGGAGGCTTTGGAATCCGTGCTTCAAAAAGGGGAGCAGTGGTTGTTGGGCAAGCAAGACTCAGAACGGGGATTTTGGGTTGAGGAATTAGAAGCAGATACGACATTGACATCAGAATACGTCATGCTTCGTCGGTTTTTGGGGGTCGTTGATCCTGAACGAGAACGAAAAGCTGTTCGTTATCTCCTTCATATGCAAGCTGATGATGGAGGATGGCCAATTTTTTCTGGTGGGGCAGCCGATATTAGTGCGACAGTGAAGGCCTACTTTGCTTTGAAATTGGCCGGGATATCATCTGATGAACCCGTGATGCAGCGGGCTAAGGATTTGGTTCTGCAAAAAGGCGGGGTGGTTCAAGCCAATGTCTTCACCAAAATTACGTTGGCTTTGTTCGGGCAATATGATTGGCGTGGAATTCCCTGCATGCCTCCGGAGATTTTTCTAGCACCTCAATGGTTTTATTTTAATCTGTATGCGGTCTCCTACTGGTCTCGTGTTGTCCTTATCCCGCTCTTGATTATTTTTGCTCATCGCCCTCTTTGTTCTATTTCCAAAGATCAGGGCATTGAAGAACTCTTTCTGGAACCTTTGGAAACTAGGGACTTTGCGCAGGTGCCGCCTTTGCATCGGGATTCCACATTGCTCAGTTGGCGAAATTTTTTCGTATGGGTCGATGGCCTGCTTCGTCTCTATGAATTCTATCCAATTAAAACATTGAGAAAGAAAGCGTTGAAAGAGACAGAGCGCTGGATGATCGAGCATATGGATGGTGAGGGAGGGCTTGGAGCCATTTATCCCGCCATGGCCAACTCCATTTTTGCACTCAGAGCGTTGGGTTATTCGACGGACCACCCGTTAATTCAAAAAGCTTTAGGCGAAATTGAGGCGCTCGAAATTTTTTCCAGTTCTGGGAACACGCCCACACCCAACATGCTGCATTTGCAGCCGTGTCATTCCCCGGTGTGGGATACTGCCTTAACTATGAATGCTCTCATTGAACAAGGTATAGCTCCTGATCATCCATCCTTGCGTCGAGCTGATGCTTGGTTGCGTGGTTGTCAATCGCGAAAAGTTGGTGATTGGGTCGTGTCGTCTCCAGAAGCAAAACCAGGAGGATGGGGCTTTCAATATGAAAATGATTGGTATCCGGATGTAGACGATTCCTCAGCCGTGGTCACCGCAATGGCCAAGATTTATCAAGCCGAATCTCCAGATTCCGATGAGGTACTTCAGCGAGGCTTTCGCTGGGTGTTGGCCATGCAAGGGTCTGATGGGGGCTGGGGTTCATACGATAAAGATAATAATAAGCTTATTTTCAATAAAATTCCGTTTGCTGACCACCAGGCTCTGTTAGATCCCAGCACCGCCGATTTAACCGGCCGGTGCTTGGAAATGTTAGGAGCCATGGGGTATGACCAGTCACATCAGGCCGTCGGGCCTGCCCTTGAGTTTTTACGCAGGGAACAAGAACACAATGGCAGTTGGTATGGGCGATGGGGGGTCAATTATATTTATGGGACTTGGTGTGTGCTATCGGGCCTTCGAGCAATTGGAGTGGATATGGAAGCACCGTGGGTTCAAAAATCTGTGTTATGGCTGGAATCTGTCCAGAATTCGGATGGGGGTTGGGGGGAATCCTGCGAGTCGTATACAAATATGGAGATGAATGGGCAGGGAGAAAGTGCTGCCTCCCAAACGGCATGGGCGATCATGGCCCTGCTTCAGGCTGGTGCGTCCGACTCCTTAAGTGTTGTTCGGGGCGTCAATTGGCTTATTCGCCATCAACGTGAAGATGGTGTGTGGGATGAACCGTTTCACACCGGGACAGGATTCCCGCGAGTTTTTTATTTACGATATCATGGCTATTTCAAATATTTCCCCATTTGGGCATTGGGCATGTACCGGAATGTAAAAATGACCGGAGAAGCCAAAGCCGACAAATTGCGCAAGACCGCCCAGGCTTCCCGACGCCAACGGAGATTGAGTTAAGGGTCCGTAAAGAAATACGTGGTACATTAAAACACTGAGATTTAGGTTAGATTTGGTCGATCTGAATGAGAGGAACCGGAGGAATAGTTGTACTATTTCGAGGGTTTCTCGATTGAAGATCGGCCAAAGATACCCTGAAGCTGAGGTGTATAAATGTACTACGAATTTCTTTGCGGGCCCTAAGTCTTGCTCTCAATACACCCTGTCTTGTTCACCGCATGATGTCAGGAGCCGATTCTGACCAGAATCGCCATAGTAACGGCAACCAGAATAGAATTTCAGGGCGTTGCCCGTGCCCTTCCATTTCCTCATCCCGTTTCCCACTATGGTCATCGGGCGTTAGAAAGCAACGATCACGTCCTGAATGTCCTGCTTATTCAGTCTGGCATTGGCCCTGATAAGGCCCGTGTATGTGCTCAGCAACTTCTCGACGCCCCATCGTGGGATGTCGTCATCTCTACCGGTTTTGCTGGGGCTCTTGATACAGGGCCTATTGGGTCGGTACTTATTGGCCATGAAGTCTTATCGGAGTCGTCAACGACCTCTCTTGTCCCGTCCACCCCACAACCAGTCGTGTGTCATCCTGATTGGGTCCAAACGGCATTGGGCATAAACTGGAAGGCACATGAATCTCTACGAAGCGGAAGATTTGTCAGTGTGCGGCGTGTGCTCACCCATTCGGTTGACAAACATAAATTGAGAGCCAGTACAGGAGCCGTGGGGGTCGATATGGAAAGTGCAGCTATTGGGGAAATTGCTCAAGGCCATGGCCTACCATTTCTGATTATTCGGGCGATTTCCGATGGTGTAAACGAGGATTTGCCGGTAGACTTTAATCTCTTTCTTAAGCCATTGGGGTGGGTTTCTGGTGTTATGCACCTCATGACGACTCCAAGTTCTTGGAAGGGTTTCCTTGACCTTTATCGCCATTCGAAACACGCGTCGCTGCAACTCACGCGATTTTTTAAGGAATTTTTCTCTGCTGTGTCGACAATGTCAATGTTGCCAACTCCTATACGTGCCAAGTTGTAACCGATGAATGTGATTCAAGCTATTGGGGCTCGGGTCATTGCGTGGATTGAAGAAATGGGAGCCATGCTTCTGTTTCTGCTGCGGTCCTTTGGATGGCTGTTTCGGCCGCCATTGCGGTTGTTTCAAATCATCAAACAATTGCATTTTGTCGGTTTCAAATCGACGTTTGTCGTTATGCTGACGGCCCTGTTTACGGGAATGGTGTTGGCGCTTCAAGGCTATTATTCCTTGAGAAAATTTGGGTCGGAAGGACTCCTGGGTTCTGCAGTGGCGTTGAGTATAATTCGCGAACTGGGCCCGGTGCTTGCTTCCCTGATGGTGACCGCTCGCGCGGGGTCTGCGATGACTGCAGAAATTGGCATTATGCGGATTACCGAACAAATTGACGCAATGGAAACGATGGCCATCAATTCCCTCCAGTATTTAATTACGCCTAAGATAGTGGCCTCACTCATTTCTGTGCCGCTCTTAGTCGCCCTCTTTGACGTCGTTGGGATTGGAGGAGGCTATGTTGTTGCGGTGAAGTTATTGGGCGTCAGTGGAGGGTCGTATTGGAGTTCCATTGAATCCGCGGTGGAGTGGAAAGACGTATATGGCGGAATATTGAAGTCGATTAGTTTTGGCCTTATTATTAGTTGGGTCTGTTGCTATAAGGGGTACTTCACGAAAATGAGTGCTGAAGGGTTGGGTGAAGCGACCACAGAGGCTGTAGTGTTGGCGGCGGTGCTCATTTTGGTGTGGGATTATTTTTTAACATCAATCCTCTTGTAGCAATTGGTATGTCCGTATGAGGCCATCGATTATTATTCGATTAAAAGGGGTTGAAAAGACACTGGGCGGTCAGCCTGTGCTCAGAGGCGTGGACTTGGATATCCCTAAAGGCGATATCACGACGATTATTGGTCCCAGTGGTGAGGGGAAAAGTGTGCTGTTGAAACACATCATTGGTTTGATGCGGCCTGACCGAGGGCAGGTGCTGGTTGATGGTGTGAATCTTGCGCAAACCCATGATCGAGCATTGAATGAGATTCGCAAGAAATTTGCGATGTTGTTTCAGTCGGCCGCGCTATTTGATTCTATGAATGTCTTTGAAAATGTCGCTTTTCCCTTGAGAGAGAAACGCCTGGTTTCCGAGTCCGATGTCCAACGATATGTGCCGGAAATGTTAGAGCGCGTGGGGTTGGGGAAAATGGGGCACAAATTCCCTGCTGAGCTAAGTGGAGGGATGAAGAAACGAACGGGATTAGCCCGAGCGTTGGTGGTGAGACCAGAAATTATATTATTTGATGAGCCCACAACCGGCTTGGATCCTTTAATGGCCTATGCTATTCATGAATTGATTGTATCCATGCATAAAACGTTTGGGTTTACGGGAATCATGGTGAGTCATGAAATCCCAGAAATTTTTTCCCTCTCTGATTGGGTGGCGATGTTAAAGAATGGTAAGATTCTTGCGATGGAGCGATCCGATGAATTTCAACGCCTGTCGGATCCTTTGGTTCGTGAATTTATTTCCATTCCGAATGCCATGGCCGCATCATAAAGACAAAAGGTTTGTATTATTTAGGATGGTAGTTGGCTAATTACCTTTCTTCCGAGGAGTTGTGAATGGCCAAACCCTTTCCTTGCCAGGTGCTGTTATGAGGGAACGTGGGAAATTAGAGTTTGTTGTTGGGGTGTTTGTCCTGGTTGGGATTCTCTGCCTCAGTTATCTCGCGATCAAGTTGGGAAAATTAGAACTTGTCGGCGGAGACTATTACGAGCTTACAGCAGATTTTTCGTCGAGCTCGGGGTTGAAAAAAGGGGCATCCGTTGAAATCGCTGGTGTCAAAGTTGGCCGGGTGAAGTCTATTGTCCTGAAAGAGGATCAGGCGCGAGTGGTGTTGGCGATAGAAGATGGAATTACGGTGTATAATGATGCGATTGCCTCGATTAAAACTCGCGGGATTATTGGAGAAAAATTTATGGGGCTTTCTCCTGGAGGGTCCGGGGAACCGTTATCCAAGGGAGGAACGATTGTTGATACGGAATCCGGTATAGATTTAGAACAAGTTATTAGCCAATTAATCCATGGCAGTGTGGAATAATAATACTTATTTTGTTGGCAAGTGGAGGAGTTATGCTTACGACCGGGTTGTTGTTGTCTGAAATAATCAACGGAGCTGGTTATCGATCAAGCCGATTGATGCGAGCGGCTCATTACACTCTATTTATGACGGTGCTGACTTGGGTAGTTATCTCCCTTATTGGTTTTTCTATGGCATGGGGCGCCGGAACGCCGATGCAAGCCGTCAAAGAGACGATAAATGAGGTGTTATTAGTTCTTGGAGATGAAGGCTTAAAAGATCCTGCGCGAGATGCCGAACGCCAGAAGAAATTAGAAGCAATTATCAAACAGCGATTTGATTATGAAGAAATGGCCAAGCGTACGCTTGCGGCAAAATGGAAGAAGCTCAGTGCGGAGCAACAACAAGAATTTGTAGGATTATTTCAACGGTTTTTAACCCAGACGTATGCTGGGAATATTGATGGATATTCCGGGGGACAGGTGGAGTATGTGAAGGAGCGGTTAAAAGGAGACTTTGCCGAAGTCCAAACCATAGTGGTGTCCCCGAAAGTGAAAATTCCCCTGAATTATCGTCTCCTCAAAAAACACGATAAATGGGGGGTGTATGATGTCATCATTGATGGGGTAAGTTTGACGAAAAATTATCGAAGTCAATTCTCGCGCATCATCAAATCCTCCTCGTTTGACGCACTTCTCGACAAACTTCGTTCAAAGATTGGTCTGGCAGCTTCGTCTTAGGAGGCTGTCCCAGATTAGATTGATCTACTGCGGTTGCGCTGGCTTTGGCCAGGTTTTCCGATCCTTTTCGTTCAATAGTCACCACTATTCGCCTCAAATGATCGAAAAATCTGACTCAAACCAGCACAACCTCGTGACGACCACTAATCTCGGACAGCCTCCTAGGAAGCCAGGTTAATGCTACCTTCCCGTGCGTCGTGCTTGGTGGCCATGGTCTGCCTGGCCTTAACGGGAAGTATCATTCCCTCGTCGGCTCGTGCGGAAAAGTCATTTTTTGTTATCCCTGCCATTTCAACATCCAAAAACGATGGGCGAGATTTTGGGTTTATTGTTCCCGTGTTGGACTCCGATGAGGAGGGCAATCTGCGCTCGGTCTTTGCGCCCCTGCTGATTCATAATTCGTTTTTGGGGGTCCGTGGCACCCTCAACTATTTCCAATTCTGGTCGGGTGGAAAGCAAATGGAGGTCGTGGGGTCTTACACTGAGGAGATTGAGCGGAAGTTTAAGCTTCGGTATAGGGACCCTGGGTTTATCGAAGGTTTGTTCTTCGTAGATATCGGCGCACAATTTTTTAAAAATGCCACGAAACGATTTTTTGGCTTGGGCCAAGTCACTCCGCAATCGAATGAAAGCAATTATACTGGGCGCGAAATCCAGGTTCATTGGAATTTTGGCATTCATCTCAACGATGTCACTCGGTTGTCGGTCAATCAGCGATTTCGTGACGTCCAAATTCAACCTGGTGGAGTAGATGACGAACCCTATGCCAAAGACCGCTTCTCCACTACTGCTGGAATAGATGGGGCGACCGTGTTGGCGCATCGGGTGGTGTTTCACTACGATTCCCGGGACAATCTGACGACCCCAACAGCGGGAACCCGGGTTGAAGCGTTTGGGGAATTGGCACAAAATTTTGATCGACGACAGATCGACGATCAACTGTATTTTCGATATGGCTTTGATGTTCGGCGGTTTTTCCCCAGTCCGTCGAAACGGTATATATTCCTTATTCGAGGGAGGGTACAGTTAAGTTTTGGAGATGGAATCCCCTTTTTCGAACAAAGTTCGTTAGGGGGTGAGAACAATCTTCGAGGATACGGACGAGATCGGTTCATTGATAAGCATATGGTGGCGGTCAATGTTGAGGAGCGTATTCATATATTTCAAATGAAGATGTTCAACGTCAATGTGGAATTTGAAGTGACCCCCTTTGTCGACATGGGCCGTACCTACCGAGATTTTTCTTACCGGCAATTTAATGAATGGGAAGTCACGCCGGGTGTGGGGTTTCGATGGATTGTGCGGCCTAATATAGTTAGCCGGGTAGATTGGGGCTATAGCAGGGAAGGTGGGGCAGTTTTTGCCGGGTTAGATTATCCGTTTTAATGGTTCATGGATCTAGGAGGTTTTTTGTACCCAAATAAGAAAGTACATTTGATTCTGTTCCTTGGCCTAAGTTTTGCCATATTTGGTTCGCCTCTTTGGGGCTCTAGTGCGTCCCTCAACGAACCGGATACTCCTGAAGGTCTTGAAAAGGAACTGCAGCATCTCCTCTCCCGCGGTATGGCGCAATCCCAAGATCCAATCGAATTGCAGCGTTTGGCCAGCTTGTATTTAGACTTAGGATATGGGCTGTATGTTGATCCGGAGAAAAAAATAGGGGCGTTTCAGGAAGGTGCTAGGCTAGCCAAAAAAGCTTTGGCGCAAGAAGACTCATCAGCGGATGCGCATTTTCTGTATGCCGCCAATCTTGGGAGCGCCACAGAGTTACAAGGTGTCCTATTCGGGATGCTGAGGATACAAGAGATAAAATTTCATGTGCATCGTGTGTTGGAGCTTGATGCCATGTATGCACCAGCTCATCATATGTTAGGGCGAATGTATGAAGAATTACCCTGGTTTTTGGGTGGCGACCAGGAGGCTGCTGGAGAACATCTTAAAAAAGCCGTCTCGCTCGATATACACTATGCCCCTGGGCGTTTGGATTTGGGGCGATGGTATTTGAAGCAGGGATATCATCAAGAAGCTGTGCAGGAATTTACTCGAGTCGTAGAAACGCCACCACGTGAAAAAGTTTGGATTTGGGAACGTATGTATCGACCTCAGGCGCGAGATCTCTTGCGGCAACTCAATGTCAATGAAGGAAGTGGGGATAGTCCCTGAAGGTACGGGTCCGTCACGACATACCCTAAGTGGAGAGAGTTCGTAGGCGTTCCACGGCTTGACAGCATATAGCAGCTATGGGAAGATTTTGGCTAAGTATGTCGATATCGGAACTCTCTCCATTTTTCCCTCACAAAAGTCCTTAAGTGTTTCTAGAAAGGGTCTCTTATGTCCTTATTGAAAAGGATTGAAAATCCCAAAGATTTAAAGAAGCTATCTCCCGCCCAATTTCCTGAACTTTGTCAGGAAATTCGAGAAACTATCATCGATGTGATTTCGGGCGTGGGCGGGCATTTGGCGTCAAATTTGGGGGTGGTGGAACTCACGGTGGCTCTGCACTATTTGCTCGATACGCCTTATGATAAAATCATATGGGATACCAGTAACCAGGCCTATACCCATAAACTCTTAACGGGTCGTCGAGAACAATTCCACACCATCCGACAATTCGGAGGGATGAGTGGATTCTGTAAACGGGAAGAAAGTGTGTATGACTCGTTTAATGCCGGACATGCCGGAACTGGAGTCTCTGCTGCAGTGGGGTTTGTCGAGGCTCGTGAGCAATTAAAACGATCCCATAAAGTTGTCTGCGTATTGGGCGATGGAGCGTTGACGGCTGGAATGACGCTGGAAGGGTTGCAACATGGGGGAGATATGGGCCGGGATTTTGTCGTGATTCTGAATGATAATCAGATGTCGATTTCCCGGAATGTTGGCGCGATCAGCGCGTATTTGAACCGGACCTTTACGGGTGAATTTTATACGCGATTTCGTGAAGAAACCTCCCAATTGTTAGACACGATTCCTCAAATAGGTGAACCCGTCAAACGGATGGCGATACGAGCAGAGGAATTGGCAAAAGGGTTTCTCCTCCCAGGTTTATTATTTGAAGAATTGGGTTTTAGGTATGTTGGCCCGATTGATGGGCATAATTTTGAGCATTTGTTGCCCACCATGAAAAATGTCTTGAAGCTTAAGGGGCCGACGCTTCTGCATGTTATTACCAAGAAGGGATTAGGCTTTGAACCTGCTGTGCGCAATCCCGTATGGTTTCATGCCTGTTCGCCGTTTGATGGGAAAACCGGGAAACCGATAAAAAAGACTGGGTATCCTTCCTACAGTTCTATCGCTGCAAACACATTAATCAGGCAGGCACGCCATGATAAACGTGTAGTCGTGATCACTGCAGCAATGTGTGAAGGCACTGGATTGTCCGACTTTCAAAAGGAATTTCCGACTCGGCTCATTGATGTGGGGATTGCCGAACAACATTCGGTAACGTATGCAGCAGGGTTGGCAGTTGAAAACATGCGGCCTGTCATCTGTATGTATTCGACCTTTCTTCAACGTGCCTATGATCAAGTGCTTCATGATGTGGCTATCCAAAATCTTCCTGTCACATTCTGTATCGATCGAGGTGGGCTGGTGGCTGAAGATGGGACAACCCATCATGGAGCCTTTGACTTTGCCTATCTTCGACATATGCCGAACATGGTTATTATGGCTCCGAAAGATGAAAACGAATTGCAGCATATGGTGCAAACAGGATTGGTTTATGATGGGCCGAGCGCGATACGCTACCCGCGAGGGAGTAGCTTAGGTGTGCCTTTGGACCCCGAACCGATTCCCCTGACGATTGGCCAAGGGGAACTGTTGGTTGAGGGACGGGATGTGGCTATTCTAGCGATTGGTGTCACGGTATCAGAAGCGATGAAGGCGGCAGCGAAACTGAAAGACGATGGTGTCTCTGTGGCGGTCATTAATGCGCGATTTGTGAAGCCTTTGGATAAAGACCTCATTCGTGAGGTAGCCAAAAATGTGAAATGTCTGGTCACGGTGGAAGAAGGGTGCCGAATGGGCGGTTTTGGTTCAGCTGTGCTGGAGTTCCTTTCCGAAGAAGAATGCTGGGATCTACCCACTAAGGTATTAGGGTTGCCGGATTGGTACATCGAACAAGGTCCACAAGAATTGCTCCGCGAAAAATACGGGCTTACGGCTGATGGGATTTACCATCAGGCTAAGGCTCTTTATGATCGAGTGTCATTACCAACCATCATTCGCCAGGAGGCTGTCCGAGATTAATGATTCTCACGAGGTTGTGCGGGTTTGAGACAGATTTTTCGATCGGTTGAGGCGAATAGTGGTGACTATTA
>Ga0114947_10000979_pt1 | contig 10349 bp, 9 predicted proteins | sample CR02metaG_FD_99656 | JGI IMG/M metagenome (GOLD analysis project Ga0114947, IMG submission 99656) | Deep subsurface microbial communities from Mariana Trench to uncover new lineages of life (NeLLi) - CR02 metaG | ecosystem: Environmental > Aquatic > Marine > Ocean trench > Sediment ...
CGACACCTATCACCTGAATGGCACGAAGTGCTGGATCACGAATGGAGGAGAGGCCGACCTCTACACCGTCTTTGCGACCCTCGACCGCTCGAGTCGGCACAAGGGGATCTGCGCCTTCGTGATTCCTGCGGATACGCCCGGGTTGTCCCGGGGGAAGAAAGAAGACAAGATGGGCCAGCGCGCGAGCGACACCCGTGTGATCCACTTCGACGGGGTCCGGGTGCCTTCGTCTCAGCGGCTGGGCGCAGAAGGCGAGGGATTCAAGATCGCCATGCGCACTCTCGATCGCACCCGACCTCCGATCGCCGCCCTCGCAACGGGCATTGCCCGCCGCGCTCTCGACGAATCCGTCAACTATGCCCGCGAGCGAAAGGCCTTCGGAAATCCCATCGGAAGCTTTCAGGCGGTGCAGTTCATGTTGGCCGACATGGCCAAGGAGATCGAGGCGGCTCGCCTGCTGACGCTGCAGAGCGCCTGGATGATCGACGGCGGTAGGCGCGCATCGAAGTACTCGTCGTTCGCCAAGTGCTTTGCCACCGATGCCGCCATGCGCATCACGACGGATGCCGTCCAGATCTTCGGAGGCAATGGCTACACGAAAGATTATCCGGTGGAAAAGCTGATGCGCGACGCCAAGCTCATGCAGATCTACGAGGGCACCAACCAGATCCAGCGCCTGGTGATCGCCCGAGAACTCCTCAAGACATAGCCTCGGCGGCCCCGTTTGACCCTCGGACTCCGCCTTTCGGACTCAGCGGAGGGGTGGTCGATCTGATAGAATGGCGCGCCTTTCCCCGGGGGCACGCAGCCGACCCTGGGCTCGTATGCACGAGGTTGGGAATTTGGTGACGCGAGAGCAGGCCCTCGCCTACCACGCCGATGGCCGCCCCGGAAAGATCAAGATCACCCCGACCAAGCCGACCGAGACCCAGGAGGATCTCTCGCTCGCCTATACCCCGGGTGTGGCCGAACCCTGCCGCGAGATCGCCCGCGATCCGGAGCTGGCATTTCGCTACACGGCCAAGGGAAATCTGGTCGCCGTCATCAGCAACGGGTCCGCGGTGCTGGGTCTGGGCAACATCGGCGCCTTGGCGGGCAAGCCCGTCATGGAGGGCAAAGCGGTCCTGTTCAAGCGTTTCGCCGATGTCGACGTCTTCGACATCGAGATCGACACGAATTCAATCGCGGAGTTCGTCCGCACCGTGGAGCTGATCGCCCCGACCTTCGGAGGCATCAACCTCGAGGACGTACGAGCCCCCGAATGTTTCGAGATCGAAGGCCAGCTGATCGAGAGGCTCGACATCCCGGTTTTTCACGACGACCAACACGGGACCGCGATCATCTCGGGTGCGGCGCTGATCAACGCTCTTACGATCACCGGCCGGAATATCGAAGAGACCCGCGTGGTGTTCTCGGGTGCTGGAGCCGCGGGTATCGGCTGCGCCCGTTTCTATCGCGATCTCGGGATTCGTTCCGAGAACATGTTGCTCTGCGACAGTCACGGCGTGATCTACCGGGGTCGGACGATGGGCATGAACCCGTACAAGCTCGAGTTCGCCCGCAAGACCTCGGCCCGGACCCTCGCGGATGCGCTCGAGGGAGCGGACGTCTTCGCCGGCCTGTCCCAGGCCGGTCTGATGACGGCGGACATGGTGAAGAGGATGGCCCCCAACCCGATCATCTTCGCAATGGCCAACCCCGATCCGGAAATCTCGCCCGATCAGGTCAGACAGGTACGCCGGGATGCGATCATCGCCACCGGGCGGTCGGACTACCCCAACCAGGTGAACAACGTTCTCGGCTTTCCCTTCATCTTCCGTGGAGCCCTCGACGTGCGCGCTAGACAGATCAATGAACCGATGAAGCTGGCCGCGGCCCACGCCCTCGCCGAGCTCGCCGCCCGGGGCAAGGTCGTGCCCCAGATCGTGCGGGACGCCTACGGCAACGAGAACTTCGAGCTGGGGCCGAACTACATCATTCCCAAGCCCTTCGATCCGAGAATCCTGACCTACGTGGTTCCCGCAGTGGCCCAGGCCGCGATGGATAGTGGAGTTGCGCGAAAGAAGATCGATATCGTCGAGTACGGTCAGCAGCTCAGCAAGACCGCAGTCGTCCTGTCCAACATGTGATGCGGGTGTGCTGAACGATGTCGATCGAGGAGAAGCTCAAGAAACTCGAAGAGCTGAACGCCAAAAGCCTGCTGGGCGGCGGCGAGGAGCGCATCGAGCGCCAACACGCGTCCGGGAAGCTGACCGCCCGCGAGCGCATCGAGTTGCTCTTCGATCCCGGCAGCTTCGTCGAGATCGACAGGTTTGTCGTCCACCGCTGCAACGATTTCGGCATGGAGAAGACCAAGATTCTCGGCGACGGTGTGGTCACCGGCTACGGAAGGATCGCCGGCCGGCAGGTCTTTCTCTTCGCTCAGGATTTCACGGTGTTCGGCGGCAGCTTGTCGGGGGCGTTCGCCAAGAAGATCTGCAAGATCATGGATCTCGCGGTGAAGGTCGGAGCGCCGGTGGTGGGTCTCAATGACGGCGCCGGAGCCCGTATTCAGGAGGGCGTGACCTCCCTGGCGGGGTACGGCGACGTCTTCCTGCGCAACGTGCTTTCATCGGGCGTCGTCCCCCAGATCTCGGTGATCATGGGTCCGTGCGCTGGCGGGGCCGTCTACTCCCCAGCGATGACCGACTTCATCATCATGGTCAAAGGCACCGCCAACATGATGATCACCGGACCGGACGTGATTCGGACCGTGACCCACGAAGACGTCACGGCGGAAGAACTGGGGGGTGCCATCACCCACGCGTCCAAGAGCAACGTGGCCGACTTCGCAGCCAACGGGGAGGAGGAGGGCATCCAGATCACGCGAACCCTGCTCTCCTACATCCCCCAGAACAACCTCGAGGACCCCCCGTTCGTGCCGACGGACGATCCCACAGACCGCATGGACCCCGCCCTGCGTACCCTGGTTCCCGACAATCCGAACAAGCCCTATGACATGAAGGAACTGATCAAGCTCGTGGTCGACGACCATGGGTTCTTCGAGATCGGAGCCCTCTTTGGCAAAAATCTGATCGTGGGGTTCGGTCGATTCGGCGGCCGGTCGGTGGGAATCGTCGCGAACCAGCCGGCTCACCTCGCCGGTGTTCTCGACATCGACGCGTCCAAGAAGGGAGCGCGATTCGTGCGCTTTTGCGATGCCTTCAATATTCCCATCGTGACCTTCGTCGACGTTCCCGGTTTCCTTCCCGGCGTCGCACAGGAGCACGGGGGCATCATCAAGCAGGGCGCGAAGCTGCTGTATGCATTCTGCGAGGCGACGGTTCCGCGCATCACGATCATCACCCGCAAGGCCTACGGCGGCGCCTACGTCGTGATGAGCAGTAAGCACACCCGCGCCGATATCAACCTCGCCTATCCGATGGCGGAGCTGGCGGTGATGGGACCCGACGGCGCCGTCAACATCATTTTTCGCAACGAGCTCAAGGACGCGGAAGATTCCGAAGCACGCAGGGTGGATCTAGAGGCCGACTACCGTGAGAACTTCGCCAACCCGTACAAGGCGGCGGAGCTCGGATACATCGACGGTGTGATCCGCCCGGAAGAAACGCGCCCCCGGGTGATTCAGGCCCTGGAGATGCTCTCCGGAAAACGCGACCACCTGCCGCCCAAGAAACACGGCAATATTCCCCTCTGATCGATGTTCCAGAAGGTACTCATCGCGAACCGGGGCGAGATCGCTGTCCGCGTGATCCGGGCCTGCCGCGAGCTGGGGATCCGGACCGTGGCAATCTACTCGGACGTCGATCGCGACTCCCTCCACGTGCGTTTCGCCGACGAGGCCTATCCCTGTGGGCCTCCGCCGGCCCGCGAGTCCTATCTGGTGATGGAGCGAATTCTGGAGATCGCCAAACGATGCGGGGCCGAGGCGATCCACCCCGGATACGGTTTCCTGGCAGAGAACGGCGAGTTTTCCGACCGCTGCGCCGCCGAGGGGATCCGCTTCATCGGCCCCAGCGGAGATGTGATCCGCTTGATGGGCGACAAGGTCACCTCGCGGAAGACCATGCGGGATGCCGGCGTTCCCATCGTCCCGGGCACCACCGAGCGGATGTCGGACGAGGCCATCGCGCGGTGGTCCCAGCAGGCCGGGTTGCCGGTGATGGTCAAGGCCAGTGCCGGCGGGGGCGGCAAGGGGATGCGGTTGGTGCGCGCGGAATCCGAGCTCGCCCAGGCGGTGGCCCGGGCGCGCAGCGAGGCAAAATCCGCGTTCGGCGATGATGGCCTGTACGTCGAGAAGTTCATCGAGCAGCCGCGGCACATCGAGATCCAGATTCTCGCGGACTCCCAGGGGAACGTCATCCACCTGGCCGAGCGGGAGTGCTCGATCCAGAGACGTCACCAGAAGCTGATCGAAGAGGCGCCCGGAAACGGCATCACGAAGTCGCTCCGGGAGAAGATGGGGAAGGCGGCCGTCGCGGCGGCGAATGCCGTCGGCTATCAGGGCGCCGGTACCTGTGAGTTCCTCCTCGACTCGAACAACCGCTTCTATTTCCTCGAGATGAACACGCGGGTGCAGGTGGAGCATGCCATCACTGAGGCGGTGACCGGCGTGGACATCGTGAAGGCCATGATTCGTGTGGCCGCCGGGGAGCCCCTCGGGTTCACCCAGAAGGACGTGGTGATCCGCGGCCACGCCATCGAAGCCCGCATCTACGCCGAAGACCCCGATCAGAACTTTCGGCCGTCGCCGGGCGAAATCGTCGTCTACCGGCCCGCCGGAGGTATCGGCGTGCGGGTCGACAGCGGTGTGTACCAGGGGGCGACGGTCACGGTGCACTACGACCCGATGGTGGCCAAGCTCATCGCGTGGGGTGTGGACCGATCCGAGGCCATCGACCGCCTCAGAAGAGCCCTCTCGGAATTCCTGGTGAAGGGAATCAAGACCTCCATTCCCTTCCATCGGAAGGTGGTCCAACACCCGGTCTTCTTGAAGGGCCGGTACGACACCGGCTTCATCGACGATCACATGGACGGCGGCAGGGGCGCTCCCGACACCGAAAACGGCGGGATGGACGACACCCGCCGTGTGGCATTCATTCTGGCCGCCATCGTTGCCTACCGAATCGACAAGGAGCGGTCCGCTCGAGCTTCCGACGCCGCGACAAAGAACCCCGGTGAGAACCCCTGGAAGCAGTACGGCCGTCGGGTGCAAATGCGGAGCAACCTGCCGTGAACTACCAGGTCTCGGAGAAGCAGGGAGAGAGCCTGCGGATCGGCCTGCGCGAGATCGGCGAGGGCCAGTACGAGGTCACGATCGGGGGCGAAACGGTCCACGTTGATGCTGTCCGAAGCGGTCGCACCATCTACTCGGTCATCGAAGAAGGACAGCAGTTCGAAGTGGTGGTCGACGAGAAGGGAGGCCACGACTTCGATGTTCTCGTTGGGGGGCGAATCTTCCACCTGGAGTCGGTCGACGAACGGACCCGACTCCTGGCGGGGCCGGCGGCGCCGGTGGCCACCGGTCTGCAGACCGTGGCCGCCGCGATGCCCGGCAAGGTGGTGAAGGTGAGCGTTCCGGTCGGCACCGCAGTGGACGGGGGACAGGGCATCGTGGTGCTCGAGGCCATGAAGATGGAGAACGAAATCCCCTCACCAATCGACGGCGTTGTCGTGGAGATCGCCGTTCGCGAGGGCGACACCGTGGAGGCGGGGAGCACGCTCTTTATCGTCGAGCCGACAGCGGACGTGGATTGACCCGGATGCGGCGAGGAGGGCGTCGGCTCATGGCTCGCCGGTACTGGACGCCCGGGCGACACGAAACTCGATTGGAGTCAAGGCACCGCTCGGCGGGCCTGGCGGGGGCGGCGCTCACCTTCGCCTCCCTCGACGCATCCGGGGCCGCTTTCCGTGACGGATCGGGGTTGGGAGCGTGACCCGTCCGATTCTTCTCGATACCGACATCGGAAGCGACGTCGATGATGCCCTCGCCCTCGGCGTGATCCTGGCCGCGACGGAGCACCTGGATCTGGTCGGTGTCACTACGGTCGGTCGCGGCGGGCCGGTCCGGGCGCGAGTGGCGGCGGGGTTGCTGGGACTCGCGGGACGGCTCGACGTGGACGTCTGCATCGGCGAGAGTCGGCCCCTGCTCCGCGCCGAGAGCTGCTTCAACTGGTTCGACCACGAAGAGCGCTGCGTGGCCTCGGCGCCGGCGGCGGCGATCAGCGATGAGCCCGCCGCCGAGCGAATTCTCCGCGGAGCGCGCGAATTCGACGGGCTCGAGGTCGTTCTGATCGGCCCGCTGACCAATCTGGCACGAGCGCTGGCTCTGGATCCCGAGCTTCCGGGCCGAGTCGCGGGAATCACGATCATGGGCGGCCATATCCGCGAGGTGCGAATCGGCGACCACGTCTGCGACCCCGGCATCGACTACAACCTGTGCTCGGATCCGGAGGCCACCGTCGCGGTGCTGGGAGCCGGATTCCCCACCACCCTGGTGACCGCAGACGTGACTCTCTCGACCTGGATGCGCACCGCGGACGTGGATCGCCTGTCCGGTGCCGGGCCCCTGGCCCGGGCTCTGGCCGAGCAGGTTCGCATTTGGACCCCGGTGCAGCACAGGGTCTTCACGGGGATGGGCGGAACGCTCGACCAGGACAACGCGGCCTTTCTCCACGATCCGCTCACCGTGCTCGCCCTGATCGACGAGCGGTCGCTCGGTTTCGAACGGCTGCGGATCGTTCCGACGATCGAGTCGGGAACCCTGCGAACCCGCGAGGTCCACCCCGATGCCGGACTGGGCGCGGAGATGCGGGTCGCGACGCGGGTCGACGGGCGCGCGGCCTCGCAGGCCATCGTCGATCGTCTGGCGTCTCTCTAGGCGCTCTCGCTCTCGTCGGATGCGCTCCTCTCGCGCCTGCGCGAACCCCCGAATAGGTAGGCCACGCCGACGCCCAGCAGATAGAGCCCCACCATGGGGACGGCGAGGAAGATCTGGCTGACCCAGTCGGGCGGAGTCAGGACCGCGGCCACGACGAACACGCCCAGCACCGCATACGGCGTGCCGCGCAGCAGGGTGGGGGCGTCCACGATTCCGGCCACCGCGAGGAAGAAGACCACGACCGGCAGCTCGAAGGCCACGCCGAAGGCGAGAAACAGCCGGGTCGTGAGCGCAAAGACTTCGCGCATCGTCCACGCCGAATGGACGAACTCGCTGTCGAAGCCCGTGAGGAAGTCGAACATCAACGGAAACACGACGGAGTAGCCGAAGATGGCGCCGCTGGCGAAGAGGAGCGTCGAGATTCCGACGAAGGGAACGGTGGCGGACTTCTCCTTGTCGTAGAGGCCCGGCGAGACGAAAGCCCAGATCTGCCAGAAAATGATCGGGAGAGCGAACACGAAGCCGGCCAGGACCGCGCACTTGAGATACGTAAAGAAGATCTCCGTCGGCGCGATGGCCTGCAGCGTTCGATCGCCTAGCGCCGCGACGGCCGGCTCGAGGAGGAGTGCGAAGATGGACTCGCTAAAGCTCCACGCCGCCACACTTCCGACCATCCACGCCAGCAGGATGATTGCGATGCGGGTACGAAGCTCGGCGAGGTGGTCGGTCAGCGGGAGCTTCCGGTCATCCATCGGAAGCTTTGGTCTGGCTCTTCGATGGGGCGTCGGCTTCGGCGGGATCGTCGACGTCGCTCGGAGACGGTGGCTCGGGGGGCGGGTCGCGATGTGCTTGATCCCGCACGTCGAGGAAGTCCTGACGCAGATCCGTGGAGGCGCGACGGAATTCGGCGAGGGTGCGTCCCAGGGAACGCGCGAGTTCGGGAAGGCGCTTGGGCCCGAGCACGAGCAGCCCGATGACGAAGATCACCATCAGCTCCGTCATTCCAATGCCGAACATATCGTCGAGAATCTAGCAGGGACGGCGAAACCCCGCGTCGGACCACCAGCGGCGATTCCGCGCGAAGTCGACCAACCTGCGGGGGCCCCCGGACGTCCGTCCAGAGACCCCCGCAAGCACCCCCCGGTTGAAACCAGAAGTCAGGCGATCGAGAGGTCGTGTGCCTCGGCGCTCGACTCGGTTGCCCAACGCACATTTGGGTCGCTGATCCGCTCGAGACCGAGCCAGTAGCGACCGTCTCTTTCGGCACTGCACCAGACGACACGGTGAATCGCCCCGAGGCCGGCGAGACCATCGAGTCCGCGAATGGCGACACAGAGCAGCGACCCGATGGACTCCGGGGCATCCACCCCGAGGCAGATTCCGGCATCCGAAAGGTCGCGGGTGAAGCCGAGGCCCGGACTCGGGTCCGAGCCGGTTGGCGGAAAGCGCCTGTAATCCGCGATTCGCAGGACGTCGTCCCGGGACTCGCGCCGAATCGGATCGCAATCGTGGGCACTCATGGGATCTCCTCTCAGACTGCCGTGCATCCAGAGCAAGACCCGTGCCAGGTCGGGTGGCGCGCGTGCATCCAGCGCAACCGGTGGATTCGTCGAGGTTTTCCCGAACTCAGTTCGTCGCTGCGCTGAGCCTCGGGTACTCGAATCTGTTCCGTCGCGTACACCGATCCGGATTCATCCGCCTAACGCGACGATTTCTCGCGGGAAATCCAAGTGTTCCGAATGGAACGCCTCAGGTCCGCGGATTCGCCTTGGCGCCGTCAGGGCCGTTTGAATCCCTTGGACCCTGAGGACCCCTCGGACCTTGCGGACCTTGCGGACCTTGCGGACCGTTAGGGTGTTTCAGGCCGACACGGTCCATTCGCAGCTTCAGCGCCCGACGGGTGATGCGAAGCTGCTCTGCGGTGCGGGTCTGGTTCCAGCCCGTGTATTCGAGGGCTTCCCGGAGCAGCTCGCGCTCGAAGTCCGCGGTGGCCTCTTCGAACCCGAGACGGCCTGATCGAACGGCGTCGCGCAGGAACTCGCGGCGACCCGCGCGAACAACGGCGCCGGGCAGGTCGTCGATCTGGAACGCGGCGCCGTCGCACAGGGCCACCGCATGTTCGATGGCGTTCTCGAGTTCGCGCACGTTTCCCGGCCAGCGATATCGTTCGAGGACAGAGCACACCTGGTTCGACAAATCGAGAACCGGGTGGCCCGCCTCGCGACAGGACTGCTCCAGAAAGTGGACGGCCAATGGACGGATGTCCTCCCGCCGTTCGCGCAGGGGCGGGAGCACGAGCGGAACCACGTTGATGCGGTAGAACAGATCCTCTCGGAACCGTCCCTCCTCTACATCGCGATCGAGATCGCGGTTGCTCGCCGCGATGATCCGGACATCCAGATCGACTGTTTCGGAGCTTCCCAGCCGCTCGAGTTTTCGCTCCTGGAGAACCCGGAGCAGCTTGGCCTGCGCTCCCGGCGACAGCTCACCGATTTCGTCGAGGAAAAGCGTTCCCCCGGTCGCTGCTTCGAAACGCCCGATGCGTTTCTCGACCGCGCCGGTGAAGGCTCCCCGCTCGTGGCCGAAGAGCTCGCTCTCGATCAGGCTGTCGGGGATCGCCGCGCAATTGACGGGGACGAAGCCCCCCGCGCTGCGCGAGCTCAGGTCGTGGAGCGCGCGCGCGGCGAGTTCCTTGCCGGTCCCACTCTCGCCGCGGATCAGGACGGTGGCCTTCGACTCCGCCACGCGTCGAATGGTGGAGAACACCGCCTGCATGGCTCGGCTGCGTCCCAGCAGTGCGCCGAGCCGTTCCTGCCCCTCGACCTGGGCTCGCAGCCGTACGACCTCGTGCTCGAGGGCTCTCCGTTCGAGGAGTTGGCGCACCTTGATCCGGAGGGCATCCACGTCGAAGGGCTTGGTCACATAGTCCGCCGCGCCGCACTTCATGGCCTCGACGGCGGTGGCGACGGTATGGGTGGCGGTGAGCACCATCACGGGCGGCGGGTCCGCCTGGCCGGAAAGCTCGGCCAGCAGATCGAGGCCGCTGCGCCCGGGCATGACCAGGTCCAGCAGGATCAGGTCGGGAGGAGCTTTGCCGATCGCGCGCAGTGCCGCGTCGACATCGCTCGCCACCGCGACCTCGCAGTCGCTCTTGAGGAGCATGCGGAGCGACGCTTGCACTCCCACCTCGTCATCGACTATGAGAACGCGGAACATAGGCCCGAAACGTACCAAACACGGGCCGGCAGACTATGCAGGGATGTCGAGGATGATCACGACTTCGTCGCGGTCGCTCGTATCCACCGCGAAAGCTCCTCCATGGCCCCGAATGATCGTCTCGGTGATCGCCAGCTCCAGGGCGTTCTCCGCGGGGGCGACAGCGGGGCCGGCCACGGTCGGTTCGTCGCCGGCCGGGGCCGGGCGTTCGGGAGGGCGCAGCCGCAACAGGATTCGTGCCGATGCGCCCCCG
>Ga0114947_10000980_pt1 | contig 10347 bp, 18 predicted proteins | sample CR02metaG_FD_99656 | JGI IMG/M metagenome (GOLD analysis project Ga0114947, IMG submission 99656) | Deep subsurface microbial communities from Mariana Trench to uncover new lineages of life (NeLLi) - CR02 metaG | ecosystem: Environmental > Aquatic > Marine > Ocean trench > Sediment ...
CGCTCATCTCGTCCTCTTGGTTGCGGTCGGCCGAGACGTAGCCGCGCCCCTGGCGCAGGCGCAGCTCCATCTTCAGCTTGCCGCCCTTGGACAGCGTGCAGATATGCGCCTCCGGCGCCAGGCACTCGACGTCCGGATCTTGGTCGATGTCCGCCGCGGTCACCTCACCGGCCTTGCTGACCTTGAGCAACAGCGTCTTGGGCTTGTCGGCGTTGAGCCTGAACGGGATGGCCTTGAGGTTGAGGATGAGGTCGGTGGTGTCTTCGATGACGCCGGGCAACGAGCTGAACTCGTGCAGCACGCCGTCGATCTTCATGGCCGTGATCGCCGCGCCTTCGATCGACGAGAGCAGCACGCGGCGCATGGCATGGCCAACGGTCACCGCAAATCCGCGCTCGAAGGGCTGGGCAAAGAACTTGCCGTAGCGGTCGGTCAGGGACTCCAGATCAAACTCGAGCCTCTTGGGCCGCTGGAAGCCAGTCCAAAGCATCCTCTTCGTCCTTCCTGATTTCCCCGCCGGGCGGGGCGTAATCTTTCGCTAGGTTGTCGAGCTCTCGATTATTTCGAGTAAAGCTCGACGATGAGCTGTTCCTGAATTTCGACGTCGATGTCTTCACGCGTGGGTAGCTGCAGCACAGTCCCCCGCAAGGCTTCATGATCGACCTGCAGCCAGGCACGAAGCGGCCCGGCAGAAGCATTCTCGGCGGCCACCTTGATCGACGCGTTCTTCTTCGACGCCGGGGCCACGGAAATGGCATCGCCCTGGCTGGCCTGGTACGACGGGATATCAACACGCCCGCCGTTCACGTGGATGTGTCCGTGACGGATGATCTGGCGTGCATGAGGACGCGACAGCGCCAATCCCATGCGGTACACCACGTTATCCAGGCGCCGTTCGAGGGTGATGAGCAGGGCGGCGCCGGTGATTCCACGCCGTTGCGCAGCTTCCCTGAAATACTTACGAAACTGGCGTTCCAAGACCCCGTAGATGCGCTTGACCTTCTGTTTCTCGCGCAACTGGATGTTGTAGTCGGACGGGCGACGACCACGCCGACGACCATGCTGTCCCGGCGGGTAGTTGCGGCGCTCGATGGCGCACTTGTCGGACAGGCAACGGGTTCCCTTCAAAAAGAGCTTGGCGCCCTCACGCCGGCAAAGTCTGCATACCGGACCACTGTAGCGAGCCACTACTTCCTCCTCTGCCTGTCCTCAGACCCGGCGACGCTTGGGCGCACGGCATCCATTGTGGGGAATGGGCGTGACGTCGCGGATGGCGATGACGTCGAGCCCTGCCGCCTGTAGCGCACGAATCGCCGACTCGCGACCCGGGCCCGGGCCCTTGACGCGAATCTCGACACGCTTCATGCCATGATCGCGCGCCTTCTGTGCCGCGTCCTGCGCCGCGATCTGCGCCGCGAACGGCGTGCTCTTGCGTGACCCCTTGAAACCCTTGGAGCCGGCGCTCGACCACGCAATCGCGTTGCCGTCGGGGTCGGAGATCAGAATCAATGTGTTGTTGAACGTTGCCCGGATGTGGGCAATGCCCTGCGGCACGTTCTTCTTGACCTTCTTCTTGCTCTTGCGGTGTTTAACCATTCGATCTAGCCGTTCGATCTAGCCGTTCATTGTGGCCACGCGATGTAGCCACACAATTCGTGTGCCTAGCTCCGCGCACTTGCCCTCTTCTTGACCGCCAGGCCCCTGGGGCCCTTGCGGGTGCGCGCATTCGTCTTCGTCTTCTGCCCGCGAACCGGCATATTGCGACGATGGCGGAGCCCGCGGTACGAGCCGATCTCGATGAGGCGCTTGATGTTCATCTGCACCTCTTTGCGCAAATCACCTTCGACGCGTCCTTGCCGGTCGATGATCTGCCGGATGCGGCTGACCTCTTGCTCGGTCATGTCCTTTACGCGTCGCGCAGGCTCGACCTTGGCACTGGCCAGGATGTCGAGCGCGCGAGCGCGACCGATTCCGTAGATATCGGTAAGCGCAATCTCAATACGCTTGTCCATGCGCAGGTCAATGCCGGCGATACGAGCCATCGCTACTCTCCTGTACTCCTCATGGGGCGTCGGCCCCCGCTCGCGGAGAAACCCCGCGCAATCTCATCAACGTTAGAAACCCGGTCGCGGTTCGGCCGATTACCCCTGGCGCTGCTTGTGCTTGGGGTTCTCGCAAATCACGTACAGCCGCCCGCGACGCCGAACGATCTGGCACTTGTCGCACATGCGACGCACTGATGCACGAACTTTCACGACTTACACCTTTTCGGGAGGTCGCCCTGAACAGACGAGAAGAGGGTTATTTTAGCAGCCCCTCGTCAGGTCCGACAGCCACCCCCCGCCCCTATTTATACCGGTAGACGATTCGTCCCCGGGACAAGTCATAGGGCGAAAGCTCCACCAGGACCTCGTCCCCCGGCAAGATACGGATGAAATACTTCCGCATCTTCCCGGAGATATGCGCCAGCACCTTGTGCCCGTTGTCGAGCTCGATGTTGAACTGGGCATTCGGGAGGCACTCGGTGACCTTGGCCCTTACTTGAATTGCCTCTTCTTTTGCAGACATACGCTCTCGCGGGGCGGCCCTATGCGTACCCGCTCGCCTTTCTCATATGGCGTTGCGGGGCGCTCAAGACCCACGGCCCCTCCTCTGTGATCGCCACGCTGTGCTCGAAATGAGCGGAAGGGCGACGATCCCTGGTGACGGCCGTCCAGCCGTCATCGAGAACTTCCACTTCATGGGTGCCCATGTTGACCATGGGCTCGATCGCCAGAACCATGCCGGCACGCAAACGCTGGCCGATGCCCGGGCGACCGAAATTCGGAATCTGCAAGTCTTCGTGCAGCACGGAGCCGATACCGTGGCCGACAAAATCACGCACGATAGAGAAGCCTGCGGCCTCGACGTGCACCTGCACCGCGTGGGAGATGTCGCCCACCCGCTTGCCGGGGCGGCACTGGTCGATGGCGCGCTGCAGCGACTCCTCGGTGACGCGCAGCAACCGCTCTACCTCCTGGTCCACCGGAAACACCGCGACGGTGGTCGCCGAGTCGCCGTAGAAACCGTCGAGCTTGACGCCGAGGTCCATACTGACGATGTCACCGGGAGCAATCTTGCGATCCGGCGACGGGATGCCGTGCACCACCTCCTCGTTCAACGAGGTGCAAACACTGGCCGGAAAGCCACGGTAGCCCTTGAAGGCGGGCTCTCCACCGAGCTCGCGAATACGCGCTTCAGCGTGCTCGTCGAGCACCGCGGTGCTCACACCCGGGCGCACCCGTTCGACCAGCTCGCCCAATACCTGGGCAACAATCTGGTTGGCACGGTGCATGATGTCGAGCTCGGATTTCGACTTGCAGATGATCATCGTTGCACCGTTGTCCGCATGGCGGCATCGAGGCGGTCGAACACCTCGTCGACCGATCCAACGCCGTCGATTCTCTCCAAGGCGCCCGTGGCACGGTAATACTCCACCAGCGGCTCGGTACGTTCGCGGTACACACGCATGCGCTCGATGACGACCTCGTCCCTGTCATCGTCGCGTCCGTTGCCGCCGGCCGACTCCTGCCGCCGCCCAGAGATGCGTTGCAAGACCTCGTCCTCGGGAACGTCGAGCATCAGGACCAAGTTGACCTCGCCGAGCCCCAGGCGCCGGGTCAGCGGATCGAGCGTCTCGGCTTGGCCGCGCGTACGCGGGTATCCGTCCAAGACGGCTCCGCCGGCGCAGTCGGGCTTGGCCAGACGGTCTTCGACCAGCTCCAACATGACGTCGTCGGGAACCAGATCGCCCGCCGCCATGATCGCCTTGACGCGATCGCCGAGCACGGTTCCGGCGCCCACCGCCTCGCGCAGCATGTCCCCGGTGGAAATCTGCGGCAGGCCATATTTTGCGGCGAGGCGGGCCGCCTGGGTGCCCTTGCCGGCACCCGGCGCGCCGAGGAAAACAACGAGCATGTTATGAATACCGTCGGGCTTTGATGCGCCCGCCCTTCAGGAAGCCCTCGTAGTGCCGCATGATCAGCTGGCTCTCGACCTGGCGCACGGTGTCCATCGCGACGCCGACGAGGATCAGGAGCGAGGTACCGCCGAAGTAGAACTGGATGCCGAGCCCGGTGGTAACCCATACCGGCAACACGCTGTCGAGATAGGGGCCGACGAAGGGGAGCGGCGCAACCTGGAAACCCGCCAGCAGGAACTGCGGCAACAACGACACCAAAACCAGGTAGACCGAGCCGATGAAGGTCAGGCGGGTGAGAATCCCGTCGATGTACTCGGCGGTGCGCTTGCCCGGACGGATACCGGGCACGAAGCCGCCGTACTTGCGCATGTTGTCCGCCACGTCGACCGGGTTGAAGATGATCGCCGTGTAGAAATAGCAAAAGAACATGATGGCAGCGGCGTACAGCACTGTGTACACCGGGTGTCCCCAGTTCAACGCCGCGGTGATCGACTGCGCCCACGGATGGGTGATGAACTGGGTGATGGTCTGCGGGAACATGATGATCGACGAGGCGAAGATCACCGGGATGACGCCCGCCGTGTTGACCCGAATCGGCAAATGCGTGCTCTGCCCCCCATACATGCGGCGGCCAACGACGCGCTTGGCGTATTGCACCGGGATACGCCGCTGAGCGCTCTCCATGAGCACGACGAAGGCGGTGACCGCGACCATCATGGCGACCATGAGGAGCACGGTGAAGACGTTGAGCGACCCGATCTCGAGCTGCTGGTAGGTACCGATGATGGCGCCCGGCAGACCGACGGCGATGCCCGAGAAGATCAGCAAGGAGATACCGTTGCCGATGCCGCGCTCGGTGATCTGCTCGCCCAGCCACATAAGGAACGCGGTACCGGTGGTCGGGGTCACCACCGCCCTGAAGCGGAACTTCCAGCCCGGCTCCAGGACGAAGGGCGCTCCGCCGGTCGCGCCACCGCCCTGTTCGAGCGCGAACGAGATGCCCATCGACTGCACGATCGACAACCCCACGGTGAGATAGCGGGTGTAGCGCGTGATCTTCTTGCGCCCCAGCTCGCCCTCTTTCTGCAGTTTCTCGAGGTACGGCCAGACCACGGTAAGAAGCTGCAGGATGATCGATGCCGAGATGTACGGCATGATGCCCAGGGCAAACACCGTCATCTGGCTCAGGGCCTGCCCCGAGAACAAGTTCACCAGGCCGAAGAAATTACCCGCCTGGGCGTTGAAGAACTCCAGGATGGCGGCCGAGTTGACGCCCGGGATGGGAATGTTGGCGCCGATACGAAAAACAGACAGCAACCCGAAGGTGTACAGCACACGGTTTCGCAGATCGGGGATCGCGAAGATATTGCGAACCGTGTCCCTCACCCGACGACCTCGACCGTGCCACCTGCCGCCTCGATCTTCGCCGCGGCGGTCTTCGAGAAACGATGCGCCTTGACCGTCAACGAGCCCTCCATCTCACCGCGACCTAGAATGACGATACCGTCGAACTTGCCCTTTACCAGGCCGGCTTCCGCCAAGGCTTCCGGATCAACCGTGCTGCCGGCGGCGAAACGTGCCAGCTGGCTGAGATTGACCTCGGCCCACGCCTTGCGAAACGGGTAGTTGCTGAAACCACGCTTCGGAATGCGGCGCACCAGGGGCATCTGCCCGCCCTCGAACCCGGCCTTGTGCTTGTAGCCGGAGCGCGACTTGGCTCCCTTGTGCCCGCGGCCGCTGGTCTTTCCGGTACCCGAACCGTGACCTCTACCGACGCGCTTGCGAGGCTGCCGGGCGCCCTCTTTGAGTCGCACGTCGTGCAGCTTCATGAGTTACCTCCGCTCGCTCGCTTCGTGGCCGCCTGTTTCTTGGCGGTTTTTTTCTTGGCGGTTGTTTTCTTGGTTGTTTTCTTCTTCGCGGTCGTGGCCGTGCCAGCCTTGCTGGTCTTGGTCTTCTTGGCAGCCTTCTTGGTGGTCTTTTTCTTCGCCGCGGGCGTGGTGGTCTTCGTGCGGGCCTTGGTGGCTGCGGCCTTCGGGCCTGCCGGAGAGCCGGCTGCCGGCACCGCTCCCACGACACGGACCAGATGTCCGATCATCACCACGTTGCCGCGCACGGCGGCGTTGTCGGGTTGTTCGACCACCTGCCCGATACGCCGCAACCCCAGTGTGCGCAGCGCTTCGCGCTGCTTTTTCGTCTGTCCTATGCGGCTGCGAACCTGTTGAATTCGCAGCACCGATGCGTTCTTTGCCACTCTCTCGTCCCCTGTGTTCCCTAGGCGCCGCCGTCCGTGTAGCTCCGGTACGGCTGTACGGCCTCGGGGTTCAATCCACGCGCTCGGGCGATTTCTTCGGCACTGCGCAGCTGGTCGAGAGCGTCGAACGTCGCCTTTAGCATGTTGTGCGGGTTATGCGAGCCCAAGCACTTGGTCAGGATGTCCTGGTAGCCCACCAGCTCGACCACGGCGCGGACCGCGGCACCGGCAATGACGCCGGTACCGGGAGAAGCCGGCTTCAACAGCACCTTTCCGGCACCAAACCGGCCGATGGCCTCGTGCGGCACCGTGGTTCCCATCATCGGCATCTTGCGCAGGTTCTTGCGCGCCACCTGTACCGCCTTGCGAATCGCCAGCGGCACTTCCTTGGCCTTGCCCAGGCCAAAACCAGCGTGTCCGTGTCGGTCACCGATGACTACCAGGGCATTGAAGCCGAGGTTCTTGCCGCCCTTGACCACCTTGGTGACACGGTTGATGGTCACCACGGTGTCCTGGAGCTCGTGCTCCAACGAATCCGGGTCAATTCGATCACTATGACGCATCCTTCAAGCCTTCCTCCCTAGAACTCGAGACCAGCTTCGCGGGCCGCTTCGGCGATGGCACGCACGCGGCCGTGATAGGCATAGCCACCACGGTCGAAGACCACCTTGCTGACGCCCGCATCCCTGGCGCGTTCGCCAATCAGCTTGCCGGCCGCGGAGGCAGCCGAAACCGTGGCGCCGTGCTGAAACCCTTGCTCGCGAAACGCCGCTTCTTGCGTCGACAGCGACGCCAGGGTTTTGCCCTCGACATCGTCGATCACCTGCAGGTGCAGATGGCGGTCGGAACGGAAGACCGCGAGGCGCGGACGCCCCGGCGTACCGCTGACGCGACGGCGAATACGTTGCCGCACCGCGTTGCGCCGAACTTGCTTTTTCTTGCCACGTTGGATCGACATTTTCTATAACCCCACACCGGCGGCGCCGGACTTGCCGACCTTCTTCTTGATGATCTCGCCCTCGTAGCGAATGCCCTTGCCCTTGTACGGCTCGGGCGGACGAAAACGCCTAATCTGCGCCGCAGTCTCGCCGACCTGCTGCTTGTCGATGCCCTTGATCGAGATCTTGGTCTGATTCTCGACGCTGATCTCAATGCCCTCGGGCACCGGGAAATCCACCGGGTGCGAGAAGCCGAGCTGCAGCACCAGGCTGGCACCCTCCATCTTGGCGCGGTAGCCGATACCTTCGATCAGCAGGTTACGTTGGAAACCCTGGTGAACACCCTCCACGGCATTGGCCGCCAGGGCACGCGCCAATCCGTGATAGGCGCGCGTCTGTTTCTGGTCGTTGGCGCGCTCGAAGCGCACCACCCCGTCCTCTTGCACCAGACTGACGCCCGGTGGAACGGGGCTGCTCAACTCGCCCTTGGGGCCGCTGATGTGCAGCGTGTCGGCATCTTGCCGGACGGAAACACCGTCCGGCAGCGGGATTGGCTTGAGTCCAATTCGTGACATGGCTACCAGACCCGGCAGATGACCTCACCGCCGATACCGAGCTCGCGGCACCGCCGGTCTGTCAGCACGCCTTGTGAGGTGGATATGATGGCGATACCGAGTCCGTTGAGGACAACGGGCACGTCGTCCTTGCCGCAATACAGCCGGCGCCCGGGCTTGCTCACCCGTTCGATGTGGCGCAGCACCGGGACGCGACCCTGGAGATACTTGAGCGTCACCTCGATGTCGCGGGCTTGCTCTCCTTGCTCGGTCTTCACTTCGGTCACGTAGCCCTCCTCGGTGAGGATACGCGCGACTTCTTTCTTGAGGCCTGACGAAGGAATCAGGACGGTCTCGTGCTTTGCCTGCAGCCCGTTACGGATACGGGTCAGCATGTCGGCAATGGGATCGGTCATCATGATCAGTTTTCCTACCAGCTCGCCTTACGAACACCGGGAATCTCGCCGCGCAGCGCGCGCTGGCGGAAGCAGATCCGGCACATCTGGAAACGACGCAGATAGCCTCGGGCGCGGCCACAAATGCGGCAACGGTTGACCTGGCGCACCTTGAACTTGGGCTTACGTTTTGCCTTTGCTATCCATGCAGTAGTGGCCACGTTCTATTCCCTATTGCTCTTGTCGAAACGGCATACCCAAGCCCCGTAACAGGGCGCGGGCCTGCTCGTCAGTATCCGCCGTCGTGCAAATCGTCACATTCATACCCCTCACCCGGTCGACCTTGGTGTAGTCGACCTCGGGAAAAATCAACTGGTCTTTGAGACCCATGGTGTAGTTGCCACGCCCGTCGAATGAATCACGAGGGACGCCTCGGAAATCGCGCACGCGGGGCAGCACGATCGACACCAGGCGGTCGAGAAACTCGAACATACGGTTGCCACGCAATGTCACCGTGGCGCCGATGGGCATGCCCTCCCGCAGCCGAAACGAGGCCACCGACTTGCGCGCCCGGCGGATACTCGGTTTCTGCCCGGTGATCACCGCGAGTTCTTCGACCGCCCGGTCGAGCTCCTTGATGTCCTGGGTGGCCCGCCCGACGCCGACATTGACGACGATCTTCAGCAGGCGCGGAACCGCCATGGGGTTAGAGACTCCGAGCTCCTCCTGGAGGTGCCCGCGAATCTCGCTCTCATAACGCTCTTTCAATCGTGCAGCCATAGCTAGGACTTGTCCAGCACCGCGCCGGATTTCACCGCCACACGCACCCTGCTGCCGTCTTGCAGGATCTTGTGGCCAACGCGCGATGGTGCGTTGGTTTCGGGACAGACAACCGCCACGTTCGAAATATGTAGCGGCTGCTCGCGCTCGACGACCCCGCCTTTGACCTTCTTTGCGGGGTTGGCTTTCACGGCCTTCTTGACCATGTTGACGCCTTCGACGAGCACTCTCTGTTCTCGTGGATACACCTTCATCACCCGACCGGTCTTGCCTCGATCCTTGCCGGTAATGACATAGACCTGATCATTCTTGCGGATATTTGCCGTACGCCGCATGGCTACAGCACCTCCGGAGCGAGCGAAACAATACGCATGAAGCGCCGGTCACGCAGCTCGCGAGCCACCGGTCCGAAAACTCGCGTTCCGATGGGCTCGTTGTTCTCGTCGATCAGCACCGCGGCGTTGGTATCGAAGCGGATATAGGAGCCGTCCTTGCGGGCGGTTTCTTTCTTGGTACGCACGATAACAGCGCGTACGACCTCGCCCTTCTTGACCGTGCCCCGCGGCACAGCTTCCTTGACCGACGCCGAGATGATGTCGCCGATGCCTGCCGTCCTGCCGATGCTGGAGCCACCGAGCGGCTGGATACACGCAATCTTGCGCGCCCCCGAGTTGTCGGCAACTTCCAAAATGGTCTGCATACAGATCATGACAAATTCCTCACCAACGGCTGGTTACGCGCGCGGCGCGCGCTCCATAATCTCCACCAGGCGCCAGCGTTTGCGACGCGATATCGGGCGACATTCGACGATGCGGACGCGGTCCCCGGCGTGGCAGTCGTTAGCCTCGTCATGAGCGACAAACTTTCGCCGGGTGCGCACAACCTTCTTGTACAGCGGATGCTGGGATGCGCGCTCCACGGACACGACAATGGTCTTGTCCATGCGGTCGCTCATCACCACGCCGACCTCTTCGCGGCCGCGACCGCGCTGCTTCGCAGCACCCGTATCCGTTTCTTCAACAGCCATCAGCTCTATCCTTCAATCCGTTCAGTCTTCGGTGTTGGTCGGCTCGGCGTCCGGCGCCACTTCCACCGTAGCGACCGGCGCGGTTTCCTCTGTTGCCGCCGGCGTGGCTTCTGCCGCAGCAGCCGGCGTGGCTTCCGCCGTAGCAGCCGGCGTGGCTTCAACTGTGGCGGCCGCAGCCGCTTCCCCCGCGGCGGCAGCGCCGAGCTCTTTCTCGCGCCGAATCGTCATGACCCGAGCAATGTCCTTGCGCACCGCCCGCAGCATCTGTGGGTTCTCGATCTGCCCCGTCGACTGCTGGAAACGCAGCTTCAGCAGCTGCTCGCGCAGGTCCTGAGACTTGGTATCGAGCTCGTCCGGCGAAAGATCGCGCAGCGTCTCCGCGTTCATCCGAGCTCCTCCTCGATGCGGCGCGTGAAGCGCACGCGAATCGGTAGTTTCGCC
>Ga0114947_10000982_pt1 | contig 10344 bp, 10 predicted proteins | sample CR02metaG_FD_99656 | JGI IMG/M metagenome (GOLD analysis project Ga0114947, IMG submission 99656) | Deep subsurface microbial communities from Mariana Trench to uncover new lineages of life (NeLLi) - CR02 metaG | ecosystem: Environmental > Aquatic > Marine > Ocean trench > Sediment ...
CAATGTCGCAGCAAGGCTTGAGAGTCTGGCCGATGCCGGTGGTATATGTATCTCCGAGTCTGTCAGAACCGCTATTGGTAAGAAGTTGCCGCATGACTATGAATTCATGGGCGAGCAGCAAGTCAAGAACATTACCGAGCCCGTGCGCGCCTATCGCGTGCTGATGGAGCCAAGGGAAGGGCAGAAAGTGATCTCACCGGAAAAGTCAGCTCTGGAGCTTCCAGACAAACCCTCCATTGCCGTGTTGCCGTTCGACAACATGAGCGGCGATCCGGAGCAGGAGTATTTTAGCGATGGAATAACCGAAGACATCATCACCGAGTTATCGCGTTTCTCCAGCCTGTTTGTGATCGCGCGGAACTCTTCTTTCGCGTTCAAAGGTCAATCGATAGACGTCAAGTCCATAGCGCGGGAGCTTGGTGTGCGATATATACTGGAAGGCAGTGTTCGACGAGCTGGGAATCGCTTGCGCATTAACGCCCAGCTACTAGATACGGAAATGGCCACTCATATCTGGGCGGAACGTTATAACGGGAGCACGGATGACATCTTCGAGCTTCAGGATGAGATCACTCGTAATATCGTCGGTAGCATTGCACCGCAAATTGAGATTGCTGAGGTAGAGCGAGGTCGCGGATTGCCCGCTGCCAACTTAACTTCATATGAATTATCTTTGAAAGCGCAAGCGCTTTTCTATGATTGGGCTCGTAGTGGAAGTCCTAAACTTATAGAGGAAACCATCGAGGGTGCACAAGCGGCGCTGGATATAGATCCAAGAAATACGCTCGCGCTCTGGATACAAGCATATGCCTATGCAATGCAATATCTCTACCGTTGGGGTCCTGACCCGGATGAGAGTTTAGCGCGCGCTTGGGATATTACTGAGCGCTTCATTCAAATGGACTCGTCGAACCCGAAGGCATACATGGTACGTGGAATCGTCCATACCTTTCGCCGTGAATTTGATGCCGCCATCGCTGACTATGGTCGGGCATTCTCACTCAATCCTAACTTCGCCATGAATCTGGTTGTCATGGCCTGGGGCGAATCTCTAGCGGGACTGACCAAGGAGGCGAGGGAGCACGCTGAGTTAGGGCTGAGACTAAGTCCACGCGATTTGGATTTGTGGCTAGGAGACGCCTATCTGGCGCTGTTGCAGGCGAGCTTCGCAGAAGGTGATTTTGAGGAAGCAAAAAAATGGGGATTGCTGGCAGTTCAAATGGGCACTAAAGCGCCGATTCGCCGCGCGTTGATGATTGCGTGTTGCGCCTACACCGATGACCCCGCCGACGCAGCTCGCCATGCGCAAGAGCTCGAGACGTTTGCCCCTGATTTCATTCCAAGTATCCTTAGTGGGGCAATGACTCTCTACAAGATGCCCGAGCACAATACCCTGTTAGTAGAAGGCCTGCGCAAAGCGGGTTTTGCGGACTAAACATGGAAGAACGTCTACCGCGCAAGCTCGCCGCCATCCTGTACGCCGATGTCGCCGGTTACAGCAGCCTTACCGGTGACGATGAAGATGCAACGCATCGACGGAAAGACTCGTCGCTACGCCTTAACTGCCTTAGCGCTGTTGACGGACCTTTTCGATTAGGTGATCTATCACTTGCATGAGCTGCTGTTCGCCACCGGCCATGCTGGCTGAGGTCTTGTATTTTCCGCCGATAGTTATGCTGGGAACTGACTCAACCGCGTACCGAAAGTTTAGCTGTTTCGCCTTTTGTACTTGCGTGCGAACACCGAACGAATTAAAGGCGTTCGCGAAGGTTTCACCGTCGACACCGTAGTCTGCAAGAAAGGCTTTGATGCTCGACTCATCCTCTAGCTTTTGGCCACCTTTGTGAATTGCATCAAAGAATGGACGGTGCACCTTCTCGGTGATCCCGAGCGCCTCAAACGCATAGTAGGCCTTGGCATGAGAAATCCAACGTCTAGCCACGCCGGGGGTGCGTACATAGGCAACATCGGGGGGACGCTTCTCAAGCCATGCCTCTAGAAAAGGCTCTAGTCGGTAACAGTGCTGACAGCCGTACCAGAAGAATTCGCGCACTTCTATCTTGCCATCGGCACTGACCTGTTGAGCTACACCAAGCTCGACGTAGTGCTTGCCCGCCTCAAAACCGGCTTCGCTGGTGTAGGAAACTAACGACAGGGTAAGAAATAATAGTGCATAAAGGCTGGTTCTCATTTAACAAACTCCATGCAATATTGAGAATATTCTAACTGAATCGCTGACTCGTCTCGGCTTCACGTTCTGTAATCTGTGCTGCCAGGATATCGAGCTTTCGCCTTGGGTCCGGTTGCTCCAACACTTGTTGTCCGCATTCGTTAGATACGGGCAAGAATTCCGCCAAACGGTAAGCCACCCAGGTTGCATCATCTAGCCTTACGGGCGGATAGTAATAGCGTCCATCAACTTCGTTAAGAATTTTGGCCAAAAGTTCCCTTAAGTTTTCATGGGTCGAGCCCAAATCGACGTGTGGTTCTTCCGGCAGCAGCGCTGTGTCGCCCATAATCAATTGATCCGCGAGCACCCGCGTGTCGAGAACACGAAAGCGCTGGCCGCCGCGAACACTTATATGCAGAATGCCGGTCTGCGGCATATCGTATTCATCTAGGTTGGCAGTAGTACCAACCGAGCTGGGTTGCGCCGCCTCGCCGACCTCGTGTCCGGCGCGGATCAAACACACACCAAACGGCGTTTCCTGCTTAATGCAACGTGTCACCATATCCATGTAACGCTTCTCGAACACGCGCAGCCTGAAGCGGCCGTCGGGAAACAACACGCTATGCACTGGAAACAGAGGCAACTCACTCATCGGTATTTATTCTAACCACTTGCCCCCGAAGCTACCGGCTCTTGTTGTTGCAGACGAGCCAGTAATTTTTCAGGTAGACCACCAAAATCACCATTGCTCATGATGAGAACATGATCGCGCTCGCCTAACTCATCGGCAAGTGCAGCAACAATCTCATCTACAGAGCCTAGGATACGCCCACGCCCGTCAAGCGCATCAACGACGCTGGCGATATCCCAACTAAGATCAGGCACCCGCAAAACGAGCGCTCGGTCTGCCTCACAAAGAGAGGCCGCCATATCGTGGCGCAGCGTACCCATACGCATTGTGTTCGAGCGCAACTCGATGACCGCAAAGATTCGGTCCTTGCCAACCCGTGACCGCAAAGCCTGTAATGTTGCAGAGATCGCAGTTGGGTGGTGCGCGAAATCATCGTAGACAGTGATGCCGTTTGCTTCGCCACATACCTCTAAGCGACGCTTCACGTTCTTAAAGTCGCCGAGCGCATTGGTAGCGTCGGCCACCGACACACCAGCATGACTTGCCGCCACGATAGCGGCAAGTGCGTTGTCAACGTTGTACTGACCGATAAGATTCCAGTGCACCACGCCTTTTTGTTTCGCTTTGAAAAGCACAGTAAACGCACTGCCGTCCTCGCTTTCGAGCACTGACGACCAACCATCTGGCGCGTTGAAATACTCGACCTTTGTCCAGCACCCCATATCTAGAAGCACTCGCAGATTGTCGTCGTTCCCATTAACGGCAATGAGCCCAGATGTGGGAACCATTCGCAAAAAATGGTGAAACTGGGTCTGAATTGCACCGAGATCAGGGAAGATATCGGCATGATCGAACTCTAAGTTGTTAAGAACTGCCGTGCGCGGCCGATAGTGAACAAACTTCGAGCGCTTGTCGAAAAACGCAGTGTCATACTCGTCTGCCTCAACGACGAAGAAGGGTGCGTTTCCCAAACGCGCGGAGACACCAAAATTTTCTGGCACGCCACCGATGAGAAAACCGGGCTTATGGCCAGCCTGCTCAAGTATCCAAGCAAGCATGCTCGTTGTGGTGGTCTTGCCATGCGTACCCGCCACTGCCAAGACCCAACGGTCGCGCAAGATGTTCTCCGCCACCCACTGCGCACCGGACGTATATGTGAGGCCCGCGTCCAGGACTACCTCGACTTCGACGTTCCCACGGGACAAGGCGTTTCCGATAATTACCAGTTCAGGCGCAGGTTGCAAGTTGGACGTGTCATAGCCACCAAAGACCTCAATACCCGCGTCCGCTAGCTGGGTACTTGCAGGCGGGTATATCTTTGCATCAGAGCCAGTGATGGTGTGTCCGAGTTCACGCGCCAACATGGCCACGCCGGCCATAAACGATCCACCGATCCCTAGAATATGAATATGCATGGAGTCGCTAGTTCTTTCCGAGTGTTCGTGCCACGCTTTAAGCCTGGCGCAAAAAATGCTTAATGACAACCCAAACTCGAAATCTGTTCCAATCCGTCAGATACCAATAGACTAGGCATATGTTTGATCAGTTTGTACAAGATCAACCAGGTCTGGAACTAGTCTGCCAGCGCCTGCGACAAGAACCGTGGATTGCGCTTGACACCGAGTTCGTGCGCGAACGCACATATTACGCACGACTGTGTCTCATCCAAATCGCAACGTCAGACCAGCTTTTTTGCGTCGATCCGTTAGCAACTGACGATCTCTCCGCCCTGTTGGACGTGATTTATGACTCGAACATCGTTAAGGTGTTGCATTCAGCGAGGCAAGACCTCGAAGTCTTTTACGATTTGCGCGGCGCGGCGCCAGCGCCGGTGTTCGACACACAAATCGCATCAGCACTCCTAGGTTATGAAGACCAGATTGGTTACGCGGCACTGGTCGAGGAACTAGTCGGTGTCAAGCTCGATAAACTGCACACCCGTACCGATTGGTCGACACGACCACTCGCTCAAGAACAACTCGATTACGCCGCCGATGATGTCCGCCATTTGGTACCGATCTACCGCCAACTTACGGAAAAACTGAACGAGCTCGGACGCAGCGATTGGGTATCCGAGGAATGTGCACGCCTCACAGAATGCGGCCTTTATTCTAATGACCCCGACTACGCCCACGAACGCATCAAGAAAGGACGTACCTTACTACCGGCGAACCAGCAAGTGCTACGTGCCCTCGCTCGATGGCGTGAACACACCGCACAGAAACAAAACCTTCCGCGCAGCTGGGTGTTGCGAGACACCACTTTGTTGGAGCTTGCGGCAACACAGCCAAGTACCCGTGAGCAGCTCGGAAGTATCAAGGGCATAGGAGCGGCGACGCTCAGAAAATGGGGAGATGACATACTGAAAACGATTGCAAATGGTCAGACCATGGCGCCGTCATCACTGTGGAAGCAGCCCATACCACTGACGCGGGCCCAGATAGAGCTCAGTCATCGCATGCTCGCGCTTGTCAAATCGTGTGCCGGCGAACAGGGAATCAGCCCCGCCTTGCTTGCCACGCGCAAGGACGTACGGGCACTCATTCGTGGCGAACGAGACATTGCACTGCTGACCGGCTGGCGTCACCAAATCGTGGGTGACACACTGTTGAATATGATTACGGCCCCTCCCTAGCCCTCCGCAATAAATAAGGGAGGGAACAAAGGTTAAACACCTTTCTACCGCTCCGCTGCTCGGGAAAGGCTAGCGAAGCCAAACATTTGCACCACTTGCTAGAAGAGGTGATTAGTATGACCAAGAGATTCCCTATCCATTCTCCCGAAACTGCCCCAGAGGCATCGAAGCCTTTTCTAGAGCGAACGCAGAAAAGCTTCGGCATGATACCCAATCTCGAAGGCGTCATGGCAGCGGCGCCGGCACTGTTGCAGTCCTATGTCAACCTCGAGGAGGCATTCGATCAGACTTCTTTAACTCCGGTTGAACGTCAAGTCGTTTTTCAAACTGCGAATTTCGAGAACACCTGTGACTATTGTGTCCCCTGGCACACACTATTGTCCGAACAAGCGGGAATGTCTCAAGAAGACATTCAGGCACTACGCGATGACACCCCACTTACTAACGATAAGCTCGAAGCGCTACGCGCCTTCACCCGGGAGCTGATTGTGCAACGAGGGAAGGTATCGAAAGCAGCGCTTGAGACGTTCTTTGGTGCCGGGTTTACCGAGCAAAAAGCGCTAGAAGTCGTTCTCGGCATCGCAACAAAGGTGATGAGCAACTACACCAACTCGATCGCGGGAACACCTTTGGACGAGGCCGTAAAGGATAAAGTTTGGCAAAAGCCGTTAGTGCGTATGCGCGAATAAGGAACTCAATGATGCCCAGCAATACTGAAACGTGCATGCAAGGCAAGGTTGCCTTAATCACTGGCGGCAACTCCGGTATCGGGCGCGGCATCGTGCATCGTTTCGTGCGCGCCGGTGCTACCGTCGCGTTTGTGGGTCGTAACCAAGAAAAGGGAGAGGCGGTGCTCGCGGAAGTACACGAGCTGGAAGGACAAGGCGCCTTCTTTGCGGTTGATCTTGCCGATGAATCGGCGGTGATTAAACTAGTTGATGACGTTAGCAATCGGTTCGGCCGCTTAGACGTCGTCGTCAACAATGCCGGTATTGGAAGCCGCCGAGGCGGGATTGAGAAATCGGACCCGCCCGGCGTGCGCTGGCAAAAACTGCGTGGGCCCAATCTGGACTCAACCTATTTTGTGTCGGCATATACCCTGCCCCTCCTCGCAAGGTCGGGTGGTGGTGCCATTGTCAATATCTCATCGACGGCAACCCTACATGGGAATTGGGGTCTTTACGGCGTCGCCAAGGCAGCGGTTGAGGCCTTGACCCGGTCGTTTGCGGTGGAAGGCGCGCCGCACGGAATCCGGGTCAACTGCGTCAGCCCCGGCTGGATCGCGACCAGGGAGGACGAGGAATTATCGGCTGCGGGCACCGCGGGTGGTGAGTGGGCAATGCCCCCGTCTCTTTTCAATCGCATGGGGACGCCAGCGGAAATCGCAGCGGCGGTTTTGTTTCTCGCCTCAGACGATGCCTCCTTTGTGACCGGCCAGACGCTAATCGTCGACGGCGGGCTCACGATCACGGATTACCCGTCCATACCGCTACTCTCCGAAGTCGGGGACAGACTGCGTTCTAGCTAACGTTAAGCGCGAGGTGTCGGTAATGACAACGACGACAAAACTACTGTGCACGTTTGCTGCCCTGAATCCGGCTAGCGGCATGACTGCAGGTTACAATCAGACAGTGCATTAGGCGACACGTCGAGAAGTCCAAGCGTTTTTGAATGAACACTTGGCCAGCAAGTTACCAGAATAGGGAAAGTAGGTGACTGCGATGTCTTCACATCTCGAGATGGCCAGATCCTAGCAAAGAACGCTTACCGGAACATGGCCCACCCATTGAATGAACAAGTAACAGCAACGACCAACGAGATGGTCTATTAATAGATAGACAGTCCGATCAAAGCTTTTTTACGAAAGGATGAAACTATGCGTTGGTGCCTGAGTATCTTTGCCCTCTTCCTTGTTATGACCTCCCTGGTTGCCCACGCCGATCTCGAAGATAGACTGAACTCGCGCTGGCGCGGGGCTTGGGTGATTGTTAACGGTGAGCTTTATTCCAACTGTGATAGTACTTACACCAACAACCGCGTAAGTGGCGACCTAATCAGCGGCAATGGACGAGTGGCGCTGCCGACCGGCGAGTTGGCCAAGGTTCGTAGAGTCGATGTCAAGCGGCGCCGTGTCGACGTATTCCTCGATCTCAAGGAAAATGTTCTGATCGAATATCACGAAGGACCATTCACGCTTTACAGGGAAGCATCGTGTCGGGTTGAGTTGCTCGTAGACACGGCTGGGCGCACCAAGAAGCTGGGGACGGGTGATATCGAGGCGTTGTTCGTGCCGTTACTGGAGCGCTACGCTCGACTCGCTGATGCCGAGCATTCGCGCAATTGGAATCGCCGCGCACGCCAATCGTATCCGGAGAACTATGAACAAACACTGGCTGAGTACCGCATTTGGCAAGTCGAACAGCACAACCACTTGGTGGAAGAAAGAATCAACGACTCGATCGAGCAAGCCAGCCAGTTGCTCGTCGACGTGAGCCAAGATAGCGACTTCGGTGCCGGGCTCGGTTACGGCCTTGCCACCATGAAAGAAAATATTCGTGGCGATTGCGATCGGCTCTTAGCAAGCAACCCTGGTACTTACGAAAAGGCTTACGATGCGCCGAACCCTACCTGGGCCAACGGTTACGAAACCGGACAGCGTCTTGGTTATTACATCGAGCTGGCCTGGCGGCTGCGCGGTTGCTTTACTGTTCCCGCTAACTAGTTTTTTCTCGCAAGCTGGTTTCACGGCGGCGCTGACCTCCACGCGACCGACAAGGCAAGGATTGTTCTGACGTGCATGGATGCACTAATGCCGCGGGCGCATGGATGCGGAGAAGCGGCCTACAAACCTTTTGCATTCCCACCATCCCTGGTGGTCAGATGTCGGAAGGTAGAGTAACGCACGACTGCATGGATGCAGGAGGTAGAACCGCGTCGGGCGACCTGCAAGGACGCAGGAAGTTAGGGCAACGCAGGAGCAGTTGCCGGAACAACGGTCGAGGAGCAGTTACCGAGAGGGAGTAAATGCAATAGGATTGTGGATGGTGGGACAGTACGATTACCCAGGATCGTCGGACAGGGACGTGCACTAGAGATAATCCTGACCGGCCGCAAAGTTCCGGCCGAGGAATGCGAAAGAATTGGTCTGTGTGAATATATTGTTGAAGACGGACTAAGCCGGGAAAAAGCAGAAGAACTTGCGAAACAGATTGCCCAATTCCCCCAAACCTGTGTTCGAGCAGACCGACACTCAACTATTCAACAGTACGGATTGTCTGTTCGTGATGCCATGACACAGGAATGGCATAACGGGCGTCGGGCGTTGATAGAGGAAGGCATCGCTGGCGCCGCTAAATTCAAACAAGGTGATGGTAAAGAGGATGGATAGGTTAAATCTTAATCTCTCCGCCGATATTTACTATAGATTCGCTTAACACCACGAATCACTGAACTCTTTTTAGAGAGATATCTCAATGCCAACACAAAAACGTATCCAGCCCTTATTTCAATTGGACGGTAAAGTTGCCTTGATCACCGGCGCCAGTAAGGGAATTGGTGAGGCGATGGCCCGGGGCCTGGCCGAATTTGGCGCCAAGGTAGTGGTTAGTAGTCGCAAGCAGGAAGCGGTTGATGCCGTTGCCGAGGCGTTTCGAGGCGATGGGCTAGAGGCTATCGGAATTGCTGCGAACATGGGAAACATTGAACAAGCCCATGCCCTGGTCGATAAAACGGTCGAAGCGTATGGCGGATTAGACATTATTATCAACAACGCCGCCGCCAACCCGGTCTTTGGCCCGATTCAACAAACCGAAGAACGCGCCTTCGACAAGATCATCGATGTCAATCTCAAAGGCCCGTTTGAATTGTGCAAAAAGGCCTACCCCGTCCTCAAAGAAAGAGGTGGGGGATCGATCATCAACATTAGCTCGATCGGTGGTCTCACTCCCGAACCAGGCATTGGCATTTACAGTGTCAGTAAGGCTGGGATTAATAACCTAACCAAAGCGATGGCGCAAGATTGGGGGGCAGATAATATTCGGGTGAATGCTATTTGCCCCGGTTTAATTAAAACCAAATTTAGTGAGGCCCTCTGGAACAATGAGGCCATTTTGAAACGGTTTCTACAACACATTCCTCTCAAGCGTGCCGGCACCGCTGACGATATCGCTGGACTGGCTGTTTATTTGGCCTCGGACGCTGCGGCCTATTGCACGGGCGGTATATATATGATCGATGGCGGATATGCCGCGACTTGATCGCTATCCAAGCGAATCGCCACAAAGAAAAACTCGCCTAAATACACTAGAAGGGGTCGGCAAGATAGTCCTTGATCTCTCATCGTGTGAACTAGGAGTCAAGCCATGAGCTCTGTTCCAGAACAGCCAGCCGAATCTACAGGATGGCTGGGCAATCCAAACTATATTGTCGACCTCGACCTCCTTGCGGTGCGAGTGGGAACCTTTTTGAATGACCAGCTCGTTGCCGAGAGTAATCGGGCCCACGTCATGTTCGAGCTGGGACATGTGCCGGTTTACTACTTTCCTCCTGACGCTCTCGTGGCCGAATATTTTTACAAGTCGGACCGGCAAACCCATTGTCCCTACAAGGGCATCGCCAGCTATTGGCATCTTAAAGTTGGCGATCGCATGGTTGAAAATGTGGTCTGGAGCTACGAGGATCCCTATTCGCCGGTTGCCAAAATAAAGGGCTTGCGGGGATTTTACTGGGGTCGCATGGATCGTTGGACCGAGGACGGCGTAACCATCGAAGGGCCGAGGGAAATTCCGGGTCGGGTCAACACTTTGAGCCAACTGAAAGCGATCTTCCCGCAACTCGCCCGTGAATGGCATCCGACCCGAAACGTGGGCATCTCACCCTATGAGTTCGCTGCCGACAGCAATACAGAAG
>Ga0114947_10000984_pt1 | contig 10336 bp, 4 predicted proteins | sample CR02metaG_FD_99656 | JGI IMG/M metagenome (GOLD analysis project Ga0114947, IMG submission 99656) | Deep subsurface microbial communities from Mariana Trench to uncover new lineages of life (NeLLi) - CR02 metaG | ecosystem: Environmental > Aquatic > Marine > Ocean trench > Sediment ...
AGCCTTGTCGATCGCGTCGAATGGCGTGAACTCCGCCAGACCTAACTGCGACTGACGCTGCGTGATCGCCGCCGTCAAAGTCGTCTTGCCATGGTCCACGTGCCCAATCGTACCCACGTTCACATGCGGCTTCGTACGTTCGAACTTCGCCTTCGCCATGCTTCCCTCCCTTCCCTCGGGAGCCGGCTCTACGCCGGGCTAGTTTGAACAATCTCCGGCAGATCCCCCTTGGGCACCGGCGCGTAGTGATCGAACTGCATCGTGTACACCGCCCGTCCCTGGGTCATGGACCGGATGGAGTTCACATATCCGAACATATTGGCCAGGGGCGCTGTCGAGTGGATGACCTGGGTCGCACCCCGCGCCTCGACCGCAACGATCTTGCCACGCCGACTGTTGAGGTCGTCGATGATCACCCCCATGAACGTCTCAGGCGCAACCACCTCTACGGACATGATCGGCTCCAGCAGGATCGCGCCCCCCTTCCTCAGCCCCTCACGCGTGCCCATCGAGCCCGCCACCTTGAAGGCCAGCTCCGAGGAGTCCACATCGTGGGAGGACCCATCGACCAGGCTAACCTTCACATCCACCACGGGGAAGCCAGCCAATACGCCGCTCTGAAGCGCTTCCGTTACGCCCCGCTCAACAGCCTTGAAGTACTCCCGGGGGACCCGCCCGCCAACGACCTTGATCTTGAACTCGAAGCCGTCTCCCGGCGTGTTGGGCTCCATCTCGAGCTTCACGTGGCCGTACTGGCCGCGACCGCCCGTCTGGCGCACGAAGCGGCCTTCGACTTGGACGGGCCGCGTGATGGTCTCCTTGTACGCAACCTGCGGCTTGCCAACATTGGCATCCACCTGGAACTCGCGCAGCAAGCGGTCGACGATGATCTCGAGGTGCAGTTCGCCCTGCCCCCCGATCAGCGTCTGGCCGGTCTCGTCATTGGTCGTGACCCGGAAGGAGGGGTCCTCGATGGTCAGCTTGGCCAGGGCCTGGCCCAGCTTCTGCTGGTCGGCCTTGGTCTTGGGCTCGATCACGATCTCGATGACGGGCGCAGGAAAATCGATCGCCTCGAGGATGATGGGGTGCCGCTCATCGGCCAGCGTGTCACCGGTGAAGACCCGCTTGAGTCCAACGATGGCGGCGATATCACCCGCCTGAATGTCTTCGATGTCCTCGCGGTTGTTCGCGTGCATCTTCAAGAGCCGCCCCACCCGTTCCCGACGACCCTGGCGGGTGTTGCAAACGTATGACCCCGCCTTGAGTGTGCCCGAATAGACTCGCACAAAGGTGAGGTGACCGACGTAAGCGTCGCTCATGATCTTGAAGGCGAGTGCAGCAAAGGGCTCGGAGAAGTCGGCGTGCCGCTCCACCTCGTTCCCGTCGAGATCCACGCCCTTCACCCCGGGTACGTCGAGCGGCGAGGGCAGATAATCAATGACGGCATCCAGCAGCGGCTGCACGCCTTTGTTCTTGAACGCGGCCCCGCACAGGACCGGAACCACGTTCGAGTCGATCGTAGAGGACCGGATCACCTTGCGCAGGGAGTCCTCGGAAATGGGTTCGCCATCCAGGTACCTCTCGAGCAGGTCCTCGTCATACTCCGCCATGAGCTCGATCAGCTTCTCCCGGTGCTTCTCCGCTTCGACCACGAGCTCCGCCGGGATGGGCTCCTCGTGGAACTCGGACCCCAGGCCCTCGTCATCCCAGATCAGCGCTTTCTGGGTGACCAGGTCGACGACCCCCACGAACTTCTGCTCAGATCCCACCGGCAGCTGAAGAACCAACGGGGTCGCACCCAGGCGCTGGCGAATCTGCTCGACCACCGCGAAGAAATCCGCACCGATGCGATCCATCTTGTTGACGAAGGCCAGGCGCGGGACCGAGTACTTGTCCGCCTGGCGCCATACGGTCTCGGACTGGGGCTCCACGCCGCCAACCGCACAAAACAAAGCGACCGCCCCGTCCAAGACCCGAAGTGATCGCTCGACCTCGATCGTGAAGTCCACGTGGCCGGGTGTGTCGATCAGGTTGATGTGGTGGCCACGCCACGAGCAGCTCGTCGCGGCGGCGGTGATCGTAATACCTCGTTCCTGCTCCTGCTCCATCCAGTCCATTGTGGCGGTACCTTCATGGACCTCGCCGAGCTTATAGTTGATGCCCGTGTAGTAGAGGATCCGCTCCGTAGTCGTGGTCTTTCCAGCATCGATGTGGGCCATGATGCCGATGTTGCGAATTCTCTCCAGTGATCTTCCCGCTGCCATTTCCGTATTCCACCACGCCCGCTTCTACCACCGGTAGTGGGCGAAAGCCTTATTGGCTTCCGCCATGCGATGAGCATCCTCGCGCTTCTTGACCGCCTCACCACGTTCGCTCGCTGCATCCATGAGCTCGTTAGCGAGCTTCTCACGCATCGACTTGCCGCTGCGTGAACGCGCCACGCCTATGATCCAGCGCATCGCGAGGGAGGTCCCACGATCTGCCCGAACCTCGACTGGGACCTGATACGTCGCCCCGCCCACGCGACGGCTCTTCACCTCGACTCGCGGACGCACGTTGTCCAGCGCACGCTTGAACACTCGAAGTGCTTCTTCATGCATGCGCTCCTCGACCAGAGAAAAGGCCCCATAGGTGGTGGACTCGGCGGTGCTGCGCTTACCGCGCCGCATCAGCACATTGTTAAACTTCGCCACCTGCACATCCCGGAACTTCGGATCCGGTAAGATTCTGCGCTTGGTAACGTCGCGTCTGCGCGGCATAATAGGTCTCTTGGTCCGCTTACTTACGACGCTTGGTACCGTAGCGACTACGGGACTGATTGCGGCCGTCCACGCCAAGCGCATCCAGCGTTCCCCGGACGATGTGGTAACGGACGCCTGGAAGATCCTTCACCCGGCCGCCACGTACGAGGACAACCGAGTGCTCCTGAAGGTTATGCCCCTCGCCGGGAATGTACGCCCACGCCTCGCGCCCGTTACTCAGGCGCACGCGCGCAACCTTCCGCAGGGCCGAGTTCGGCTTCTTCGGCGTAAGCGTCGACACGCGCAAGCAAACCCCCCGTTTCTGAGGACACCGCGCCAGATCCGGAGCCTTGGTCTTGCGGCGCTTTACGTACCGTCCCTTGCGAACAAGTTGTTGGATCGTCGGCATTGATTCCTCCGGACATACCCTGCAAAGGGCACACACCGGACCTCGGTAACAAGAACCCCAGCCCCCCAAAGCCCACGTGGGTTCTCGCCCAAAACAAGCTCGCCCACCCTACAGCTTCAAAACCGCAGGGGAGACGTTCCCGCCACCTGGAAGGGAGCGGATTCTAACAGGATTCGGCGTCCCGTCAACCGCGCTCTGGAGCGCTGCCGCCAGCGCCCGGACACGAATAAAAAACGAAAATTCGCGAGCGCTCTAGACCTCCAGATTCGGGTCCTTCGCGGGCTCTTTCTCGGCCGGGGCCGCCATCAGGCTCGGCCCGCGCTCGCCTTCAGAGACGGAAGTGAGCATCGGGACCGGTTCCTCGGCCGCAACCTCCGGCAACCCCTCCTCTGCACCCTCGATCTGGATGCCCATGTAGCGATGCCGGGGAAGCCCGGTCCCGGCCGGGATGAGCCGGCCCATAATGACGTTCTCCTTGAGGCCCCGCAGATAGTCGCTCTTGCCGGAGATCGCGGCCTCGGTCAACACCTTGGTCGTTTCCTGGAACGAGGCCGCGGAGATGAAGCTCTCGGTCGAGAGGGATGCCTTGGTGATCCCGAGCAGCAGTGGCTCGGCTACGGCGGGCTGCTTGCCCGCCTCCGCCACCTGGTTGTTCTCCAGATCGAAGATCTTCTTCTCGACCTGCTCCCCCACCAGGAAGTCGGTGTCCCCGACATCCTTCACGCGCACCCAGCGCAGCATCTGGCGCACGATGATCTCGATGTGCTTGTCGTTGATGGAAACGCCCTGGAGCCGGTAGACCTCCTGCACCTCGTCCAGCAGGTAGCTGGCCAGTTCCTTCTCACCCTTGATCTTGAGGATGTCGTGCGGGTTGGAGGAGCCCGCCATCAACGCCTCGCCAGCGCGCACGAAGTCGCCGTCGTGCACTGCGATGTGCTTGCTGCGCGGAATATCGTAATTGCGCGCCTCACCGGTCTCCGGTGTCACGATAACCCGACGCTTGCCGCGGACGTCTCCACCGAAGGATACCGTACCGTCGATTTCGCTCACGATGGCGAACTCCTTGGGCTTGCGCGCCTCGAAGAGCTCCGCCACGCGCGGAAGACCCCCCGTGATGTCCTTGGTCTTGGTCGTCTCGCGTGGGATGCGCGCCAGCGTATCACCGGGCTCGACCACCTCTCCCTCCACCGCAAGCAGGTTTACTCCAACGGGCATGAGATAGCGCCGGACGGTCTGCTTCTTATCGTCCTTGATCGAGATACGCGGCTGGAGGGTGAGATCCTTGGACTCGATGATCACCTTACCCGAGTGGCCCGTGTACTCATCCACCTGCTCCTGCATGGTGACACCTTCGGTGATGTCCCCGAACTTCACCGTACCAGGCACGTCTGTCAGGATCGGATTCTGGAAGGGATCCCATTCGTGCATCATCTGCCCGGCCTTGATCTTCTCACCGTCGTTTACGTGCATCTTCGCACCGTAGACAATCGGATAGCGCTCGCGCTCGCGTCCCGTAGAGTCGCAAACCGCGATCTCACCGTTTCGGTTCATCACAATGAGTTTTCCGTGCTTGTCCCGGATGGTGCTCAGGTTGATGTACTTTACGGCGCCGTCGTTACGCGCCTCGACGTTGGACTGCTCGACGCGCTGGGTAGCCGTACCACCGATGTGGAACGTGCGCATCGTGAGCTGGGTGCCCGGCTCGCCAATGGATTGAGCCGCGATCACCCCCACCGCCTCACCGATGTTTACGAGCCGCCCCTGCGAGAGGTCGCGACCGTAGCAGAGCGCGCAGCAGCCACGCTCTGATCGGCAGGTGAGAACGGAGCGGATGGTAACGTGCTCGATACCGGCATCCTCGATCGCTTGGGTCTTTTCTTCGTCGATCTCAAGATTGGCCGAAACCAGGACCTCGCCCGTGATCGGATCGAGCACGTCGGTGAGCGCGACCCTCCCCAGGATACGGTCGCCGAGGCGCTCGATGATCTCACCGCCCTCCACCAGGGAGGTGATCCCAAGACCGTCCAGCGTCTTACAGTCGTACATCGAGACGATTACGTCCTGTGCCACGTCAACGAGGCGTCGCGTCAGATAGCCGGAGTTAGCGGTCTTGAGCGCGGTGTCCGCCAGACCCTTACGCGCGCCGTGCGTGGAGATGAAGTACTCCAGCACGCTCAAGCCTTCCCGAAAGTTCGAAAGAATGGGGCGCTCGATGATCTCGCCCGAAGGCTTCGCCATCAGCCCACGCATCCCAGCGAGCTGCCGGATCTGCTGGCCTGAGCCTCGAGCCCCTGAGTCGGCCATCATGAAGATCGGGTTAAAGCTCGGAACCTTGGCCTTCTTGCCCTCCGGAGTGATGATTTCATCCTCGGAAAGCAGGGTCATGAGATTTTCAGAAAGCTCTTCGGTCACCTGCGCCCAGCGATCCACCACCTTGTTGTAGCGTTCACCGTCGGTGATCAGACCTTCCTGGTACTGGCGCTGGAACTCAGCCACATCGCTCTGCGCCTCCTCGATCAGGCGCTCCTTGCTCGGCGGAATCTTCATGTCGTCGACGGAGATCGAGATCCCCGCGCGCGTCGCCCACTCGTAGCCCAGCGTCCGAAGGTGATCCGAGAGCAGTACTGTGGCCTTGTTCCCCAGTTGACGGTAGACGACATTGACCAGGTCGCCGAGCGCCTTCTTGTCCATCACCTTGTTGATCAGCTCAAACGGGATCTCGTCCGGGACGATCTCCGCCAGCAGCACCCGGCCGACGGTGGTGTGTTCGATTTCGCCGTTCATACGCACCTCGATTCCCGCCTGAACATCGACCACTTCGGCATCGTAGGCGCTGCGAACCGCCTCGCGCGATCCGAACTTCATGCCCTCGCCCTTCGCGAAAGGCCGCTTGCGGGTCAGGTAGTAAGCCCCGAGCACGATGTCCTGCGTGGGAGTGATGACCGGACGCCCGTTCGCGGGGCTCAGAATGTTGTTCGTGCTCATCATCAGGACCCGTGCCTCGATCTGGGCCTCCACCGAGAGGGGCAAGTGCACCGCCATCTGATCGCCGTCGAAATCGGCGTTGAAGGCCGCGCACACGAGCGGGTGGAGCTGGATCGCCTTCCCGTCGATAAGCACGGGCTCGAAGGCCTGCATCCCGAGCCGGTGCAGCGTCGGGGCACGGTTCACCAGAATCGGGTGCTCGTGAATCACGTCCGCAAGAATGTCCCAGACCTCGGGACGCTCGTTCTCGACCATTTTCTTCGCGGCCTTAATCGTGGTGACGTATCCTTGCTTCTCTAGCTTGGAGTAGATGAACGGCTTGAAGATCTCGAGCGCCATCTTGTTCGGAAGACCCACCTGGTGCAGTCGTAGCTCGGGCCCGGCCACGATTACGGAGCGGCCGGAGTAGTCGACGCGCTTGCCCAGGAGGTTCTGACGGAAACGACCTTGCTTGCCCTTCAGCATGTCGGAAAGGGACTTCAAGGGGCGCTTGTTAGGCCCGGTGATGACCTTGCCGCGGCGGCCGTTATCGAAGAGCGCGTCGACGGCCTCCTGCAGCATTCGCTTCTCGTTCCGGATGATGACCTCGGGAGCATTGAGCTCGAGCAGACGCTTGAGCCGGTTATTGCGGTTGATCACGCGGCGATAGAGATCGTTTAGGTCGGAGGTGGCGAAACGGCCACCGTCGAGCGGGACCAGAGGTCGCAGGTCCGGCGGAATCACCGGGATCACCTCCAAAATCATCCACTCCGGCTGATTCCCGGACTCGTTAAACGAGTCGAGCACCTTGAGCCGCTTGCCCAGCTTCTTGCGCTTGGCCTCGCTGGTGGCTTCCTTCATCTCGACGCGAAGCTGCTTCGACTCCTTCTCGACCTCGATCTTCTTCAGAATCTCGCGGATGGCCTCGGCTCCGATCCCGCACTTGAACGAGCTGGCGCCGTGCTCCTCCCTGAGCTGCAGAATCCGCTCGTCTGTCAGAAGCTCCCCGCGGCGCAGAGGCGTGTCGCCGGGGTCCGTGACGATATGCTGCTCGAAGTACAGCACCCGCTCCAGGTCCTTGAGGGTGAGCTCGATCAGGTTGCCGATTCGGCTCGGCAGCGACTTCAAGAACCAGATATGTGCGACGGGTGCAGCGAGCGTAATATGGCCCATGCGCTCGCGACGGACCTTGGACTGGATGACCTCAACGCCGCACTTTTCGCACACGACGCCGCGGTGTTTCATCCGCTTGTACTTGCCGCAGTTGCACTCGTAGTCCTTGACCGGACCGAAGATCTTCGCGCAGAAGAGCCCGTCGCGCTCAGGCTTGAAGGTCCGGTAATTGATCGTCTCCGGCTTCTTCACCTCACCGTACGACCACTCCCGGATCTTCTCCGGCGAAGCGATGGAGATCCGCATGCCAGAAAAGCTGAGCGGATCCTTGGGCTTTTCGAAGAGGTTATAGAGATCTCGCACATTGGCCCCCTTAGATGTTCTCGAGTAGCTCCACGTCCAATCCGAGGCTTTGCATCTCTTTTATCAGCACATTGAAGCTCTCGGGCAGACCGGGCATGAGCTCGCAATCGCCCTTGACGATGGATTCATACATCCGTGTTCGCCCGACGACATCGTCCGACTTAACCGTCAGGAACTCCTGGAGCGCATAGGCCGCTCCGTACGCCTCCATGGCCCAAACCTCCATCTCCCCCAAGCGCTGTCCGCCGAACTGCGCCTTTCCGCCCAGGGGTTGCTGGGTGACGAGCGAGTAGGGCCCGATCGAGCGCCCGTGAATCTTATCATCCACGAGATGATGGAGCTTCATCATATACATCAGTCCAAAGGTCACCTGACTTTCGAACGCGTCTCCGGTCCTCCCGTCGAAGAGAACCCCCTGCCCACTCGTAGAACGCCCCCCGGCCTCTAGCAGGGCTTTGACCTCCGACTCTGAAGCACCGTCAAAGACCGCCGTTGCCATGTGAATACCGTTGGTGCACTTGCGGGCGAGCACCATCACCTCATCGTCGTCCATCTCGGAGATCAGCTTGGAGAGCGCAGGCCTATCGAAGATCTCCTGGAGGCGTTTGCGCATCTTCGAGGAGGAATAGTTCTCGTCCAGATGGCGCTGGATCTGTTCCCCCAGACCGCGCGCGGCCCACCCGAGATGCGTCTCCAGAATTTGACCCACGTTCATGCGCGAGGGCACCCCTAGCGGGTTCAGCACGATCTCGACTGCCGCACCGTCCTCCGAGTACGGCATGTCCTGTTCCGGAAGGATGCGCGAGATCACACCCTTGTTGCCATGGCGGCCCGCCATCTTGTCTCCGACCGACAGCTTGCGCTTGATGGCCACATAGACCTTGACCATCTTGAAGACGCCCGGCGGGAGCTCGTCTCCCTTCTTGAGGCGCGCAATCTTCTCGTCGAAGACCGTCTTGATCAGGCTGGCCTGCTCCTCCGCGACCGAGAGCAGCTCCTCGATTCGCTGCATGCGCGAAGGATTCACTATCCGGAGGTCCTTCCACTTGCGCCTCGGGATCTCCGCCAGAGTCTCCTCGGTGATGCGATCCCCCGGCTCCAGCCATGCCTGCTTGCGGCGCTCGTCAGCAATACGCTGGGTGCTCTCCTCACCGATCACGAGATCCCGCACACGGTTCAGCGCGGACTCGCGAACGATGCGGATCTCGTCCTCCTGGTCCAGTCTCAGCTTGGTTATTTCCGCGTCCGCAATCGAGCGCGCACGATCATCTTTGTCGATCCCCTTGCGCGAGAAGACGCGCGCTCCGATCACGGTTCCACCCACACCCGGCGGCACTCGAAGGGAGGTATCGCGCACGTCCCCGGCCTTCTCCCCGAAGATCGCCCGCAGCAGTCGCTCCTCCGGCGAGAGCTGGGTTTCCCCCTTGGGCGTGATCTTCCCGATCAGGATATCGTCTGCGTTGACCTCGGCGCCAATTCGCACGATGCCGCTCTCATCCAGATCCTTGAGTGCCTCTTCGCCCACGTTGGGGATATCGCGCGTGATCTCCTCGCGCCCGAGCTTGGTGTCGCGAGCGACCGCCTCGAACTCCTCAATGTGGATCGACGTGAAGTCGTCATTCTTGAGCAGCCGCTCAGAGATCAGGATCGAATCCTCGAAGTTGTACCCACCCCACGGCATGAAGGCGACCAGCACGTTGCGACCGAGCGCCAGCTCGCCTCCCTCGGTTGCAGGCCCATCCGCAATCACCTGCCCCTTCTTGACGTGGCTTCCCACCTTCACGATGGGCTTCTGGTTGATGCAGGTGTTCTGGTTCGACCGACGGTACTTGATCAGGTTGATGATGTCCGGGGTGGTATCTTCCCGACCTTCCTCGGGATCCGGCTTGATCACGATGCGCGAAGCATCCACACTCTCCACCACGCCGGAGCGCTTAGCGACGACGGTGGCGCCGGAATCGCGCGCCACGACCCCCTCGATCCCGGTGCCTACCAGTGGCGCATCGGTTCGCATCAACGGCAGCGCCTGCCGTTGCATGTTCGACCCCATGAGCGCGCGGTTCGCATCGTCGTTCTCAAGGAAGGGGATCAGGGACGCCGCCACCGACACCAGCTGGTTCGGCGAGACGTCCATCATGTCGATCTCCTCGCGAGGAAGCATCACGAACTCACCGTTCTTGCGCGCCGACACGAGCGGCTGCTCGAACTCGTTCTTGGACGTGAGCTTGGCGTTGGCCTGCGCAATCGAGACACGCTCCTCCTCCAAGGCGGAGAAGTACTGCACGTTCTTCGTGACCTTCTGATTCTCGATCAAACGGTACGGCGTCTCGATGAACCCGTAGTCGTTCACGCGCGCGTAGGTCGAGAGCGAGGCGATGAGGCCGATATTCGGCCCCTCCGGAGTCTCGACAGGACAGATGCGGCCGTAGTGGGTGCTGTGCACATCCCGCACCTCGAACCCGGCCCGCTCACGCGTAAGACCGCCCGGTCCCAGAGCCGAGAGCCGTCGCTTGTGCGTCACCGCAGAGAGCGGATTGGTCTGATCCATGAACTGCGAAAGTTGGCTCGAGCCGAAGAACTCCTTCACCACGGCGGAGACCGGCTTCGAGTTAATCAGGTCATGTGGCATGAGCTGCTCGATTTCCTGCAGGCTCATGCGTTCCTTGATCGCTCGCTCCATCCGTACCAGCCCAATCCGGTACTGATTCTCCAAGAGCTCGCCCACGACGCGCACGCGGCGGTTGCC
>Ga0114947_10000985_pt1 | contig 10332 bp, 8 predicted proteins | sample CR02metaG_FD_99656 | JGI IMG/M metagenome (GOLD analysis project Ga0114947, IMG submission 99656) | Deep subsurface microbial communities from Mariana Trench to uncover new lineages of life (NeLLi) - CR02 metaG | ecosystem: Environmental > Aquatic > Marine > Ocean trench > Sediment ...
GCATCGCGGCCCGACGTCTTGCGACGGCAACGTCCGACGAAGGCCGCCAATAAAGTGGGGTCGAACCGAACTTTTTACTCGATGAAGTCATTAGTTGCCGGTTCTCACAAAAAAGTCCGGTTCGACCCTACTTTTCGGTTCGACCCTACTTTTTTCCGACCCCACTTTTTTCCCGATCTCACCGATCGACTCGCCCATGCACAACGTCTTCCCTGGTGTCAGGTCGTGGCGCCAGTCGCAGACGCCACGCGGCAACAGAACGATGACGGTCGAGCCCATATTGAACCAGCCCAGTAATTCGCCTTTTTCGACGCGGCGCGAGTGCGCCGACGTATCGAGCATTTCCACAACACCGGATTTTCTCGGTCGGATCTCGCCGCTCCAGCGGGTGCTGATGCTGCCGACATTGAGCGCCCCGATGAAGATCAGCGCCATCGGTCCGTGCTTCGTGGCAATGCGCAGGATGAGTCGCTCATTGCGATGGAATAGGCCGGCGACGTGCAACACGGTGGCGGCGTTGACACTGAACAGATCGCCGGGTACATAGTGCGCGGCCACGAGTTCGCCGCCGAGCGGTGCGTGGACTCGATGATAATAGTGCGGCGCGAGGTACAACGTCACGTACGATCCGTCACGGAATGCGCGCGCATCATCCAGATCGGCAGCGAGCAGATCGTCAAGGGAGTAGTGATGTCCCTTGGCCTGAAAAATACTGTCCGCCTGCAGTTTCCCGGCCTGGGTCACGGTGCCGTCGACGGGCGACACGATCGACATCGGCCGTGTGTCAATCGGTCGCGCGCCGTCCTTGAGTTCGCGGATGAAGAAGTCGTTGAATGTGCGAAAGGCGTCCGGGACATCACGACTGACCTCGTCGACATCGACGCCATAGAGGCGCACGAAAGCGCTGATGAGCGCATTCTTGACGGGTTTTATGCGTATACGCGCGACACGGTAGACGACTGCCGTCAACCAATGTCGCGGCAGCAGATATTGCATGAAAGCGAATGCGCGAGACAACATTTGCGGATCAATCAGCGGCCGATTCGAAGCGGGCGCGCACACTCAGCAGCATCAGATCGCCGGCGTAGAACTGCAGTGTCACGTAGTCCGCTGTGCCGTAGGGGCGTAGCAGCATGAGATGCTTGCCGCCGCGTTCGAAGACCGCCGTGGTTGCCGGTGCTATGGACAGTTTTTCAAGCGGTCGCATTCGGGCAATGTCATCGTCGATGAATGTCTCGTGCATTTCGACGGCTGCGAACTCGGGGCTGGTTACCTTCGTGATGTCGATCGTGTTGCGACTGTGGTTGGCCAACTCGAGGTATGCGGCGCTCGTCGTCGTACCCGGCAGCGGCTGCACGACGCTGACATTGCCCGCGACGAGCGGCGGTCCGGACTCCTCGGCACAGCCGAACGTCAGCCCTGCAACAACCAGTGCCACAAGGAGTCGCATCATTCACGTGCCATGATCAGCGGCAGATCGTGCACCAGGTCGTCGATCCGGTGCGGCGCGCCGAACAAGGCGGACATGCGGCTTTGCGGGTCGATGACAAGCACGACGACCGAGTGGTCCACGACGTAGTCGTCGCCGTCGTTCTTCTCGAAAAATATTCCGAGCGCACTTGTCAACTTGCGCAATTCATCGAGCTCTCCCGTGATGCCGAGATGGTCCTTGCCGAAAAAGCTGATGTAACTGTCGATAGCGGCAGGCGTATCGCGTTGCGGGTCAACACTGACGAATACGATCCGCGGCAGCGGCTCGTGTTTTGCTTCCGCGAGCCGTACTTTGACCTGGCTCAGCAGCTGCAGTGTCAACGGACAAATATCCGGACAATTCGTGAAGCCGAAAAATACGAGATCCCACTCGCCTGCGAAGACCTCTTTGCCGATCGACTGTCCATGCTGATCGAGCAACGAGAACTGCGGCAATTCGATCGGCGCCGGCAGTATCGTTGCGGCATTGGGTCTCGCTGCAGGTCCACGCAATGACACCGATACCCAGATGCCGGCAGCAATGGCAATGCCGAGTACGAACGCCACAAGAAAGTTTCGTGGTCTCATAGTTGCGAGAATGCGCCTGCTGATGCCGATGTCGAAGGCCGATTCTACAGGCAGTCAGACGGCGAAGGTGATAGATTCGCCGACAAGCGACTCACTGATTCCCTGGCGCAGGCGTTGGACCACCCGATTACCGTAGAGCAGCTGATTCGCAGCCTGGCCGATCGCTTCGCGGCGGCGGACCTCAGCTATGGACACGGCACCGAGAACCCGGTCGACGAGGCCGCATGGCTTGTTATCTCGCACCTCGGCCTGCCGCATGACGATGCGCCGGGCGTCCACGCAACCGTGGTTGACCCTGCGCTGCTCGCCGGGCTCGATGCGCTGGCCGAGCGCCGCATTCGCGATCGGATCCCGGTGGCGTACCTGCTGGGACAGGCATGGTTTGCCGGGCTCGAATTCTACGTGGACGAGCGCGTTCTCGTGCCGCGATCACCGATCGCCGAACTCATCAACGATCGTTTCGCGCCGTGGCTGTCGCCAGCGGGTGTCCGGAGAGCGGCTGACCTGGGCACGGGCAGCGGCTGTATCGCGATCGCAATGGCGTTGCAATTTCCGCAGGCGAGCATCGATGCCGTGGATATCTCGGCGGATGCCCTGGCTGTCGCTGCGATCAATGTCGAACGTCACGGCGTGGGCGATCGCGTCCGGCTGGTGCAGTCCGATTTCTTCTGCAAACTCGAAGCTTGCCAATATGACCTGATCGTCAGCAATCCACCCTATGTCGACCAGGACGGCATGCACGCGCTGACGCCCGAGTATCGCCACGAGCCCGCTCTCGGGCTCGCCGCCGGCGCGGACGGTCTGGATTCGGTCAATACGATCCTGCATTATGCATCGCGGTTTCTGAGCGACGGTGGAATACTCGTGTGCGAGGTTGGCAACAGCCAGGCAGCACTGGAAAAACGCCATCCCGGTATTGCTTTTGTGTGGCTCACGTTCGAGCATGGCGGGCAGGGCGTGTTTCTTCTCGGCAAAAACGATCTCGAAGGCATATAAAGGTGTCAGGCAACAGTTTCGGACAAAATTTCGTCGTCACAACCTATGGCGAAAGCCACGGCCGTGCGCTCGGCTGCGTCGTGGATGGTTGTCCGCCGGGGCTGCTGTTAACGGAAGCGGATATTCAGACGGACCTGGATCGGCGCCGTCCGGGCCGCTCACGGCACACGACCCAGCGCAATGAGCCCGATCAGGTGCAAATACTGTCAGGCGTGTTCGAAGGCCAGACCACGGGAACGCCGATCGGCCTCACGGTCGAAAACACGGATCAGCGCTCGAAAGATTACGGCGACATCAAGGACAAGTTTCGTCCCGGTCATGCCGACTATGCCTACCAGCAGAAATACGGCATTCGCGATTACCGCGGTGGCGGGCGCTCGTCGGCGCGCGAGACGACCATGCGTGTCGCCGCAGGCGCGATCGCCCGCAAGTACCTGCGCGTCAAACTCGGTATCGAGATTCACGGCTACGTCTCGCAGCTCGGGCCCATCGTGCTCGGCGCGCCTGAACCGGACTTCGTTGACAGCAATCCATTCTTCTGCGCGGATCCCGATCGCATCGATGAGCTTGAAAAGTTCATGGACGAATTGCGTGCCGAGGGGGATTCGATCGGCGCGAAAATCAGCGTCATCGCGACCAATATTCCGCCCGGACTCGGCGAGCCCGTGTTCGACAAACTCGAGGCCGACATCGCCAAGGGATTGATGAGCATCAATGCCGTCAAGGGAGTCGAGCTCGGTGCGGGCTTCGCGGCCGTCACGCAACGCGGCAGCGAACACCGTGACGAAATGACTAGTGACGGTTTCAGCAAGAACGATGCCGGCGGCACATTGGGCGGCATCTCGTCGGGGCAGGACATCCTCGCGAGCATTGCACTGAAGCCGACGTCGAGTATTTCGAAACCCGGCAAGACGATCGACAAGCGCGGCAAGGAGACCGAGATCATTACCAGGGGCAGGCACGATCCCTGTGTCGGCTTGCGCGCAACGCCGATCGCGGAAGCGATGGTCGCGCTTGTACTCATCGATCATTACCTGCGCAATCGTGCACAAAACGCCGACGTTCAATCCGGCACACCGGTTGTATCCGGCTGATCGAAGTCAGGAAGTCAGACTCCATGTCAGATCGCATCAACATTGCAGTCGTTGGCGCCACCGGTATCGTCGGTGAGGCCTTGCTCCAAATTCTATCGAAGCGAAAATTTCCGGTGGGCGATATCTTTGCCTTGGCCAGCGAACGCTCGGCGGGCAAGGGCGTCGCGTTCCGCAACTCCGAGCTCATAGTCTCGAATCTTGCGGAGTTCGATTTTTCCCGCGCGACGATCGCTTTTTTCTCGGCTGGTGGATCGATTTCGGCGGAGTATGCACCGCAGGCAGCCGCGGCGGGTTGCACCGTCATCGACAACACCTCGCACTTTCGTTACGACGACGACATCCCGCTCATCGTCCCCGAGGTCAATGCCGAGGCAATCGCCGGCTATCGAAAGCGCCGCATTATCGCCAACCCGAATTGCTCGACGATCCAGCTGGTCGTGGCGTTGAAGCCGATCTACGACGCTGTCGGCATCGAGCGCATCAATATCGCGACCTACCAGGCTGTGTCGGGCGCCGGGCGCAGTGCCGTCGAGGAGCTTGCTCGCCAGTCGGCCGCGATGCTGAATGGCAACCCGCTGGATATCAAGGGCGCTGCGAAGCAGATCGCGTTCAACGCCGTGCCGCACATCGACACTTTCGAGGACAATCGCTATACCAAAGAAGAGATGAAGATCGTTTGGGAGACACGCAAGATATTGAATGACAGCGAAATTCTCATCAATCCGACGGCGGTGCGTATACCGGCATTCTTCGGCCACTCGGAAGCCGTGCATATCGAAACGCGTGACAAGATTTCGGCTGAAGACGTCTGCGCATTGCTGCAAAACGCACCAGGAGTAAAGCTGCTCGACGGTGTGGAGACCGGTCACTACCCAACCGCAGTGACGGAAAGCTCCGGCAACGACCCGGTATTCGTCGGTCGTGTCCGTGAGGATATCTCACATCCGCGTGGAATCGATCTCTGGGTAGTGTCCGACAACATACGTAAGGGCGCGGCTCTAAATAGCGTCCAAATTGCTGAAATATTGGCGAAAAACCATTTATAAGCTATAGTTCGCAGGCCATTGATCCGGCCGGCAGTCCGGCTGGATTCAGGTTCGAGCGGACGTGTTTTGCGAGCCTCTGGGGGAGTTGGAGAAAATTACTATGCCGCGACGATTTATTCGCATATTACTTGCGTTCATCGCGCTGCTATCGAGCAACGTTTGGGCGCTTGGATTGGGCGAAATTCGTTTGGAGTCGGCACTCAACGAACCTCTGCGCGCAAGAATCGAATTGTTGTCCGCAGTGCCGGGAGAACTCGATAATCTGCAGATTACGATGGCGTCTGCGGAGACATTCCAGCGTTACGGTCTCGACCGGCCAACTTTTCTGCAGGGCCTGCAGTTCAAGGTCGTGCGTTCGGATAACGTCGATGGCAATTACGTTGAGGTGCGCTCGAACTCGGCGATCACCGAGCCGTTTTTGATTTTCCTTGTCGAGGCAAGCTGGCCGCGCGGTCGCTTGTTGCGTGAATATACGGTGCTGCTCGATCCACCGACGTTCGTGCCTCCTGCGACGGCGCAAGCACAACCGGCGGTGACGGCGCCGCGGCGCAGCACGCCGGTGGACAGTGGCCGCATCGAAAGACAGCCATCGGCAACGCCGCCGCCGGTGCAAGCCGAGCCCGAGCCGGTCGCAGATGACTCCTACGCATTTGACGACGAAACCTACTTTGACGACGATTCCTCTGCGGACGACGATGAGTTTTACGTTGCCGACGATTCCTCTGCAGACGAGGATGAGTTCTACGTTGCTGACGATTCCTCTGCGGACGACGATGAGTTTTACGTTGCCGACGATTCCTCCGCGGCTGACGATGACTTCTACGTCGCCGACGATGCTTCTGCGGATGACGAGACTTACGGCAGCGACGCAACGCCGGATTACTACGACACGACGTTGGGTGGCGACCACCTCGTTGTGCGCGGCGAGACACTTTGGAGAATCACGCAACGCGTGAAATCTGACAGTCGTCTGACTATGAATCAGGCGATGCTTGCAATTTTCGAGGCAAATCCGGAGGCGTTCGGCGGCAATATCAATATTCTGCGGGCTGGCGCAAATCTGCGCATACCGAGCGCTGACAAAATATTCCAGATCGACCGCGGCTATGCGTTAGCCGAAGCCAAGAGGCACCACGCTGCATGGAGTGGAGCCAGAATGACGGCAGCGGTCCCGACAGTCCCGCCGGTTGTGGAGACGACACTGGAGACGACACTGGAGACGACACTGGAGCCGACACCGGAGCCGATACCGGAGCCGATACTGGAGCCGAGTCTGACGCTGGTGCCGCCTGACGAGGAGCCTGCCGGCCTCGACCTTGGAATCGATTCGCCAGCGGACGGCGAGCCGATGACGCGCGAGCAGGAAATTCTGGATCGAATTGCCGAGCTCGAGGCGGCCGACGTTCCGCGACAGCCGTCGCTGATCGAAATTCGCGACAACGACCTTGCGACCTTGCGCCACGAACTCGCGAACATTCGCGGCGAAATTTACGAGCCACCTGTCGATGATGTCGTTGCCGACGACGCGGCGGACGATGTCGTTGACGACGCAACGGCAGATCCCTTCGCCGACGACGCAACATTGGATGCCGGCGCCGACATCATGACCGACACCGAAGACGCCGAGCCGGTCACCGACCAGGACGATGAGGTGGCTGATACAACACCGCCGCCTACCACTGTCATCCGGTCGGCGCCCGAAACCGGCCCGACGATTGTCGAGCGAATCATCGATGCGCTTACCAGCATCTGGGCCATGATTGGCGGCGCCGTGATCGTCGCCGGCGGCATACTGTTCTGGTTTTTGCGTCGCGATCACGACGACGGCGACGACGAGGTAACCGGTCAATGGAGTGCACTGGACGCCGATGAGCTCGGTGGCGATGCGCTGTCGGCGACCGAACAGATGCAAGTACCCGTGCACGACGACGGAACGTTCGTCGTCGTTGAGCAGGAAGCGCCAGGTCAGCCGCAGGAACCGGCGTTTCGACCGATGGAAGATACAGTTGAGGCGCCGACACCCGAGATCGAGGATTCGGGCGGCGATACGGATCAGTTTGACGCGCTCGAAGACACCTTCAGCAGTGAGACGGCCATCAACCTCGACCAAAGCGATCCGGTGGCCGAGGCCGATTTTCACATGGCTTACGGCTTGTACGATCAAGCGGCAGACCTGATCAACGGCGCGCTGGAAATCGAACCCGACCGCCGCGATTTGCTGACGAAACTTGCTGAAATCTATTTCGTCTGGGGCAATCGCGATGCATTCGTCGACGCGGCGGGACGTTTGAAAGCGGCAGTGGGCGATGCCGAAAGTGCCGAATGGGACAAGATCGTCATCATGGGCCAGCAGATTGCCGCGGAGCACGAATTGTTCGCCGGCGCCGGTGTTGCTGCTGTCACTCGGGAAGTCGATCTTTCGTTCGAGGGCGGCATGGAGGAAGCCAGTGCGCTCGACATGGATTTCGGCACTGTCAACGAGCCGGGCGGAAATGTATTCGATGTCGGCGAGGATGGAGATCCAGGTGGTTTGGACTTCATTATTGAGGAGACGGGTAAGAGCGAGGTGCTGGATGCACCGACAGCCGAAGTCACAGCACAAATGCCGACATTGGAATCCACGCTGGAATCGCCGACGATCGAGCAGCCGTTCGATGCGCTCTTCGATGCCACTTCCGAATTGCCGTCGATCGACGATGTCGACGACGACGATGTCACTGCCCAGATGCCCGGGCAGTCTAGCGGGCAAGCGACGGGCGAAATCGATCTGGAGGACCTGAATCTCGACCTCAGCGCGCTCGAAGAAACCGAGGTTGCTCCGTTTGACGACCTCGATGCGACGGGGGCCAACGAGGAGCTCGCCGACACCGGCGTGAACGTTACGCTCGATTCGACCGCGGCAACCGGGAAAAACCCCGAACTCGATCCGGACTCGACCGGAGTCCGGCACGTGCTGGCCCGTGACGAGACCGGCCAGAATCCAATGATGGCCGAGACGGCCGGGGATATTGATTCGCTGACAGATATCGGCCTCGATGAAAGTCTTCTCGATGCAACCGGGCAAACCCAGGTGCTGAGCGATGACATGGCAGTCGAGACCATGTCCGACCTGGAAAAAGCCCTGGTGGGCGAGGATGACACCGTGCTCGCGCCTGCGGATAACGACATGGACGCGAGCATTGCCGACGATCAGGCGACGATGCTTGCTCCGGCTGACGATGATACGGGCGATTTCGATTTCGCCAAGACAGAGGCATTGCCGGCTGATGCATTTACGGCGACGACCAATGCCGGGGAAACAGGTGAAATGCCCGCGGTCGCCACCACCGACCTCGATCTCGATCTCGATGATCTGACAGCGGCCCTCAAAGTCAGCGAAATGGGCGACACCGTCGACATGCCTCGCGATGATGCGACAGTCGAGCATCCACGGCCGGAGATCTCCGCCGACGACGACATTCCGACGATGGCGATTGATCCCGAAGAGCTGAGCGACGATCTTCATGAGGCCCGCACGATGACCGAAGTCGGTACGAAGCTCGATCTTGCGCGGGCCTATGTGGACATGGGTGACCCCACCGGTGCCAAAGGCATCCTCAAGGAAGTCCTCGATGAGGGCGATGAGAGCCAGCAGCAGCAGGCGCAGCAGCTACTTGATTCACTGCCGGGCTAGTACTCCGTCAAGGTAGTTTTGATGGGTTCAGAACCGCCCGATCGTTTGTACGCGGCTAAAGCCGCTCCTGCTGGCCTCGATCGACGTTGTAGGAGGGCCTTGAAGGTCAGGACGACCGAATGTCGCGGAGCACAGGGATGTGCGAGAGCGACCAGGCCCGACCCGGTCCCGTAACACCCTGACATGCGACTCGCCATCGGCATCGAATACGACGGTACCGCCTACAACGGCTGGCAGCACCAGCGAAACGGGTGTGGCATTCAGGAGCGTGTCGAACAGGCGTTGAGCATTGTCGCCGACGAGACGGTCACAACCATATGCGCCGGGCGCACCGACACCGGCGTGCATGCCGCGGGCCAGGTCGCGCATTTCGACACGAGCAGTGAGCGCGCCGATCGCAGGTGGCTGCTCGGCGCCAACAGCAACCTCCCTGATGACATCAACGTCAACTGGGTGCGTTGCGTCGACGATGAGTTTCACGCGCGCTTCTCCGCGACAGCGCGCAGCTACCGATACCTGATTCTCAATCGGCCCGTACGATCCTCGCTGTGTCACCGCTGTACATGGTGGGTTCACCAGTCGCTGAACGAGCGGCGCATGCACGATGCTGCACAGCTACTCGCCGGCAAACACGATTTCTCGGCATTTCGTTCTGCGGGTTGCCAGGCGTCGACGCCTGTGCGCGAAGTCACGCTGATCTCGGTCAAGCGTGACGATGACCGTGTCGTGCTGGAGATCACGGCAAACGCATTCTTGCAGCACATGGTGCGCAATATCACCGGGGCGCTGGTGGCGATCGGCAGCGGCGAGCAGCCGGTGGAGTGGCTGGCCCAGGTGCTGGAGAGCAAGGATCGCAAGCACGGCGGCGTGGCGGCGCCGCCAAATGGCCTGACGCTGGTGCGCGTCGACTATCCGGGCCGGTACGATCTGCCGGTTTCTCCCGGCACCGGCGGCAGGCCGGGGCAACGGCCGGTAGCGTGGTCAATCAACGATGGATATGATTGCTGACATGAGCTGGTTTGACAAACTCATGCCCTCGCGCATCAGCACCGCAAAGCGTACCCGCTCGGTGCCCGAGGGTGTCTGGATCAAATGTTCGCGATGCGACGCGCAGTTGTATCGCAATGAGCTCGAGCGCAACCTGCAGGTCTGTCCGAAGTGCGACTACCACATGCGCATCGGCGCTCGCCAACGGCTTGATTATTTCCTTGATCCCGATTCGCAGGAGGAAATCGCGACCGGGCTCGAGCCGCTGGATCCGCTCAAATTCCGCGACAGCAAGCGGTATCGCGATCGCCTGGTGCAGGCGCAGAAGAAGACCGGCGAAAAAGATGCCCTGGTCACCGTGAGCGGCTCCTTGCATGGCCGCCCCGTCATTGTCTGCGCCTTCGAGTTCGCATTCATGGGCGGCTCGATGGGCTCGGTGGTCGGGGAGCGCTTCGCGCGTGCGGCTCTGCAGGCAGCC
>Ga0114947_10000986_pt1 | contig 10328 bp, 11 predicted proteins | sample CR02metaG_FD_99656 | JGI IMG/M metagenome (GOLD analysis project Ga0114947, IMG submission 99656) | Deep subsurface microbial communities from Mariana Trench to uncover new lineages of life (NeLLi) - CR02 metaG | ecosystem: Environmental > Aquatic > Marine > Ocean trench > Sediment ...
GTCGAAGTCTTCTTCACTCATGTTCCACGGCATGCGGTCGCGGATGAACCCCGCGTTGTTCACCAGGATGTTCAGGCCTCCGAAGTGGTCGAGGGCGGTTCCGATCAGCGCCTCGGCGTCCTTCCAGTTGGCGACGTCGCCGAAATGGGGAACCGCCTCGCCGCCCATCTGTTTGATTTCATCGACCACGGCCCGCGCCGGTTCTTCGTCCCGGCCGCTGCCGTCGCCCGCGACGCCCAGATCGTTGATTATCAAGCGGGCGCCCTGGCTCGCGAGCTGAAGCGCCTCGCAGCGCCCCAGGCCCCGGGCGGCGCCGGTTACGATCGCGACTTTTCCGTCCAGATCTCGCATTTCGTTCTCCCAGAGTCCATGCTTCTAGAGTCGCTCGATGATGCACCCGGTGCCAACCGATGACCCGCAGCACATGGTGATGAGCGCGGTGGTCGCGTCGCGGCGCTCCAGCTCGTGCAGTGCGGTGACGATCAGCCGCGAGCCGGTGGCGCCGACGGGATGGCCCAGTGCAATGGCGCCGCCGTTCACGTTCACTTTGTCCATGTCGGCTTCACAGACCTGGGCCCAGGAAAGCACCACCGCCGCGAAGGCCTCGTTGATCTCGACCAGATCGATGTCAGAAAGCTTCATTCTCGTCTTGGCCAGGATCGCCCGGGTGGCGTCGATCGGGCCGTCGAGGAGGTAGTACGGGTCGGTTCCCACCACCACCTGCTGCACGATGCGCGCCCGCGGGCGCAATCCATATTCCTTCGCCTTCTCCGCCGTCGTCCACAGGATGGCCGCGGCCCCGTCGGAGATCTGCGACGAGTTGCCGGCGGTGTGCATGCCGTCCTCGAGCACCGGCTTGAGCTTGGCGAGACCTTCGAGAGTGCTCTCGCGAATGCCCTCGTCCTCTTCCAGCAGCCGGGTCTCGCCGGTGGGCTGTTTGTCGGCGTCGAGGATGGAGGCCTCGATGGGCAGGATCTCCCGCTTGAAACGCCCCTCCGTCCGGGCCGCCATCGCCTTTTGCTGGGAGGACAGGCCGAAGCGGTCGACGTCCTCGCGGGTGATGCCGCGGTTTTTCGCGATTCGCTCCGCGGCGTCGAACTGGGTCTTGCTCGCGTCCTTCCAGGGAAAGTCCTCGGGCAGGAAGAAGCCCGGGCCGTTGAACACGTTCGCGCCCAGGCCCACGTGGCTCATCACCTCGACACCGCAGCCGATCCCCGTCTCGATCGCGCCGCTCTTCACGAGTGCCGATATCAGGTGATTCGCCTGCTGACCCGAGCCGCATTGGGTATCGACGGTGGTGCCCCCGGTGTGCCAGCCATCGCCTCGCGTCAGCCAGGCATGCCGGGCGATGTTTCCCGCCTGTTCGCCGGCCTGGGTCACGCAGCCGCCGATCACCTGCTCGACCTCGGCGGCTTCGATCCCGGCCCGCTCGACCACGGCCTGCTGCACGGTTGCCAGCAACCGGGCCGGGTGCAGTCCCGAGAGTCCCCCTTTTCCCATCTTTCCCTTGGCGATCGGAGTTCTCAGGGCTTCGACGATGACTGCTTCGCGCATCGGTTCTCCCTATGCAAGCTTGCCGAGGATCATGCCGCTGGTGGGAATCCCGACACCGGCGGTGACCAGCACGCAATCGTTCTTCTCGGGTTGATTACAGGACGTGCCGCGGATCAGCCGCACGCCTTCGTTCACACCGTTGATTCCGTGGATGTACGCCTCAGAAAGCTGCCCGCCGTGGGTATTGGTGGGCAGCCGGCCGCCGAGCTCGAGGGCGCCGTTCTTGATGAACTCCTTGGCCTCGCCCGGCTCGCAGAGTCCGAAGCTCTCGAGCTGCCACAGCACGATCGAGCTGAAGGCATCGTAGATCACGGCGGCCTCGATATCACCGGGCCCCAGTCCCGATTGCGCGTAGACCTGCTTGGCGACGAGGTCCATCTCGGGGAGCACCGCGATGTTCGGTCGATAGAAGCTCGTCATGCTCTCCTGGTCATCCGCCGACGCCTGGGCGATGCCGCGGATCACGGCTCCGGGCTGGGCCATGTCCCGAGCGCGCTCGGGTGTGGTCACGACGAAGGCACAGCCGCCGTCGGTCTCCTGGCAGCAGTCGTAGAGGCGCAGCGGGTCGGCAATCATCCGAGAGCTCTGGTGCTGCTCGAGGGTGAGTTCCCGGCGGTAGAAGAACGCATTCGGATTGTTGACCGCGTGCTTTCGGGTCGACAGCGAAACCTGGGCCAGATCGGTGCTCTTGCACCCGGTCTCGTGCATGTAGCGCTGGGTGAACATGGCGACCCAGCTGGCGGGGGTCAGCAGCCCAAAGGGCATGTACCAGCCCCAGTGGATCAGGTCCGAGGTCACGATGTCACCCGAAACACCCTGGCTGTAGCGCTGTCCCGAGCGACCGTTGAGGGCTCGGTAGCCGACCACGTACTGGGCCGAACCCGTGGCCACGGCCATGGCGGCCTGATGCACGATGCCGATCGCGGCCCCGCCGCCGTGGGGAATCCGGCTGTAGAACGTGAGATCGCCGATCCCCAGGGAGCGAGCTACTTCGATCTCGTCGGTCGAGTCCAGGGTGAAGGTGGTCATGCCGTCGATGTCCCGGGGCGAGAGACCGGCGTCCTGGATCGCCGCCTTCACGCACTCCGCGGCCAGCGCAAGCTCCGAGCGGCCGGAATTCTTCGAGAAATCGGTCTGGCCGATCCCGACGATGACCGCCCGGTCCCTGAGACTTTCCATCGCCGCCAGTCGCTCTTAGCTCGAAATCACGACGCGCACCGTACCGGTGACGTGGTCGCCCCAGGAATTCTTGCCCTTGATCTCGATCCGGAGCTCGTCGCCCTCTCTGGACGCAACGGTTCCCGAGAAGGTCAGGGTGTCTCCGGGGAGATTCGGCGCACCCAACTTGATGGCGACGTTGCGGATCACGGCGTCGGGACCGGTCCAGTCGGTGATGTAGCGACCGACCAGCCCATTCGTGGTGAGAATATTCATGAAGACGTCCTGCAGGCCGGTGGCCTGGGCCGCAGAGCGGTCATGGTGCACCGGTGTGAAATCGCGGGAAGCCAGAGCGCCCGCCACGATCAAGCTTGCGGTCAGCGGGATCGATAGCTCGGGAAGCGAATCTCCAACCCTGACATCGGAGAGAACGACGCCGGATTTCCCTGTGGGCGCACTCATCTCATCTCGCCGGGTAGAAGAAGGGGAGCTTCATGCCCTCGCCCGCATCTTCGATCCGGCACTCCACCTTCATTCCGATGTGAATCTCCTCGGGCTTGCAGGCCGCGATGTTGGCAACCAGGCGCGTTCCCTCCTGGAGGTCGATGAGTACGACGGGGCAGGGGAAGTCGTAACCCGGAATCGGCGGATGATGCAGGACCGTGTAGCTGTACACGGTTCCCTCCCCGGAGGACTCGGTGGTCTCCCACCGGGAGGACTGGCAGGCACCGCACATCGGGCCAGGCGGATGCCGGAGTGCGCCGCAGTCACTGCACTTCTGGATCAGCAGCAACCCGGCGTCGATTCCCTCCCACCACCAGGCGTTGTCGTGACCCCGCGGGCTCTTGATCCGCGAGGGGGCCTTCGGGGCGCCGCCGTCGGTAGCCACGGCCGCCGGCGGCTGGCTCGGCTTGAACTTCAGGACGCGAAACGTGAGCCATCCCACCTCGTCGCCGTTCTGGTCGGTGAAGACGGTTCGGGTGACGATGAAGTAGCCGATGCCCAGGCCGGTGGCCTTCTCCTCGGAGATGCTCTCGATGGTCGTCTCCGACGTGATCTGGTCTCCGGGACGGAGGTAGCGAATGAATTCCTGCTCGGTGTCCGTGGCCACGACACCCGTGTAGCCGGCCCGGTCGAAGAGCGCGTGAAGCTCGCGTTGCTTGTTCTGGATCAGCGCGGGGTCGCGCATCGGGTACCCCCGCATGTCCCAGGTCTGAAGCATGGTGGGGGGCGCCACGATGCCGCCGTGTACCGTCTTCCTGGCGACGTCGGCGTCGAGATAGGCCGGATTCGAGTCTCCCATGACCTCGCACCAGTGCCGGATCATGGGCTCGTTCACGAGATCGGGGCACGCGAAGGGCGGTCCCTCCTTCATCCCCACGTACTCGCGGATCCCGACCTCGAACGCTTGGTTTCTTCGGGCTGTCTCGGAATCGAGGTTCATGGGGGGTCCGTGCTGGAAGTGGGACAGTTTACACCATCCCGTCTTCGATCCGGCCCGAGAACTGCCGTTCGCTTGCGGGACCGCGCGGCCCGATGGATGATCCGCGGGTGACGGCCGATGACAGGCTCCACCTCGGCGTGACGCCCTGGCGCGACGACTGGGACGGAACCGCCGATTCCCTCGCCGCTCAGGCAGAGCGCGCCGAGGAGCTCGGGTACCAGTCCCTCTGGCTTCCCGAGAGCCATTTCACCGGACGCAGCGCCAACCCCGCACCGCTGCTGCGACTGGCCGTCGTGGCCGCGCGGACCCAGCGGCTTCGCCTCGGCACGACCTCATTGCTGTTGCCCGTCCGCCACCCGATCCACGTGGCCGAGGAGGTGGCGGTACTCGACCGCCTGTCGAACGGCCGGGTCATCCTCGGGGTGGGCCGCGGCTTCCGAAAGGCATTGTTCGCGGCCTTCGACGTTCCGCGAAGGGAGAAGCGCGATCGGTTCGAAGTCGCGCTCAAGACGATTCTGGCAGCCTGGCGGGGCGACGCGGTCGCGTGGGAATCGGCGGACACAGAGGATGGCGCGTCGACGCCAGTGCGACTGGCCCCGCGTCCGGTCCAGAAGCCCCACCCCCCGATCTGGGTGGCGGCCTTCGGACCCAAGGCCCTGGCACAAGCGGGCCGCCTGGGTCTCCCCTACCTGGCATCGCCGATCGAGCCGTTCTCCCAGCTCGTCGAGAACTACCGTCGACACCGGGAGGCGTTGCCCGACCCCGCGCCGGCATCGCTGGCGGTTCCGGTGATGCGGACGATCTTCGTGAGTAAGAACGCGTCCGAGCTGCGACACGCGCGCGAGGCCCTGACAAAGCAGGCAGCCGCCCTGGGCAAAGCCTCCATCGCCAGCATTCGCCGCGTCGCCGACCAGGATCTGGACGCCTGGGCCCTGACGGGCGAGCCGAATCGGGTCGCCGACGAGATCCACCGCTATCGCGAGGCCCTGGGAATGACCCACCTGATCGCGCGAATCCAGATTCCCGACCTGGAGCCGAAGGCACTCACGGCGTCGCTGGAGCTGCTCGCGCAGCTCGAGCGTTGAACCTCACTCGGGAAGCAGACGCCCCGCGAAGCCGTCGATCGAGACGCCCACCCGGCCCGGCATGATCCGACACGCCACCTCGACCATGCGATCGCGGTACGCGAGCGCGGTGGATTCGGGATCGATCTCGGCCATCGCCGCCGGCAGGGCCGTGCGCCGGCTTCGCCAGCCATCGGGCGACCCATCTCCACCGATGAAATGATCGATCACGACAGCGTCGGCGCAGCGGGCGACTCGCTGGAAAAAGGCGCACGGGTCGCGCATCGGAAGCAGCGGAGCCACCGTGATGACGGTGCGCACACCCGCGCGGGTCAGGCGCTCGGCGGCCTCGAATCGACGATCGACGGAGCTCGCCGGAGCCGGCAGGGAGGGCAACCGGTCGAGATCGCTCTCGATGGAGATGTGCACCCGCAGATCGCAGACCCGGCCGAGGGCGGCGATGAGATCGAGAGCGTCGACCACCCGGTGGGTGTGGGTCTGAAGAATCAGCCGGTCGGGTGGGCACTCCAGCATGGTTTCGAGCACCCCCTGGGAGATGCGGAAGCGCCGTTCCTGGGGCAAGAAGGGATCCGTCGAGCTCGACATGAACACAGAGAAGGACTGCCGGGCGCGTCGGCCCCAGCGCTGCTCACGAGGGAATTGCGATCGGTAGACCTCGGCGGCGTTCGTGCGCGCTTCCAGGAAGCTGCCCCAGGGCTCGCCCCGGGTGAGGTGGCGATTGTGCTGGACGTAGCAGCCCACCCCGCACAGCGCGTTGCCGAACGAGCAACCGCGGTACGGCTGAAGGGAGTGGGAGCAGACACTCTTCAGGAAGCCCGTGGTTCGGGTGAGGATGCTCTTCGCCCGAGCTTCAGTGATCGCGATGCCCACGACCCGAACCCCGCAGATAGCGTAGGTAGATCCGACCGATCTCCGTGAGGGCCACGAAGAAATCCCGAGCTCGAATCTTCGAGCCGGAAATATCGCGCCACTCATGGAGAGCGAACTCGTAGATCGCGTCCTCGGCCCGGGGGCGGTCGGTGCCGCGCCGTTCGCGCACGAAGCGGGCCAGAAGCTCGACGTCGAAGAGCCAGTTGGTGACGAAGGGCTCTGCGAACAGGGCCGTGATCGCCGGAGTGCGCCGGAAGAGCTTCGCGCCGCACTGGGTGTCGTATACCGCGAGATCCAGCGCCAGGGAGGAGAGCGTGGCGAGCACACGACCCCCATAGTGGCGCATCGCGTGGCGCTCGATGATTCGGCCCAGGAGCTTCACCCGCGATCCGAGGACGATTTCCAGGGCCGGGCGTTCTTCGAGAAGCGCCACGAAGAGGGGAATCGCATCCAGCGGCGTGGCCAGATCGGCGTCCCAATACCCCGCGTAGGACGGTTGCTGCTCGAAAGCCGCCAGCATCCCCCGCCGGACCGCCTCGGCCTTGCCGAGGTTGGTCTCGAGGTCGAGCAATCCGAAGCGCTCGGGATTTCGGCTCTGGAGCTTTCGCAATAGCTCGAGCGTGGAGTCCGTGCTGCCGTCGTTGACGAACAGAAAGCGGACCGAAGGCTCCCGTGCGGGGAACGAGGCAAAGCGTTCCACCGGCAGCCGCTCCGCCTCATTGAAGCAGGGTACGACGATGAGAGCGTCGGACATCGGGGGAAGTGTATCCGCCCCGACCGGACTTCACGACGGCGGCGGCAACCCCGAATAAGCGGGGGGCGTACGCAGCTAGAAATCTATCTCCCCGCCAGGTGGCGGGGCTGCGGAGGGCGCCCGTGGTTCCGTTACAGGGCGTCCTCCACGATGTCGTTCCAGAACGGCGGCACCGTCAGGAAGGCGGCCGTCCACTCGTTCAACAGCACGCCGTTGGCCTCCTGGCTGTAGAACAGAGGCGTCTGGAGCGCCGTATGCGAGCTGTCGCCAGCGACGATGAACCGCTTGTAACGGTTCGGGTGGGCGGCGTTCAGAAGACCGTGCTCCGTCACGATCAGGTCCCGATACCCCTCCGGGTCGAACAGGAGATCCAAGAAGAACCGGTTGGTCAGATCGTTATCTGTCTCGTAGAACGCTTCGCGGATGGTCGAGTCGTTGTCGAGTCTCCACTTGATGATGGCGGTGCTCTGGCCCAGGTCGTCACATTCCGTGCAGCTCGCGGGAAAGAACTGGCCGAACTGCCAGTCGGCGGCCCGGTCTGCGATGTCATCCACCTCGTCCAGGTTGATCGCCACCGGCCCCGCGTCGTTGAAGACGGTGAGCAATGCATTGTTCCCGTAGACGAACCGAACCAGGAACGGGGCGAAGCCGGCAACGCCGACCCCACCTGCACTGGAGCCCGCGACGGTGATCCGGCTGGCGTTCGGGAACGTGGCCAGCGCCACGTCCATGCCGGCGGTCTGGTTGCGCAGACCGCGGTGGAAGCGGACCGGCCCGAACGGGAAGCTCGGGTCGACAACATCGTTGTCGCCGGAGAAGACCGAGCCGTCACAATACGGCATGTAGACGATCGAGTAATTGGCGAACGGGTTGTCGAGCGAGTCGAAATCCCAGATTCCCACCCGTGCCACCGGCGGCTCCTGGGCTTCGGCGAGGACGTTGCAGTTGTAGAAGTCCTGCCAGCAAGCGCCGCCGCCCTGCTGGAAGATCAGCAGCTTCGACGGAATTCCTGCGCGGGTGAACACCGAATAGGGTGTTCCCGCGATGCAGATGGGTCCGTTGCCTCCGTCGGGGTCGAACGTGTGCTTGGTCCAGCCGTCGCCGACGTCGGTCGAGGAGACCGGCGTGAATTCGCCGATGTACTTGTCAACGCCGGCCGCGCTCAGCTCCAGGAGGGCGTTGAGGTTGAGGCCAAACCCGGGGCAGGCGCCCATCAGGGCGACGCCGGTGAACACGAGCCCGACGACCAGCAGCCGAATCGATTTCAGAGATCGCATGGTTCCTCCTCCACACAGCTTGATCCCAGATTCGGCACTCTCCCACGACGGATCGGCGCGGGTCAAGACCTAGAATGACGCGCGGATCTGTCGTTCGCGGGTTCGATTGGGGTTTTCCCCTCCTGATGGACTCCAGCCGTTTATTAGAACGATGTTCTACTAAAATAGGTGTGACTGCGCGGGGTGTTCCACACCTAGGTTCCGATCGAGGTTCTGTTTCTCGGCGTGATCTTTCAGCAGCAGGGCCCGAACGACTCGGTGTGGATGCGCTCGGTCGCGACGCCGGGGACCTCGAGGTCGTCCAGGACCCCCGCCATAAAGCCGGCAGGCCCGCACAGGTAGAAGTCGCCGGGACAGTGATCCCATGCCCGGGCGTCTCCGAGGATCACAACTGCTGGCCGGGCCGACTACAGCCAGCGCCGGACGGTGCGCGTGTAATCCAGGTAGACTTCGCCGTACGCGCGCTCCAAGTAGGCTTCTTCCCGCGCAATCACGTACCTGTCGAAGACAAGCTTGCTCACCGGGACGAGCAACACGATCCACACGTTGTTCATCAGCAGGGCGATGCCAAGCTGCAACAACAGGCCCGAGACATAGATCGGGTTCCGGGAGACGCTGTAGAGCCCGCTCTGGATCAGGCTGCTCGACGGCCTGTGGTGCAGAATATTCGTTTTGGCCCGGTAGAAATGGTTCCATCCGGCAATCAGGATGGCGGCGCCCCCGCTAAGTATCGCCCACGCCGCGACGGACCACCCGGACCCGTTCGGCAACTCCAGTGCCCAGACCTGTTGCAAGCCATGACCGACGAGAACGACACCAATCAGCAAGATGGGGGGTGGCACTCTGACACCCGGATTGTCGGGCTCTTGGTTGGTCGGCTGCTCATCGCTCATGACGAATGGCCGGCGATAGCTTGGAGGAGCGCCACTAGTTCGCTTCCGGCCTGGGTACCCAGTACCGCCCCCAGACGAGTTCGGGAAGGTAGCCGAGCGTGATGGCTCCGATCAGCGTTCCAAGCTCAATCCAAGTCCAGCCCTCCTCGCCGAGGGGAAGAGCGCCCACGCCGTGCAAGAGGCTCACCGCGGCCATGAGGAGGAAGAAGGGGCCTGTGAAGTAGCAGTGGACCCGGCGACACCTGAGGGTGTTGGCGACGCAAGCCGCGCCCCCGATCGCAAGGGACGGCGCCCAGATCAGTGCCTGTCCAACTGAGCCGACATCAAGAAGCGCCGCTCCTACCACCACCACGGCGGGGAGCTTCCAGAAGAGGAACGACGAGAGAGCGCCGTCCGTGAGGTCTCCCGCCTTTGCGACCCGCACGTCCAAAGCTTCCTGCGTCTCGAGTTCCGCAGTTCTTCCCGCATTCATCAGACTCTCTCCTCCGTCCCAGAAGGTAGAGCCTGAACCTGGGTTCAAGGTCAAGGGGGGACGAAAAACCGTTCCGGCTGCGGGCGTTTGGCGGGTGCGGAGGCGCTGAACGATTCTTTCGAAAACCTCATACTCAAGTTCAAGGTTGGGGCTGCGGCCCTGAGCCGGTGTCCCTAGCGGGCGAATCCCTCCGAGTCCTCGATCACGCGATACCACTCCCAGCGCATGCCCTGGGGATCCGTCGACCACACCTTGTTCTGGGTCGCGTAACAGCAGGTCGCCTGGTCCTCGACCGCGCCCGCCATCCCCGCGGCTTTGAGGCGATCCGTCGCGGCTTGGACTTGCCCCGCTTCGAAGACCTCGACTCCCAGGTGGTTGAGACGCTCGGCCGCGTCGGGGTTCTCGAACAGCACCAACTTGAGGGGAGGCTGGTCGATGGCAAAGTTCGCGTAGCCGGGCTTGCGCTTGTTCACCTTCACGTCGAAGAGCTTCGAGTAGAAGTCCACCGCCTCGTCGAGATTGGCCACGTTCAGGGCCAGCTGCACACGCATGGTTCGATCCTCCCGCCTCGCCCGGTCCCCGTGTCCGGGCGATCCGTGGAAATGAGACATCGATCAATTTCGATGCAATCTAGCATCGCATCGATATATGTCAATATGTAGGGGTGACCCCGAGAGCCCCACCCGAAGCACAGAATTCGAGGAGCCCCGGGAGAAGGCCGTTCGGAGGGCGGTTCAGAAAAAAATCCCGAGAAGGGATGGCCGGCACCCCATTGGCCGGACGACGACAGCCGCTAGAGGGACGTCGGGGGGGATCGCTGA
>Ga0114947_10000989_pt1 | contig 10314 bp, 10 predicted proteins | sample CR02metaG_FD_99656 | JGI IMG/M metagenome (GOLD analysis project Ga0114947, IMG submission 99656) | Deep subsurface microbial communities from Mariana Trench to uncover new lineages of life (NeLLi) - CR02 metaG | ecosystem: Environmental > Aquatic > Marine > Ocean trench > Sediment ...
ATCGCTATGGCGTGGCGTGCTGGTTGTCGGATAGCCAACATGGAATTCAACCAATTTCATCCGACTTGTCTTTACCACCCTCACGCTAAGTCGTATCTCGTCTCAGAAGCGGTACGTGGCGAGGGTGGTGTGTTACGGCTCGCCGATGGAACACGTTTTATGGAGAAGTTCGACCACCGCGCGGAGCTTGCACCGCGGGACATCGTAGCCCGGGCGATCGACCACGAAATGAAACGCCTCGGTGCAGACTGTGTCTATCTGGACATCAGCCACCGGCCCAGAGCGTTCATAGAATCGCACTTCCCAACCATTGCCGAACACTGCCGACAATTTGGCATCGACATGGTGCGCGAGCCCATTCCTGTTGTACCGGCCGCCCATTACACCTGCGGCGGTGTCCTCGTGGACGGTCACGGATCGACCGACATACCGGGCCTTTACGCGATCGGTGAAGTTAGCTGTACGGGATTACATGGTGCCAATCGTCTGGCCAGCAACTCATTGCTCGAATGCCTCGTTTTTGCCCAGAAAACAGCGAGCCACATCCAGCGCAACCTCGCCTCACCTATCGTTGAAGTAACCGTCCCTCACTGGGACGAAAGTCAGGTTACGGATTCGGACGAAGACGTTGTCATCGCCCACAATTGGGACGAATTGCGTCGATTTATGTGGGATTACGTGGGCATCGTGCGGACGGACAAACGACTGCAACGCGCGCAAAGACGCATCGATCTACTAAAACAGGAAGTCCACGAATACTACAGCCACTATCGAGTCACAAACGACCTGATCGAGCTGAGAAATCTCATTCACGTCGCAGAGCTGATCGTCCGTTCGGCGCTCGCCCGTCCGGAAAGTCGCGGACTGCACTTCAACCTTGATCACCCCGATACGCTGGAGCGAGCCGAAGATACGATCCTCTTTCCGGGTTCGCTCGATCGGCTGGACGTCCTTCGCCCGGTGGGATGAGCTGGCGCCTGTTAGTCGTTACCTGCGTGGAAATCAGAAATTTCAGATCTTGATATCGTCGATGTTCTACGCAGTGAGGCTGCTGAGTTCGCGGCTGAAGACTTGAGTATTTATCTAGAAAAAGATTGTATCTTATTGTTTTTAAGAGTGTTTAACAGAAGATTCCAAACATCCAAGGGTGTTTGCGGAGCTCCAAGCGGTGCACTATAGAAATTTAGATTCTCGGACTGAAACTCTCTCCACAAGCCTCGAATTTTGTAGTCAGATAACGTGCGATTCGACGATCGTGCACCGACACAGCGGCTATTGTGAGACGGGAGCCAGTTAATCCCACTCCTTTGATTGTGCCCTGCGTATTTCACTCTTCAGCAACCGGCATACAGCCGCGTAGTCGTGATCGCTGATCTCACCCCGGAAAATTGCCTGTACACGAAATCCTTCGCCATAAGCAATGCGCCATCGCTGCAACCGACCCCAGCGGATGAGTTCGGGATCGATCACCACGCGTTCACCGTCGCTCCGGGGCCAGAATTGCAGGGACCACAGTCCCAGTAAAGCGGCACCCGCATTGCCAAACAGAAGCCACCCTACAAAAAAAGCGACGCCAATGATCAGACCCATCTGGAGTCTGCGTCGCCAGCCATAGGTTAAGTCAACGACCATCGGCGACGCGAATTGTGCTCCGAATTGTGCTAATGAGCATTCTAATAGCCGCATCCTGGGGCTGCTCGCGACCCTGCAGCCAGTCGAAAATCTGCCAATCCTCATGTTCGAGGAGCGCTGCATAAGCAAATTTCTGCTCCCGACTCAAGTCCGGGTAATGACGAGTAACAAACGGCACCAGTTGCAAATCGAGTTCGAGCATGCCACGTCTGCTACGCCAATAGAGCCTCTTGTCAAAAGCATCGGTGTCCAAGAACTCACCTATTTGCCAACCCGACCTCGACAGTATCCTTATAGGAGGTAATATTCAGCAATGATCGATGACACTGATGTAACCATGCTCCGCTCACGATGGCAGTCATATCTCACATCCGCTGCACAAGGACCGACAGGAAAAAGCGGAGTTTGTTATTTACCTGAACTTGCTCTGTTGCGGTTTACCGGTCGAGATGCGATGACGTTTCTGCAGGGTTATCTCACGAGCGATGCCTTCGCGCTGAGTGAAGACCGACTGTCTCCCACGGCATTATGTAACCTCAAAGGACGAGTGGTCGCCAACGGCTGGTGCAGCAAACACGACAACGACGTTGATCTCATCGTCCATCAATCCTTAACCGGCCCACTTATCGGTTTCTTGAAGAACTATCTCGTGTTTTCGAAAACAAAACTTCAGGATTGTTCTGCTAGCCATCTGATCTTCGGGAGCATCGATGCGGGTAGGGTATCCGGGCTCCACTTCGGCGACGGACAAACCTTACATCTGGTGGAGGAATTTGCAGCCGCCCGCGAGCTTTACGAAGCCACGATACCGCTTGCGCATTCGCAGTGGGCAAGCCGTTTGATTGTTGATGAGATGGCGCTGGTCTCGCTGCCGGTTAGCGAGCGGTTTCTACCGCAGATGCTGGCTCTTGAGCATGCAGGGGCTGTCGACTTCGACAAAGGCTGCTATCTTGGTCAGGAGGTTGTGGCTCGAGCGCAACACCGGGGTCGGGTCAAGCGAGAACTTGCCACGCTCACCTGGAAAGGTGAACCGCCCGCAGCCGGAACAGAGTTTCACACGACCGATGGCCTCACCAGTGGTGTGGTGATCCAGGCTGATGGAATCGCCGCCGCTGGTGGTAGATGCCTTGGCGTCGTAACAAGCGTAAGGCGTGGCCAGCAATCCGCAAGCGCACAAAGTGAGACGTCATTCCAATTGGTCCAGTAGCCCTGTCTATACTCAATTTAGAGTACCCCATGGCTTTCAAAGGACCGATGCATGTCTAAGCTGGCAGAAATAATTGAACGACAAGTTACTAACGCCATAACAGACGATGAACTGGATCTGCCCACACTACCCGAAGTGGCCTTGAGGATTCGCGACGCCGCTGAAAGCGAGAACGTATCTGCCAATTCTCTCCAGGCGGTCATCTCCCAGGATCCCGCTCTTTCAGGGCAGATGATCAAGATGGCCAATTCCCCGATGTTTAGAGCTACCCGCCCCATCGATGACCTGAATATGGCATTGAGCCGGCTTGGGGTGGAATATGCGGCCAATCTGGCAACGGGGCTCGCCATGCAACAAATGTTTCAAGCAACCTCCGAGGTTATCGATCGCAAGTTGCGCAGTGTCTGGTCAACGGCCACCGAGATAGCCGCGATAAGCGGGGTACTCGCCAAGTGTTTTACTGCTCTGCGTCCCGACCAGGCCACACTCGCCGGTTTGACCCATAGTATCGGCGTTTTGCCGATCCTTGCCTGGGCGGAACAACACAGTGACCTACTCAGCGACAGCATGACGCTGGACCGAGTAATCGATAACATTCATGGCAGCCTGGGCACCATGATCCTGCAGAGCTGGGATTTTCCACCCGAATTAGCGCTCGTACCATCGAGCCACATGGATTTAACCCGAAAGGTGGAAAACGTGGATTATGTGGACGTGGTGACGGTCGCTACCCTGCAGAATATTGCCGGAACCGAACATCCCTTGACCAGGTTCGATTGGAACGAGATCCAGGCATTTCACAATCTCGGGCTGGATCCGGACATGGAATCCAGTGAACTCGAAGAATTCCACGGCGATGTCGAGGAAGCAAAAGCGGTCTTCTCGTGACCTTTGCAACCGCTGATCAGATCCGGATCGATCTCAGCTTTTGAGTTCCGGTTTGTACAGCCACTGAATGCTCGAAAAGTCGAGTCTGCCTGCACCATGTAGCTGCTCGTGGACGCGAAACAGATTTTTCGCTAGCGCCCCCATCGGTACCGAACTTCGCGATTGATCTGCCGTTTCCATGGCAAGTCCCAGATCTTTGGTCATGAGATCGACCAGGAACCCGCCTGAATAACCCCGCGATGCCGGTACGTCAGCCATGACACCCGGATACGGGTTGTAGACATTCAGTGGCCAGTTGCCCCCTGAGGACTGTTTCATGATCTCAGACAAGACACCCGCATCCAGGCCATTGTCAACGCCCAATGCCAGGGCTTCTGCGGTGCCAACCATTTGTATGGCGAGCAACATATTGTTGCATACCTTGGCTACCTGACCCGCACCGCAATCACCTGCGTGGAACACATTGCCGCCCATGACCTCCAGCACTGCTCGAGCCTGCTCCAGGGCTTCCCTTTTTCCTCCCACCATGAACGTCAAAGTCCCTGCATCAGCGCCCGCCGTACCTCCCGACACTGGCGCGTCGAGCATGTTGAGGTCACAGTCAAACGCAGCTGCAGCAACTTTCTGCGCAGTCGCCGGATCAATGGTGCTGCAATCGATCAGTAGCGTTCCGGGATCACACTGATGAATGATCCCGTCCTCGCCGTTGTACAGCGCGTCAACATGACGACCCGCTGGCAACATGCTGATGAATACATCTATGCCCTTTGCGGTGTCTGCAGCCGTTGCTTGCGGTGTACCCCCTGCAACCGCGCTCATCAGGTTGGTCTCCAAATCGAACACCTTTACGTCGTACCCGGCATTCACCAGATTACCCGCCATCGGACCACCCATATTGCCCAGACCTACGAATCCAATACATTTCATCGTTTTTTCTCCAGGTCGTGTAAAGGATTTCTCGGCCAGGGTTCATCGAAATGGCTCTGGACGTAACTCAGCGGCAAGTTGGCCAACTCGTCGAACTGCCAGTGAGGTCGATTGTCCTTTTCGATGATTAACGCACGCACACCTTCGAGAAAATCCGCGTTTTCCGAACAATGAGTAGCGATGGTCATCTCCATCCGGAACGTTTCAGCCAGCGACATAGAACCCGTCCGCCGCAACTGCTCTACAACAATACCGATGGAGGTTGGACAACCACGCTGCATCGCGGCAATTCCACGGTCAATCCAATCGCTCAAGCCTTGCAGGGCTTCGATTCGCCCACCCACATCAACCAGCGATCCTGCTACGTCGACCGTATCGGGCACAACATCTAACTGGGTTGGAGGTAACTCTATGCAAACCAAGTTCTCGAACAGCTCATCAAGCGCGCTGCGGTCGTGATCAAGCTCACCCCGCCACTCAATAGACACCATTTTGTCCCGTATCGCTTCGCGATCCGCGGCGGCCACCGAGTGTGTCCCTATGCCCACGAGCAGCGCATCGCTGGCGTTCATATGACTCCCGGTCAAACCGAGAAACGTCGCCCAGGGGAGTGCCATATTTCGCAGCAGCCAGCTTGCCCCGGCGTCAGGGAACAAACCGATGGTAATTTCGGGCATCGCAATTCTGGAGCGCTCGGTGACGATTCGATGACCTGCCGCGCTGAAGATTCCAAGACCGCCACCCATCACGATGCCGTGACCGATCGCAACAACGGGTTTGGGGTAGGTATGTAGCTGATAGTTGAGTCGATATTCGTATTCAAAAAACTGATACGGATACTCGTCCACCGTTTCCCCAGTCTGGTGGTTGTTGAGCATCGCGTAATATAAGGCTTGAATATCTCCTCCCGCACAAAAAGCGCGCTCGCCCGCACTCGTGATCAACAAAGCAACCACCTCATCACGAACCGCCCATCGCGCGAGTGCGCCTGCAAGGATGCCAATCATTTCCAGGCTCAGGGAGTTCAGTGTGGCTTCGGCATGCAGCCGCACCTCGGCGACCACCATTTCGTTGCGCGTAGTGTGTTCGTATAGAAGTACCGGTGAACTCGCATCGTTCAGCGGCACGCCAGACGGGTGTCCTTTGTTCTTGTCGCCACGAACATTCACCCTTCAGCCATTGATCCACGCCGGCGTACGCTTTTCGAGAAACGCGTTAACGCCTTCGGTTTGATCCTGCGTGTCGAACAGCTTCACGAACGCCGCGCGTTCTGCTGTATACGCGGCGTTTATGTGACCACCGCGCGCCTGTTGAATCAGATTTTTACAAGCCGTCACGGCCGGTGGACTCTGTTTGCTGACTTTTTCTGCGAGTTCGAGCGCATGACCTAACGATTGACCCATTTCAACAACCTTTTCCACCAGACCTATCCTCTTAGCCGTAGCTGCATCAAGGCGCTCACCGCAAAGAATAATCTGTTTCGCCCAGCCCTCTCCAACCATCCACGCCAGGTTCTGGGTTCCACCACCGCAGGGTAACAAGCCAACACTCGCTTCCGGCAACCCCATCTGAACCTGGCTTTCCGCGATACGAATGTCGCAGGCAAGCGCACACTCCAGCCCGCCACCCATCGCAAAGCCGTTGATGGCGGCTATGCTGACACCACGAAAATTCGCCAAGGTCTCAAAAGCGTGACCAAAACCGTCTGCCAAGCTCTGGGCAACTTTTTTGTCCCCGGAAGAGAACAGATTCAGATCCGCACCTGCCGAGAAAAACTTCTCACCGGACCCGGTTATGACAAGCGCGTAAATATTTTTCTCAGCGTTACAGGCTTCGACAATTTTCGCCAGCCCCTCCAGACTCCGGGCGTCCCACGTGTTGGCTGGTGGATTGTTGATGGTGATCAGCAGGGTATGTCCGCGCGCTTCGACAATTAGCTTCTCAGTGGATGACTCGATCATTCTTTCTACTCAACTCGATAGTGATGAAATTGCGCCTGCAAACAACTCTAGCGGCGCATTATTCGACTCGAAACCAGTCGATGGGTGTCTGCCCATTGTCTTCCAGGTAGCGGTTCGCTGCAGAAAAATGTCCGCAACCGAAAAATCCCCGGTGGGCTGAAAGCGGCGATGGGTGAGGAGCACTCAACACACAATGGCGGTTGCGGTCGACAATGGCCCCTTTCTTGTGGGCATAACTACCCCACAACATGAATACCACCCCCGATTGTGAAGTATTCAGAGTTTCGACGATGCGATCGGTGAAGGTTTCCCAACCGCGTCCTTGATGAGAACCTGCGCGCCCGCGCTCCACGGTCAAAACCGAATTGAGCAGCAGTACGCCTTGTTGCGCCCACGGCAGCAGACAACCGTGTTTGTCATCCAGTGTTCGTTCGGGAGTACCTAGATCATCGTTGATTTCCTTGAAGATATTCACCAGCGATGGCGGTTGGGAAACGCCGGGCTGTACAGAGAAACACAATCCGTGCGCCTGTTGCGGTCCGTGATACGGATCCTGCCCGATGATGACCACTTTGACATCGTCAAGCGGGATCAGATCCAGGGCGGCAAAGATGTTCGCACCTTTCGGGTAGATCACCTTGCGTGCCTGCTTTTCGCGCACCAGGAATTGCCGCAGCGTCGTCATGTAGGATTTATCGAACTCGTCGCCTAATGCCGCTTTCCAGGAAGGTTCAAGACGTACCCGATCTTCAACCATCGCGGGCATCGCGAGGTTTCATCAACGGAAACAGCAACACATCGCGAATCGAGGGTGAGTCGGTGAGCAACATCACCAATCGATCGATGCCGAGCCCCTCACCGGCTGCCGGCGGTAAGCCGTACTCGAGTGCGGTGATGTAATCCTGATCGAACTGCATGGCTTCCAGATCACCTGCCGTTTTTTTCAACATCTGCTGGCGAAACCGCTCCGCTTGATCGTCCGGATCGTTGAGCTCAGAAAATCCGTTGGCAATCTCACGACCACCGATAAACAGCTCAAATCGGTCTGTTACTTCCGGGTTCTGGTCGTTCTTGCGCGACAACGGAGAAACTTCTGTGGGGTAATGGGTAATGAAGGTGGGTTGTTCCAGGCAGGCCTCCACACGTTCCTCGAATAGTTCCATATGCATCTTGCCCAACCCCCAGGAGGGTGGAATCTCTCGGTTCATCCCAGTCAACAGTTTGCGCAGTTGGTCTACATCGTTGAGTTGATCTTCTTCAATCTCGGTGTAGCGGGAGATAGCCTGCACCATCGTCATGCGTTCGGCGGGTTGCGCGAAATCGATTGTGGTGCCTTGATAAGTTAACCGGCTCGAACCCAGAACTGCTTCGGCAATTCCACGCAGGAGTTCCTCGGTCAGCTCAATCAGCTCATTGTAGTCACTGTACGCCTGGTAAAACTCGAGCATCGTGAATTCAGGGTTGTGCCGGGTAGAAAGTCCTTCATTGCGGAAGTTGCGATTGATCTCGAAGACTCGTTCAAAGCCTCCTACTGTGAGGCGCTTCAAAAAGAGTTCAGGTGCGATCCGCAGATAAAGATCCAAGTCGAGGGCGTTGTGGTGTGTAGTGAACGGTCGAGCGGTAGCACCACCCTGGACGATGTGCATCATCGGGGTTTCAACCTCGAGATAGTTTCGCGCAACGAAGAACTCACGTATATGTTGGACTACCATCGAGCGAATCTCGAAGACTCGTCGCGACTCTGAACTCATAATGAGGTCGAGATACCGCTGTCGGTATTTGGTCTCCAGATCAGCGAGGCCGTGGTATTTTTCCGGCAGGGGTCGGATGGTTTTGTTGAGGAGTGCAATCTCGGTTGCCTGAACGGTAAGCTCTCCTTTGTTGGTGCGCATGAGGGAACCTCTGACCCCAACGATGTCGCCGATATCCCACAAATCTTTGAACGTCTGGTAGACGTCTTCGCCGAGATCGTCCTGGCGCAGGTAACACTGTATCTTGCCACTGACATCCTGCAGCGTTATGAAGCTCGCTTTACCCATGACCCGACGCAACATCACACGACCGGCGACGGCTGTCTGCATTGGCGTTGACTCGAGTGTCAGCTTGTCAAGATCGCGGCAACGATCCTGCAAATCCGCCGCCATCGCTTCACGCCTGAAATCGTTGGGGAAAGCTTTCCCGCTGTCACGCCATGCTTGGAGCTTGGCACGGCGGACTTTGATAATGTCGTTCTCTTCGGCCATTGATTTTTTTACTTGTTACGCACAGCGTCAGTACTACGTCCGCATTGCGACATTTTATAACCCCGCCTTCAGACTTGCTTCGATGAAGCTGTCGAGGTCGCCGTCCAACACTTTTCCGGGGTCGGTTCGCTCGACCTGGGTGCGCAGATCTTTCACCCGCGATTGATCCAGCACATAAGATCTTATCTGGCTACCCCACCCGATGTCCGCCTTGGAATCTTCAACGGCCTGTTGCTTTTCGCGCCGCTTCAGTTCTTCGAGTTCGTACAACTTGGCTCGCAGTTGCTTGAACGCCTTATCTTTGTTCTGGTGCTGAGAGCGTTCGCTCTGGCATTGCACAACGGTGTTCGTCGGCAGATGGGTAAGGCGTACGGCTGAGTCTGTCCGGTTCACGTGCTGACCACCGGCGCCGCTTGCACGGTAGGTGTCCACGCGCACTTCGGCGGGATTGATGTCGATTTCAATATCGTCCTCTATCTCGGGAGAAACGAACACCGAAGCAAACGAAGTGTGGCGCCGATTACCGGCATCAAAGGGCGATTTGCGTACCAGCCTGTGAACGCCAGTCTCGGTACGCAGCCAGCCGAACGCATAGTCGCCGGAAACGAGCACCGTGGCACTGGTGATTCCTGCTATTTCGCCAGGCGACAGTTCGATGATTTCCATAGTGAAGCCGCGCTTTTCTCCCCAGCGTAAATACATTCGCAGCAGCATTTCGGCCCAATCCTGAGCTTCGGTTCCGCCTGCGCCTGACTGAATTTCGACGAATGCGTTGGCAGTATCCATCTCTCCATCGAACATCCGGCGGAACTCGAGTGCCGCGAGATCCGTTTCAAGGCGGTCGAGATCAACATCTACCTCATTGAGCGTCCCGCCGTCTGCCTCATCGGCAGCGAGTTCTGCAAGCTCCGCGAGATCCATGAGGCTAGTCTGTAACTGTGAGAGTACCTTGGTGATTCCATCGAGCGTCGCACGTTCCTTGTTCAGCGACTGGGCGCGTTGCTGATCATCCCAGACATTTGGACTCGCGAGCTCCCGCTCTACTTCTTCCAACCGCTGTAGTTTGCTTTCAAAGTCAAAGATACCCCCTCAGCACCACGTCGCGCTTGTTGAGGTCCTTGATTCGTTCTCTTATGGAGGTAATTTCAGCCATGAATCCGGTCCGTTGGTCCCTATGCAGAAATCGCCTTCTCCGGTCATGGCAGGCAGCTTCTGGAAAAACGCGCCAGTTTATGCCAAGACCGACAGATGCTCCACTACCAGCTGTAACGTGGGTATCTCGCCATAGTCGTTTTCGTTCAAGCGATACACCGCATCCACCAGGGTTGCTTCGCCGAGCGGTGGCTGGCGAAAGGCAATCGCATCGAATAACCGTTCACCACGCTTGAGTACAAGCTTGAGATGATGCTCGCCAACCACACGCTGTGTCACCAGAGCAAACTTGTCGTGAAATAGC
>Ga0114947_10000994_pt1 | contig 10300 bp, 26 predicted proteins | sample CR02metaG_FD_99656 | JGI IMG/M metagenome (GOLD analysis project Ga0114947, IMG submission 99656) | Deep subsurface microbial communities from Mariana Trench to uncover new lineages of life (NeLLi) - CR02 metaG | ecosystem: Environmental > Aquatic > Marine > Ocean trench > Sediment ...
CGACTGCACCTACACGGACAAGGACGGGTTCCCAGCGTGACCACCGCCACCTGGACTGGAGCTTCGGAGGGTTCGACTCCCTCCCCAGGCTTTGCCTCTCTCTCTCCGAAAGGACGCACCATGACCTACGCTGAAAAACGCCGGGACGCCTTCGTCGCCGGGACCGAATACTACGACACTGAGGAAGCGTTTGCGGCCCGCGTGACCAGGGCCAACAAGCGCCGGTTGAGCGGCCTGAAGCGGTCTCTCTTCGCTGACACCAAGGCCAACCGGGCCGCCTACGTGGACAGCCCCAACTTCAAGTACACGCCAGCCCCCTCCGAGGACGGAGACCTGGCCCCTTGGATTGCCGCCTGGCCCGCCGCCGTCCTCGACTCGGTGGCCGCATGACTGCCTACCAGACCGCCGCCCTGGCCGCCACGCGGACCAGAGACATCGTGATCGTGGTCACCGGGATGGCCCTCGCTGCCGCCTGCCACCTCAACGCCAACCCGCCCAGGACCGCCGGGTGCGACTCCATCACCCTGAACCACTCTGGAGTCCTGGAGTGCCACCTCGACGGGCCGCCGCCCGCACCGCCTGTGACCTTCATGGCCACGGACACCACCAGCCACCTGGAGCTCTAAAATGACCAAGACTGAACACGCGGTCCTCGTCAACGTGATCGACAAGCTGAAGGGCAACGGCCGCGCCAGCGACGAGATCAACGAGATCCTGGCGAACCACAACTTCCGCCTCTGGCTCGACACCTGGGTGGTTCCGCCGCTGGAGCTCATCGTCCCCAGCACCTTCCGAGACCCTGACCTCGCACTCTCGCTGAGTCGCTAGGATGTCCACCCTGACCACCTGGAGCGGCACACTGGCGGGTTCGAGTCCCGCCCCCAGGCCTTGCCTCAACTCAACGGAGACCACCATGGCAAACCCCGCGATCTACCGGGTGATTCGGTTCAGCATGACCGAGCCCAAGGAAGAGATCAAGGACGGGCTGACGCTCGAAGAGGCCCAGGCCCACTGCAGCCGGGAAGACACACACGGCGAGGGCTGGTTCGACGGCTACGACCTGATGGCCGGGTACAGCGACGAAGACGAGGACGCATCGTGAGGCCACTCAACGTCCCGCTGGAGATCACCACCGCGATGGACGAGGGGGCCGCCCTGGCGGTCTCCCTCTCCGGCGGGAAGGACTCCCAGGCCATGGCCAACGCGCTCGTCGCCTGGGCCAAGCTCGAAGGCTACTGGGGCCGCAACGAGATCTTCGCGGTCCACGCCGACCTGGGCCGCATGGAGTGGAGTGGCGAGAACGCCACCGCGCCCATCGTCGCCGCCCAGGCTGCAGCCCTGGACCTGGAGCTCCACATCGTGACCAGGACTGACGGCCGCGACCTCCTGGAGCGCATCAAGGACAGGCGCGAGAAGGTGGGGCCCGACCTCCCCTTCTGGCCCAGCGCGAAGACGCGGTACTGCACCAGCGACCTGAAGCGCGAGCCGATCAACAAGCTCCTGCGGAAGTGGACGCACATTATCAGCGCCGAGGGGATCAGAAAACTGGAGAGCAAAGCCAGGGCCAACAAGCCCTGCTGGGCCCCCCGGAAGCGGATCCTCTCGAAGGCCCGCCAGGCCCACACCTGGCACCCCATCCTCGACTGGACCGAGGACGATGTCTGGACCGCCCTGGGTGGCCGCGACGGCGACCTGGTCCACCCGGCCTACGCCATGGGCAACGAACGACTGAGCTGCGCCATGTGCGTCTTCGGCTGCGACGGCGACCTGGTCAACGGAGCCCGGAACAACCCGGAGCTCTTCGACTCCCTCCTGGAGCTGGAGCGCGACTCCGGCTGGCGGTTCACGATGGACCGGAGCCTCGAAGAGGTGAAGATGTGCCTGGACGGGAAGGCCCCGCTGGAGCTGGTCGAGATGAAGGCCGGGCCAGACAAAGGGAAGATGAAGCTGCGGATCCAGCTCCCAGTCATCCAGGGGGCCGCATGATCTACCTCCTGGGCGACATGACCAACGGCACGCGGAAGCTGGCCGACACCTACCCCAGGGGGATCGGGCGCTGCTACGTGGACTCGCGCCTGGACCCCTTCGAGGGGGAGCCCTGGATCCTGGACAACGGAGTCTTCAGGGCCTGGAACCGGAACGGCCGCGACCCCGCCACCGACTACGCTGCGGAGTACGCCTTCTTTGAGTCGAAGCTGGCCGAAGTCGGACGGCTCCAGGCGGCCGGGCGGGGACCTCTCTTCATCGTCGCCCCCGACCGCCCAGGCGACCCGGCGAGCCTGGACGTGACGCTCGCCTGGCTCGACCGCTGGGAGCAGGAGCTCCAGCCCAAAGTGGACCCGATATGGTGGGGACGGAAACACCCGCCTATCGCCGTCTACGCGGCCGTGCAGGACGGCATGACCCCTGACACGGTCGAGGCCTCCGGGCTCCTGGAGCGCGTAGCTGGGCTCTTCCTCGGGGGCTCTGACGAGTTCAAGTCCACGGCTCCCGCCTGGCGCAAGCTGACATCGAAACACGGACTCGGATTCCACTGGGCCCGCTGCACCCAGAGCGTGATCGCGGGAGCGGTCGAGCTGGGGTGCGACAGCGCCGACAGCTCGCACCCTTGCCGCCTGGCCGGAGCCAGGTGGGCGCGGTTCCTCGAAGTCTTCGACACCGAGATGGCGGCCTGATTCACGACAGCATTGACCCGTCAGGATGTCGGTTGTATCGTTGAAGTGCAGGACTCTCTCAGAAAGGACACTGACCATGATCAAGATCGGAAGCTGGTCTCCCTGGGGCACCATCGACAGCGTGACCCCGCTGGGCACCGAGGGCGCTGCCTTCGTCACCACGCCCGGCCACGGGGGGATCTACCTGCCCACCGAGCTCGCCAGGACGATGCCAAACGAGATCGTCCAGGCCTCGTTCCTCGGAACGGACACCTGGTGGGAAGAGGACTGCGATGCGGCCTGGCCGACCGTGGTCCTGAAGCTGGGCACCGAAGAGGCCCAGGCGGGGGCGCTGAAGTTCCTCGCCAGCTACAAGCCGGAGCTCCTGATCTCCTGGGAGCTCGACGTCGAACTCAACGAAAGGAGGCACGCATGAGCGCCTACCTCTGCAGCTCCTACCAGATCGGGCGGCTCGCCGCCTACCTCGCTCACCACCGCGAAGATGCCCAGCGGGTTCACTACTTCGCGGAGGACATCAACGCCACGGTCGAGGGCACCGACCTCGCCATGGCAATCGCGACCGTCTTCGCGGTGGCAAACGCCGACAGCGTGAACGCCCGGTACACCGAGAAGGACATGGTCTGCTGGGGCTGGGAATCCCTCGGGGAGTACGTCGAGGCCTGCGAGGCGGAAGCCAGCAAGCCCTGGAAGGACGACTTCAAGCCCCACCAGATGATCGGGGCCGCCGACAACTTCAGCTACCAGGCCTGCGAGACCGAGGACTGGCACACCTCGGACGCGGCGACCCTCCTCCAGATGGTCAAGGACCGGGCGGTCACCAAGCTCCTGAAGAGCTTGAACCTGGACAAGGGCTGGGGCCTCGAAGAGGAAGACGCCACGCCCTTCGCCGGGATCCTCCTCTCCGACCTGATGAAGGCATGACCTCCACCACCACGGCGAAACCGGGCGAGGGCCCGGTCCTCCTGGGGCGCTTCCCAGGGGCTGACGAGCCAGGCAGCTCGACCGAAGGAGAGACCATGCACTGCTCAAACGAACACTTCGGAATCCCACCGGCCGACGTGACCGTGGAGAACCACGGCACGCTGGTCCTGGTGCGGCCGGAGACTGACGCCGCCACCGCCTGGCTGAACGAGAACGTAGACGAGTGCGTCTGGTTCGCCGGGGCGCTCGTGGTCGAGCCCAGGTACGTCGAGGGCTTGCTCCTCGGCATGGCTGACGAGGGCTTCATGGTTCGGGCCGGGGCCTGATGGCCCACGACACCCAGGCGATTCTGATGAGGCCCCAACACCCCGCTGAGAAGGAGGACGAGATGTTCTACGGATACGACCCTGAAGACCTCCCAGGCTGCAGCGATGCAGACCTGGAGCAGGCCGAGCTGGAGGCCGACGCGGCCGAGGCCCAGGCCGACCAAGACGCGGTCTACGGCAAGACGCAGATCCACACCACGGTCGAGGCCTTCGCCAAGGCGACCGGGTTCTCGGTCGAGATGATCCGGGCCCACGGGATCACGACCTACTGCGCGGCGACGGGAGTCCCGCTTCACGAGCTCCAGGAGGACGCATGACCACCAAGCGATGGACCGACGAGATCACGCCACGCGACCGGCAGCTCGCCGTCGTGTGCCGCCTGGGCGTGGACTGCACGCCCGACTACGTGACCAACGACCCCGACGAGCTCCTGGGCTTCGTGGCCCGCGTCCTCGAAGAGGAGCACATCACCTACGCCGACTTCGTGGAGCTGGACGAGCGGCCGGGCCAGTACCCCGGCGGCTACGAGGGCATCCACGGGGAGTGGCACTTCAGGCTGCGCCAGTGGAGGAACAGCGCGGCGATCCCGATGACCTTCTTCAAGGAGGCCGACGCATGATGGTGATCAACGCGGTCAAGATCGTGAACCAGCTAGAGCACCAGCGACGGACCTGGGAGACCCACCACCACCGGGCCGGAGTGCCGAGCCTCGCCAAAGTGAAACGCCTGGGCAGGGAGATCGTGGCCCTGGCCAGCATCTTCGGGCTGAAGCCTGACGGTGGAGGGTACTGGCAGTGATCCGGCTCCGACTCTACACGTCCCCAGCCGGGACACGCTACCTCCACCTGGAGGGGCAGGAGGGGCCGCACCTGTGGCGCTGCCTCGCGATGGTGTGGTGGTGCGGGTACTGGATCAACAAGAGCATTGACACGTCGCGATGACGGGTGTATTAGTTCAGTAGGATCTCTCTCACACCGAAAGGAGGCCACCATGGCCGCACCGCTCTACGACGAACTGGGCCAGCGCCTGACGGACTGCTGCGCTGCCTACTCCACCTACTGCGAGGTGGGCACCTTCCAGAAGCCTGGGGTGATCGACCAGGTCCTCGTCTGCAAGGGCTGCTACCACCCCGTCGCGCTAGGCCAGGGCGACGGCACGGAGTTCAAACCAGGCGTCGATCCCGACGCCTACTACAAGGAGACATTCCGCCGGGACAGGTGGCTGGAGATGATCTCTCACTCTACTCGAAAGGAGAACCACCCATGCAAGGCATGATGCTTCACTGCGGTGCCGCAATCGCGACCCGCGAAGAGGTCTTCGAGGCGGCAACGCCTGACGAGACCGAGACCCACTTCCCGATCCCGCACGGGGCGCTGATCGAAGTGATCGAACGCCACGTCCAGGCCAGCGGATTCCACATCGCCAGCCAGGAGTACGGGCTCTGGAAGGAGGGCAACCGGATGTTCGGAGTCTGGGGCCTGCAGAACGGCTCCGAGGTCGAACACGAGGACTTCCAGCTAGTGATGGGGGTCCGCAACTCTCACGACAAAGCGTTCAGCGCCGGGCTGGCGGTGGGCAGCCGAGTCTTCGTCTGCGACAACCTCGCCTTCAGCGCGGAGATCGTGATCGCACGGAAGCACACCAGGTTCATCATGCGGGACCTGGACAAGATGGTGGCAGAGGCCAGCGGCAAGATCGCAGCGGCCCGAGTCAGCCAGGCGCAGAGGATCGAAGCCTACAAGGCGACGGACCTGGATGACGCCCAGGCCCACGACCTGATCATCAGGAGCGTTGACTCCCAGGTCATGGCCAACAGCTACATCGCGAAGGTCCTCCACGAGTGGAGAGACAGCGAGCACGAGGAGTTCGCACCGCGCACCGCGTGGTCGCTCTTCAACGCCTACACCCAGGTCTTCAAACAGACCAACCCGCTGGACCTCACCCAGCGGAGCGTGCGGCTCCACGGCCTGATGGACATGGCCACGGACGCCTTCGGAGTCGAGGGAGCTACCCCCGACTTCGGTGAGGGCCTACGGACACTGGCCGGGATCGAAGAGAGAGACGAGCCCGCGCCGGAGCCCGAGGAGGTCGAGGTCGAGGACGGTGGACGGCCAGACTACATCATCAACTAACGGAGTGCGCCTCGCCGGGGTTCGATTCCCCGGCGGGGCCATGCAGGACCCCTCTCAGAAAGGAGAACAAGATGACTGAGCAACGCAGGGACGCAGCCCAGGCCCTCATCGGCCAGCGGGTGCGTAGCTTCGACTTCGAGGACCGGGACCTTGAGGGTGAGCGGGCCTGCTACGTGACGGGCACCGTCACCGGCATCCTGGAGACCGGGGAGCTCGCGGCTGACGGCGAGACCTCGTTCCACGACTGCGACCGCTACGTGATCGTGGCCGAGTCGCGGACCTTCGCGGGCAAGCCGACCGACCTCGCGGTCCCCGATCAGCAGTTCTTCCCCCCACTCAACGGCACCGAGTCGTGGATGGGTCGCACGATGGAGGGGGTGGAGGCCATATGACTGACATCACCGAGAAGACGGAGCCGCAACCGATCCGGCCCGTCGCGAACTGGGAGGAGGTCATGCAGGTGGAGTACGACGCCTGGCTGGACTTCATGCACGAGTTCTACGACGTCACCGGCCACCCCGGCGAGGAAGCAGTCAACGAGGTGGGCGGCAAGTACGACATTTTCTTCGTCAAGCTCCGCATCTGGGGCGAGCGCCTGGCCCAGCTCCGCAGGCCGCAGGCCGAGATCCTGAAGTTTGACGAGCGCGGGTTCCCCAGCCACCGGAGGCCGAAATGACCGACAAGCGGCCCTGCACCCGCTGCGGCTCGACGGAGCCGGGGCACCGGATCTCCCTGGAGTGCCAGGTCATCAAGCGTGCCCTGGGGGACCGTGTCGTCACGAGGGTGGGCACCCAGGCCGGGGTCAGAGCTGGGAGGATCTCACGGGTCTGGAGCGACGTCCAGTACGAGGTGGAGTGGGACGACGGCCACCGCTCCATCACAGCCGACACCGGCTGGCTCGAAGCGGAGCCCATGAGCCGGTCGGAGGCGAACGAGTATTACGGCGAGGGTGGCGTGAACGACGCCGCAGAGGACCAGGCCTACCTGGACCGGGCGGCCGAGGAGGCAGCCCAGGAGGACGAGGCCGAGTACGGCGAGGCCCAGGCCGAGCTGGAGGAGGAGCTGTGAAGACCCTGGCCAAGTACATCATCGGCTACGCCGCCTGCTGCTGGGCTCTGCTCAAGGGCATAGAGTGGCTCCTGGGGGTCGTATGAACGGGCAGCCCTGGTACTGGCGCGAGCCCCGCTACGACCACTGGGCCGTGGGCCTGGTGGCCTGCGCTGGCACCAACGAGAGGATCCACTACTCCAGGGCCGGGAAGCAGATTATGGCCGCCTGCGGAGGCGGCAACGCCAGACGGCAGCCCAAGAACGTGCGGCTGCTGGAGGGCCCCAGGATCGTGGACTGCCGACTCTGCGCTGCCATCGCCAGGCATGACCGGGACCTGATCGACCAGCGTGACGTCAAGCCGGTCATCAAGAGCCACGACCGGGTGAACTTCATCGGCCGCGAGCGAGCGAGGAAGCAGGGATGAACTACAAGCTGAAGAAGCCCTGCAAGAGCTGCCCGTTTGTGATCGCCCACGAGTTCGCGCTCCGGCCCGAGCGGGTCGAGGAGATCCGGGACTGCGGTGCCGAGTTCTCCTGCCACAACACCGTGGACTACGAGGCCCTCGAAGAGGACGCGGAGTACGATGACTTCGATGACGAGGACGGGATCTGGGCCGAGCGCGAAGCCCACCGCTCGACGGAGGGGGAGTCGCACTGCTACGGGCACCTGGTCCTGACCTGGAGCGAGTGGAACGGGTTCGACCAGCTCCAGGCGATGGCGGCCCGCGCCGGGATGTTCGATCCGAAGGAACTACCGACCCCCGATGACGCGGGGGTCTTCGAGACCTGGGACGACATGATCCAGGCCAATGAGGAGAGAGAACGATGAGAGAAGTAATCGGAGACGCACTCAACGGGTTCATCAAGAAGGGCCTGGTCGAGCAGCAAGGGCTGGACGAGGAGCTCGTGGACGTGGCCATCGGCCACTGGAACGAGGACAAGGACCCGCAGGGGCCCTTCGAGCACGGGGCCTACGCCGTGATCAAGTCGATCTTCACGGATATGCACAAGAACGATGAGTGAGCACTTCGGGGTGGACGATGTTGACGGCGAGCAGTGGAAGGAGTACCGGGCCATCCGGGAGGAGGCCGACATCCTGGGGACCAGGTCCATGGTCCACCTGGCCGAGGGCAAGCCCCGAGAGGCCGGGGTTCTGGCGATCCTCTCGGTGAGCTCCAGGCTCGAAGCCCTGACCTACCTGATCAGCAAGGCGAAGGTGTTCTGATGGGCGAGCGCAAGTGCGGGGCCTGTACGCTCTGCTGCACGACGTTGGCGGTGCCCGAGCTGGACAAGCCCAACGGGGTGCGCTGCGTCCACCTGACGGACCAGGGGTGCGGGATCTACGAGGACCGACCCGAGTCCTGCAGGACCTTCGAGTGCGCCTGGCTTCGAGGGGCGGGAGAGGGACTCTACACCCGCCCTGACTTCACGGGTGGCGTCCTGACTGTGGAGAAGGACACGTCGCCCGATGACCTGGGCGAGGCACTGGTGATTTACGAGGACCCGAACGGCAAGAAGGCACTCCGGTCGAAGTACAACTTCGCGATCCTGAAGCGAGCCATGCAGATGGGCGAGACAGCGATTTTGGTGAGTGGAGAGAACCGAAAACTATTCAGCTTGAAGGAGGCTGAGAATGACGAGTGACACGATGGAGAGGGTGCGCCCTCACAAGGACATGACCGGCCCAGAGCTGGCCACCTGGAGGACGCAGCAGGCCGGGGACTACGCCTACGCCAGGAACCAGCGGCGACCCGGCTGGAACCAGCGACGGGCCTCGCACTGGTACGGTGTGAGCGAGCGCCAGTGGCAGCGGTACGAGAACGAGGACAGCCCGATCCCGCTCTCCCTGGTGAAGAGGATGGTGGCCTACGAGACGAGCTTCGACCAGACCGTGGACCGCCTCTTCGACACCACGCCGACCCAGCTCGAAGAGCAGGACGGGATCTTCCCAGGGCTGAAGGGCCGATGACTGACGCGACATTACTGCCCCGTAGTTGCCGGAAAAAGTTTTCGGACATATTGTGGTGACCCGAAAGGGAGCGAAAGGATGAAGTACCGTATCCACCTCGGCCGCCACGTCGGCCGGGGCAAGACACTCATCGACGCCATCGGCAGCCTGATGCTCGAAGTTCAGAAGCACGGCAGCGAGGCCGAGACGGAGTCGATGGGTCTGTCCATGATGGGCGTGATGGAGCTAGGCCTGCGCCTGGACAAGGACTGGGATACGAGTACGGGCTTACCAGAGGAGAGAAACTGATGGACAAGATTCGATCATTCACAGAGCGGCAGATCCTGGAGTGCCTGAGGGCCCCCGAGCCACAGACCGTCCGCGACTTCGCGGCCGTTGGGCTCACACGGAGCCACACCCTGAAGCACGCGCTGATGGACCTGGAGCGGGACGGCCTCATCGTCTCCCGCCTGTGGGGGGCCGCCAGCCCACTCCGAACCTACGAGCTGGCACCCGAGTGACCACCGAGGGAGCCCGAGGGGGGCCAGCGTGCTTGAGCCCAACAGTTTTCGACGCTGGAACTTCGGGAGGCGGCCACATCCAAAGCGATGGCCTTCGGGTTCGAGTCCCGGCCCCTCTATTAGGAGCAACACGATGAGATGGATCACGATGAACGAGGCCGCTGAGTGTACCGGCTTCACCCGCCAGTGGGTCGAGAAGCGGATCGCGGACGGCACGTTCAAGGCCGAGAAGAAGCAGAGCCGGGTCCACGTTGACGGCAACTCGGTGCAGGACTGGATGGTGGCCGAGATGGACCTGATCCAGACGCGCTGGAAGTTCTACTATCACCACCTTCCCAACGGATACCATGGCAAACCGAAGACCGACTAAGAAGACCCCGGAGCAGATCCGCAAGGAGTTCCTGGCCCGCCGACGCAGCGGCCTGGGAGGCTCCGACGTCGGGGCCATCATGGGTGTCGATCAGTACAAGGACGGGCTCGACATCTACCTCGACAAGGTGGACCCAGGCCCCGACTTCGACAGCCCCGCGATGGAGCGCGGCCGTTACCTGGAGCCCGTCGTCTCGAAGCTCTACGAGGTGACGTCGGGCCGACGCCTGACGCACGGCAAGTTCCGGCGCGACCAGAAGAACAAGCACCTGATCGGCAGCCCCGACCGGATCATCAAGCCGACCGGACGGAAGCCCTACGCGGCCGACGTCAGCGGCCCTGGGGTCCTGGAGATCAAG
>Ga0114947_10000996_pt1 | contig 10296 bp, 9 predicted proteins | sample CR02metaG_FD_99656 | JGI IMG/M metagenome (GOLD analysis project Ga0114947, IMG submission 99656) | Deep subsurface microbial communities from Mariana Trench to uncover new lineages of life (NeLLi) - CR02 metaG | ecosystem: Environmental > Aquatic > Marine > Ocean trench > Sediment ...
GTTATATCGAACACGGGGTTTGAATCCCCGTGTTCGACCAAAGGGGAGAGCTGCCGCTTCTCCCCTTTGGAAACCCCATCGGCTTTGTGCCCGCCTCAAGAGGCGGGGTTTACATTGAATCAATTGGCCGATGCCAGGCATACATGCAGTCGGAATAGCCGCAGCGCCCAGCGCACCTTGCTGTCCCCGAGTCCAGAATGATGGGGAAGAGAAGAATAACGCGAGGTCCTCAAAGCATAAGGGACTTTAGCCGGTGTCTTCCCCCTGAAAACCGTATTTTTTGAGTTTGTAGCGTAGGGCCCGTTCAGTAATCCCCAGCTGTTCGGCTGCCCGAGTCTGAACACCCCCGGACCGGGCCAGCGCCTCCCTGATCATCCGCCGCTCCAATCTCTCCACGACCACCGGGAGGTCGGTCTCACTGTTAATTACTTCTACTTCAGGCTCCTGAATGCTAATTGGAAGGTCCGCTCTGCCAATCACGTCGTTCCTTGTTATCACCGAAGCTCTTTCAATAATGTTTTCGAGCTCCCGGACGTTTCCCGGGTAGTCGTAGCGTAGAAGAGCCTCACGGGCCTCAGAGGTGAATCCCCGAATCTTCTTTCCGTTTTTTTCCGCGAACACTCGCAGCAGGTGGTCCATGAACAGGGGGAGGTCTTGACGCCGCTCCCTTAAAGGCGGAAGGACAATCGTAACTACATTGAGCCGATAATAGAGATCATCCCGGAATTGTCCAGCTTTGAGCAATCGCTCGAGATCCCTGTGGGTGGCGGCCAGGATCCGGACATCTATAGAGATCGGCTTGCTCGATCCCACTCGTTCAAATTCCCTCTCCTGAAGAACTCGGAGCAATTTTGCCTGCAGGTGTGTGGGAAGGTCCCCGATCTCGTCCAGAAAAATTGTTCCTCCACTGGCTACCTCGAACCGTCCCTTGCGAGTAACGAATGCTCCCGTAAAGGCCCCTTTTTCATGGCCGAACAGTTCCGACTCCAGGAGGGTCTCAGGAAGGGCTGCGCAGTTCACCTTCACCAGGGGACCTGATGCTCTTGGGCTCGCAAAGTGAATGGCCTTGGCAATGAGCTCCTTTCCCGTCCCGCTCTCGCCGCGAATCAAAACAGTCGCCTCGCTGGGCGCCACTCGTCGCACCAGAGAGAAGACCTCCAGCATCCGACCACTCTCCCCGATGATGCCCTCTATGCGGTGACGCTCGCCTAATTCCTCCCGAAGGTCACGGTTCTCCAGAACAAGGCGATGGTGTTCCCTGACCTTCTCGATGCGATGGAGCAACTCATCCAAATTGAGAGGCTTGGTCAGGTAGTCGGTTGCTCCCGCTTTAATAGCAGAGACGGCTGTTTCGATGCTCCCGTAGGCGGTCACCACAATGACGGGTGTCTCGGGATTAACAGCGCGAACGGCTTTGAGCAGATCCAGACCGGACAGGTTGGGCATCCTCTGGTCGGTCAGCACCAGGTCAAAAGACTCCCGCCGAAATATCTGAAGGGCCTTCTCGCCGCTTTCTGCCAGGGTCACCTCGAAGCCCTGTTTTTTGAGGAAGCCGCTGATCAGTTCAAGTTGAGGTGGTTCGTCGTCTACAACAAGGATACTGAACGAATCTTCCATTTATCTCTCTGCACCGTCAAGTGGAAGGGAAATGTGGAAGAGGCTACCCCGTCTGTCCTTGCTTTTGACCTCGATCGTTCCGCCGTGGGCCTCCACAATTCTTCGTGCAATCGTTAGCCCTAGTCCAAACCCACTTGCCTTGGTTGTAAAATAGGGCTCAAAGATTCGCGGGAGGTTTTCCGGGGGAATTCCGACGCCGACGTCCGTGACGGTAAGAATGAGGTTTTTACGCGAGGCCTTGGCTTCCAACGTCAACATGCCTCCGTCTGGCATGGCCTGAATCCCATTCAGAATAAGGTTCAGAAGGAGCTGTTTCAGGTAATTCACGTCCGCTTTGACCACTGGAAGATTCGGAGAAGCTGCCACATGGATCTCTACCTTTGATGACTCTGCGTCGGCCCTTGCAAATAGGGCTAACTCCCCCAATAGCTCGCCGATCCGTACCGGCTCGGGTTTGAGATTAAGAGGGCGCGCCAGGGAGAGAAATTCCTCTACGATAGAGTTCAGGCGCTGAACCTCTCCCCGCATAAGCCCTATGAAGCGGGAATAGTCGTCTTCATCCCGAGTCGGACGAAACTCGGCCTTGAGACGCTGGAGCCCCATGGAAATGGCGTTGAGCGGGTTTCTAATCTCATGGGCGACGGATGCTGCAAGATTCCCCAACGCCGAGAGGTGCTCTCGGCGCGCAACCTCGGCCTCCAGCACCTTGATCTCCTTCAGGTGAGAATTTTGATTGTAAAAGATCGCCGCCATTCCTAAGATGCCGACGGCAAGAATGGCCAGCCCTAACAAGATAATTGACCATAGGCTCTTACGCCATGTAACTTTCATCGGTTCCAGGGAAAGACCGATTTTGAGAAAGCCCAGGGAAGAGTTGTTCAGATTGATGGGCTTGACCAGTTGGTAAAGCCCGTCCTTGATCTGCGTGAGGGTCCGGCCGTTTGCCCTGGCTTTTAAAATAAATTCGTCCTTTTCCTGCTGACCAACGAGGGCAGTATCCGTATGGGCCACGAAGGTAAAGTTGTTATCGAGGAGGGCTACATGGTCGATGTCTGGCTGATTTCCTAGCTCCTCGATCTGGCGCTGAACCCCAATCTCTTTTTTAAAGTTCAGTATGAAATCCGCGTTTGCATGAACCGCTATGATCCCGGGGATACTACGGGCACTAATGGCTACGCCAAAGACACTGCCTTCCCAAAACTTCTGTTCTGTGATTTGAGGAGGTGGTTGGAGTGCGGTTTTTTTCTCCTCCCCAGGCAGTGACCAGTTCCTCCCCCACATATAGATCATCATTTGTTGGTGGCGCGCAAAAGGGAGATCCCTTTGCAAGCTCTGCATCTCTGCCATCATCTCCCTAAGTCTTTGTTGCATCGTGGGTAGTACGGGGAAGATCCAGGGACGCCCATCTCGATCTAATAGCTCCACCTTTTGAAGTCGGTTCATTGCGCTGATTTCCTGTAAAAAGGCACGATCCACTGGGCGGAGAAGAAGGAGTTGATCGATCAGGCGGGCGTTGTCGAGCAGACGCTGGCTGACCATTTCTTCAAGGAGGGAGTTTCCAAGAATGGCGTTTTTAGCACTGGCCTCCATCGCCTCGGCCAATGCCATTCCCTTGGCTTCGGCCTGACGCAAGAGTTCCCGCTGGAGCCTCCTGCTCTCAGAAAGACCGTAGGCGGAGACCACGATGAGGAGTAGTAGAACAGAAGCGATAAAGTAGCGTGCTAACGAGGGCCTCTTCATGGTTAAGATTATATGGACCCCCGGCAAGAGTTTGTCTTAGAAAGGGTCATAAATAACCTACCCGCGACTCTTCATCGTAAGAAACAAAGTGGTTTTCCCTCTTCGGACAAGAAGCAGGAGACCCTTCCCTTTTTTGGTATTGGCAATTTCATTTCGGAAGTCTCTGAGATCGCGAATTTGGTTTCGATTAACCTCTATGATGACATCTCCACGGCGAAGGCCGGCCTCTTCCCCCGGGCTTCCCGGCTCCACGGTGGTAACCACTATTCCCTCCGCCCGATCCAACCCCAAACTCTCTGCAATCTGCGGCGTGACTTTCTGGACTGTCAATCCTAAATTTTCTCTCTTTTCAACTGATGCCAGCACTTCCTCTTCCTTCAGCTCCCCGATGGTCACAGAGAGAACCAGTTCTTTGCCCTCCCGCACAACCTTCACCTTCACCCCCTTGCCTACCGGAGTCTGTGCAACAATGATGGGAAGGTCCTTCGATTCCTCAACCTTACTCTCGTCAAATTCAATAATGACATCTCCTACCTTGACTCCACCTCGGTCTGCCGGCGCATCCTTGGAAACGTTCGCAACCAGTGCACCCCTGGCCTCATCCAACCCAAGGGACTCGGCAATGGCTGGGGTCACTCTCTGGATGACCACCCCTAACCAACCTCTCGTGACCCTCCCCTTCAACTTGAGCTGGGGAAGGAGCTCTTTGACCAGGTTGATAGGAATTGCAAACCCAATACCGATATTGCCCCCACCCCGACTGAAGATGGCGGTGTTGATTCCGACGACCTCCCCCCGTATGTTGATCAAAGGCCCACCGGAGTTTCCCGGATTGACGGAGGCATCGGTCTGGATGAAGTTGTCGTATGGTCCTGCCCCAATACGTCTCCCCTTCGCGCTTACGATCCCGGCTGTGACAGTGTGCTCAAGGCCAAAAGGATTGCCAATCGCCAGGACCCATTCGCCCACTTCCAGCCGGCGCGAGTCCCCCAGTGGGGCAACCGGAAGGTCCCCCTTGGCATTAATCTTGATGACCGCAATATCCGTTTTCGGATCTCTACCTACGACCTTGGCCTCAAACTCCCGCTCATCGGAGAGCCTGACCACAATCTTCTCCGCATTCTCAACCACATGATTATTGGTTAAGATCAAGCCCTCACGGTCAATAATGAAACCTGACCCCAGGCTCTTTTGACGCGACGGACCGCGTGGGAAAGGGCCACCGAAATACCTCCTCCAAAATTCGCCAAAGGGATCTTCTTCTCCAAAAGGACTCTTAGAAAATGGAGCCCCTGCACTCACCTGGGTCGTAGCAATGTTGACCACAGCGGGACTCAGCCGTTTCGCCAAACCAACAAAATCAAGCAAGCCCTGGCCTTGCTGGCTTGAGGCCGCCGCAAGAGATGGCTGAGCCGAATTACCAATATTGGGTGTGATATCTGTGAAGGGCAGTTGCAGGCGCACACCTGGCACGGTTCCAAGCAAGAAGACAGTGGCCAGAGAAGTGACAATGAGCATTTTGAGTCCAACTGTTTTACGCATTATCTTTTCATCCTCCCTCATATTATTTATATTTTTTATAAGTCTAAAAAAAGACCGCCGGGCTAATTGGCACCGGGGGTCTTTAACCTTCCCAGTGACTTATGAGCCACTTCTCCATGGACCACCGAACGGCATGATGTTACCGAAGGGATTGATGTGGAGGGTGCGCAGATCACCCTCAGAGTTCTTTAACTCTACCGAATACATGGTGTGATGCATTCCAGCAAATGGGAGAACCCGCTCTACCTTAAAGCCGGTCAGATATTGGTCAGCATATTTCTGAGCCATCCCCTTGGCCTTCTCTTCGGTGATTTGAGGTGTGCTGGTTGCTTCCCAGCCGGGGCAGCTTGTGCCTCCATGACCATAGCCCTGTCCTTCGCTCCCCATCATCCCGGGGCCCATCCTACCCCCCATACCAGGACCGTAAGCATTTCCCCAATGGGCTTTGGCAGCACCCACCAGAAGGATCAATGCTCCAGCTGCTACGACGACGGTTAGAGATCTTTTCATGACCTTTTCTCCTTTCCCTTAAGTTTCTCTGTTTGGTCTGTAGCGCAAATCTCATGCCAGGCTCCTGTTTTTGGAAAGGCTTGATTTCTAAATAGGTTCGCCAGCCTTCAAAGAGGAAAAGGTGCTTGGGTTCGTCGAAATCGTCGACCTTTGTCGACCAAAAGGTCGAGCCAGTAGAATTGAATGTTTTTCGTCTTACTGCGCTGGAATCTGCCTCTGAACTACCCTGTAGAGAGGTGCCTTGACGCCGTCGCGTTCGGAGCAGAAGGGTTCAGGCCGCTGGTTAACGGAAAGTCTTGATATTCCGTTATGTGAGATCAACCTGTCACTTTATGGTGCTCACTTATACCTTTATTTAGGTATGTTTTCCTCAATACTAGCAATCAGTGTCCGAAGAGGTTGGAGCTTAGCTATAAAACGAATACCACCTATAAGACCACGGCCCGGTTTAACATCTTCATCGGTCACGATTGAGGTTAAGAATACTAACGGGATTTTCTTAACCTCTTCATCTTCCATCATCATTTGTGCTACCTCAGAGCCATCCCTATCCGGCATACTAAAATCCAGTACGAAGAGGTCCGGTTTAAACAGCTTGGCGCTATCAAGGCCCCGTGATCCGCTATTTTGCACTCGAACTTCATATTTGCCGGTTTTCTTGAGAGTTAATTTTAAAAGGTCTGTTAAATCAACATCGTCATCAATAAGCAGTATCTTCCTTTTCTCCATACATTTCTCTCCCAATACGGTCTCTGCTAGTTCAAAAAAGCTAGGTTGGCCAGCACCAGGCTCATTTCCTCTGATTAGATCTCATATTTAACACTCTTCTAGTGGAAGTGTCTAACTAGTCGTCTGAGTTTCAGGTTAAAATTAGGCCAGGTCAGGGCAAAGCCTCATCAATTGACGAAAATTCCAAGTAGTGTTACAAAGTTTTTAAACCTGAGACATCTGTCGGGGCGTAGCGCAGCCTGGTAGCGCACACGCTTGGGGTGCGTGTGGTCACCGGTTCAAATCCGGTCGCCCCGACCATCCTTCTGTCCGGTTGAACCGTGGAATTCTTGAAGCAACGTATCAAAGGGTAGGACTTTTTACCTTATCTCCACTCGGGGTGAAAACTCTAAATCAAAACCTCCAAGACTATCGGTGGGCTAGAGAAAAGATGGTCCAAGAGCAGCTCGTGAACCGAGGCATCAAGGACCCACAAGTGCTCCAGGCCATGGGTAAGGTCCCGAGACACCTCTTTGTGGAATCCGCCCTAGCGGATCGAGCCCACGATGACGAGCCTCTCCCAATCGGCGAGAGACAAACCATCTCCCAACCTTATATGGTGGCGCTGATGACTGAGGCCGCAGAGCTCAGGGGGGAGCAAAAGGTCCTAGAAGTCGGCACCGGATCGGGTTATCAGACCGCTATACTGGCCGGGCTCTGCTTGAACGTCTTTTCTATAGAAAAGATCCATGCCCTTGCAGTAAAGGCTAGGGCTGTCCTCGATGGGCTGAGCTATTACAACGTGGCGATTCATATAGGGGATGGAACCTTGGGCTGGTCCGAGCATGCTCCTTTTGATGCCATTCTTGTGACTGCAGGAACTCCCGAGTTGCCCCGACCCCTCATCGGTCAACTGGCATCGGGTGGAAGGTTAATCATCCCCCTAGGGGACGAGCGTTCTCAAGTCCTCAAACGTTTCCGACGCACCGCTTCAGGACTGGAGGAAGAAGGTCTGGGTGATTGTCGATTCGTTAAGCTCCTAGGGAGATACGGTTGGCCCGATTAGAAACTGGGGTTGCTGGTTTTTGTCTTCTCTTTCTCTTCCTATTCATCATCGACGGATGCACTCCTCGATCACGCTTCCCACCCAAGAAAAAGCTTCGGGGCATCACTCACGTCGTCAAAAATGAGGAGAACCTCTTTCGCATAGGCAAGGCCTACGGCGTCCATTATCAAGATCTGGCTCGGATCAACCGGATCAGCGACCCACACAGAATCCGCACTGGCCAAAGAGTCTTTATCCCCGGGGCATCACGTCAACTCCCGGTAGAGATCATCACCCCCTCGAGCGCCACATTGAAGCGGCCCACCAGACCCAAGCCGCGAGGAAAGGGACGAGAGGGCTTTATCTGGCCCATCACGGGGAAAATAACCTCAAGGTTCGGCCCGCGCGGCAGGACATTCCATGACGGAGTCGATATTGCAGCCGCCAAAGGAACGCCGATCCGGGCTGTTCAAAGGGGCGAGGTCCTGTACAGTGCCCGATTACGCGGTTACGGCAATCTCATTATAATCCGCCATCCCAGGCGATTTGCTTCTGTCTATGCCCACAACCGGAAAAACCTTGTTAGGAAGGGTCAAAGGGTTGCTCGTGGAGATGTGATCGGAGAGGTCGGCAGCACCGGGCGAGTCACAGGCTCACACCTACACTTGGAGATCCGAAAACGTAACGTTGCACAGGATCCCCTTTATTATTTGCCATAGATGTGGTAGCTCAAGCTCCATGGAAAGCGAGATCACAGAAATTCGCCAAGCGATACGAGACATCCCAAACTTTCCCAAATCGGGGGTGGTCTTCAAGGATATTACTCCTCTCTTGAACAACGGCGCTCTATTCAAGCAGACCATAGATCTGCTGGCCGATCGTTATCGATCGCGTTCTGTCGATACGGTCCTAGGGATTGAGTCACGCGGGTTTATCATTGGGGCCGCCCTGGCCTATAGCATGGGTGCCGGTTTCTGCATCGTACGCAAGCCAGGAAGGCTTCCCTATGAGACTCACAGCGCCAGTTATGAGCTGGAATACGGCTCCGACACGCTGGAGGTCCACAGAGACGGGATCATGTCCGGTTCCCGGGTCCTTATAGTGGACGACCTGATCGCCACAGGCGGCACTGCCGCAGCAACCGCAGAACTGGTGTCGAAGCTCCGGGGTGAAGTGGTCGAGTTCGCCTTTGTCATCGAGCTCTCCTTCCTCAACGGACGGGAAAAGCTTAAGCCTCACGGGATCTTCTCTCTTATCCAGTACGATTCGGAATAGCGAAAGTAAGCTCCATAATCAGAATACAGAAGTCAATGTTGCAGGACACAGACTGGAAGATTCTGAATTCTGGCTCCTGAATTCTTGCTTCGTATCATGCCGCCTTCCTTGACAATAGGGAGCAATGCTTTATATGTGGACGGTAGGTTTGCAAATGAGAGATCAGGCTCTTGTGAATAAGGCCGGGGGATGGGAGTGATGAAGCGAATTGAGGAAATGAGCTTCTGGGAAAGGCTATATTTCCCGGAGATCTGCCGCGGGCTAATGATGACGGGCTACCGCTTCTGGCGGAACCTCTTTGTCCATACCTTACACCTCTTCGGCCTTGCCAAGCATCTCCAAGCGGCTATTACAATTCAATATCCCGATGAACGGATGCCCTATCCGGTAACTTTCCGGGGACAGCACCGGCTAACTCTGAAAGGTGACGACACCGTCCAATGCACTGCTTGCTTCCTATGCGCCACGGCCTGCCCCGCGGATTGTATCTATATAGAGGCGGGTGAGTATTCTGACAACTCCATCGAAAAGTATCCCATCCGCTATGAGATCGATACCCTGCGCTGCATCTACTGTGGCTTCTGCGTGGAGGCCTGCCCGTGCGATGCAATTCGTATGGATACTGGGGTCCATCCCGCTAACAGGGGTTTATCACGAAAGGACTTCGTCGAAGACAAAGAGATGCTAATGAATCGCTCCCGACAATTGGAGGAAAAAGGCAGAGAGGGACTTTACGAAGAGCACGTAAAACAATACCAGCATGTATAGTCTCTCCCACTGCTCGTCTGCCTATTCCGGTGCAGATCCTGCAGCCACCTGAGTCTCGCGGAAGGGCATAAACCTCAACTTTAATGGGAGAATAATAGAAATTTAAAGACAATTGGCGTTAGAAAGATCGCCAGGGAGGGAAGAGCATGGCAAAATCCAATAAGCATACGAAAACCCAGAGCAGAAAAGTGATGACCACCGGACCCTTGCCGGCTTCGCGGAAGATTACCCTGCAGGGTAAAGTCCACCATGATGTGCGTGTAGCAATGCGTGAAATCACGGTTTCCTCTGGATCTCCAGAAGCCCGCCACAACGGGGACAGGGAAGGCGACCTTTCCCGTATCATTGTCTACGACACCTCCGGCCCCTACACGGACTCGACGGCCAAGACCGATGTCAGGAAGGGTCTGCTGCCCCTCCGCTTAAAATGGATCCGGGCGCGAGGCGATGTGGAGGAAATAAACCCCCATAAGATATTGCCGGGAAATCACAAACAGGGCCGTCCCTCCACCAAAGCTGGAGGGGCCCCGGTCGAGCGTTTTCCGAAGGCGTCGCGCCGGCGGGTCCTTAGGACCAAGCCGGGCCAAAATGTGACGCAGATGCACTATGCAAAAATGGGCATCATCACGCCGGAGATGGAGTACGTTGCGATCCGCGAAAACCAGGGTCGAGAGATGGCCCTGGAGAAGAGTGGAAACGGATTTGGCCGGACCCATGCCGGAAACAGTTTCGGGGCATCCATACCTAGATGGATAAGCCCCGAGTTCGTGCGCGATGAGGTCGCACGGGGTCGCGCCATCATTCCATCCAATATCAACCATCCGGAGAGCGAGCCAATGGCCATTGGCCGCAACTTCCTGGTCAAGATCAACGCCAACATCGGAAACTCTTCTGTGGCCTCCTCCATTGAGGAAGAGGTGGAAAAAATGATCTGGGCCACACGATGGGGCTCGGACACCGTCATGGACCTCTCCACCGGTAGGGACATCCACGAAACCCGAGAGTGGATTCTGCGCAACTCGCCGGTCCCCATTGGAACGGTCCCCATCTATCAAGCCCTAGAGAAGGTGGAGGGGAAAGCGGAAGAGCTA
>Ga0114947_10000999_pt1 | contig 10285 bp, 6 predicted proteins | sample CR02metaG_FD_99656 | JGI IMG/M metagenome (GOLD analysis project Ga0114947, IMG submission 99656) | Deep subsurface microbial communities from Mariana Trench to uncover new lineages of life (NeLLi) - CR02 metaG | ecosystem: Environmental > Aquatic > Marine > Ocean trench > Sediment ...
ACCAACAGGCGTTCAATAAGTACAAAGTAGGCCTGGAAATGTTGTTCAACCACGAGAAATATCTCATAACGGCAGGAAGGCTTGAAGCAGCGGGCCTGAAGAAGAGTTAGATGGCTTCCCCCCAAGGAACCTCGTGGCTCCCGGCGGCACTATACGGCACCAAGCTCAGAAGCAGGAGCGGGCCGAGGCGGCAGCGACGAGCTAAGCGCCCGCAGTTGCTAAGGAAGCATGGAGCCGACGCGCGGATTTGAACCGCGGACCTGCTGATTACGAAGGGCACCCGCACCCTATACGCACCCTCAATTCGCCACGATGAGGGAGAGGTCGTCGCGATCCCGTAGGACCGCGGTCTTACGGACACGCATCTCTAAGGTATTGATTCTGCGGCGGAATTAGGATTCAACTCGGCTACAGGTACAGCACCGTTGTACCGATGTTCTGAGTCTTGCACGGCGCAAGGAGCCAGTAGGGTGCAACGTCGGCACCTCCTGGTGTGCGCTATATGCGCCGAAAGACAACGCCGTCCCCAGGGTCAGACTTCGGTCTGGCCCTGGGGTTAGCGACTGACGCTCGGCGACAGTGCGGACAGTCGGTCGAATCGAGCAAGCAAGTTGAGGTGAGTATCCGGAGTTATTCTGGTCACTCACTGAAACGAACGCCATCTGTCGGGTCCCAGCGAACTCATGAAGGAGAACTCCCGGGAGCTCAGCCGCGATTCCGCTCGTGGGCCCCCATCTCCCCACACCATCTTTCGCGCAGGCGAGCTGCGCGCCGAGTAGCTCGACCCGCCCCCCAGGTGCAGTACGCACCGGCAGCCGCCGAAACGAGGGGCATGGCTGCGCGAGACGTCATCGCCATCGTGTTCGACTTCGACGACACCCTTGTCCCCGATAGCACCTCTCAGCTGCTCGAAGGGCTGGGCGTGGACGTAGATGCCTTCTGGCGCGAGACAGTGGCCACGCTCGTCCGGGACGGATGGGATCCGGCCCTGGCCTACCTACATCGCCTCCTGTCTCTGCGGGAAGATGGGCTTGCGTCTGGCTCGCTGACGCGCCAGCGGCTGATCGAAGCTGGCGAGGGGCTTCAGCTGTATCCAGGAGTGGAGACGCTCTTTGCCCGTCTGCGAGCCGCCGCCAGAGAGCTCAACGCCCACTCAGAGCTCGAGTTCTACGTCGTAAGTAGCGGCCTGCAGACCGTAATCGAAGCCTCCCCGATTCGGCCCCACTTGAAGCAGGTCTGGGCCTGCGAATTTCATTATGAACCCGAGACCGGCCGGCTGCTCTGCCCCCGCAACGTCGTAAGCTTTACCGACAAGACCCGGTATCTCTTCCAGATTCACAAGGGTCTTCTGTCCCCGCGCTCGGCGGGGGACCCGTTCGAAGTCAACCGCAGGGTCGAGCGCAAAAACATCCATGTGCCGTTCGAGAGGATGGTCTTTGTGGGGGACGGGTACACTGACGTTCCCTGCTTCTCCCTGGTGACGGAGCGTGGGGGGAAAGCCTTGGCCGTGGTGGATCCGAATCGACGCGAGCGTTGGGGAAGAGCCTGGGGCTTTCTCGAAGAGGGGCGCGCACTCAACCTCTCGCCAACCGACTACAGTGAAGGCAGTTCGACCGAGATGGTCCTGATGATGGCAATTCAGAGGATCATCGAGGAAAGTAGAGAGAAGTAGGGCCACCCCCGACCACGAGAGCCACATGGCAAAACGCACTCAGCCAGCTCACCTCTCCAAGACTCGCTACACGGCGGGGCTGCAGTGCCAGAAGCGCCTCTGGCTGACTTGCCATGACCGGAAGCTCGGGACGAAGCCCGACGCAGCACTCCAGGCGATCTTCGAGCAGGGCACGGAGGTGGGGCTGGCCGCCCATAAGCTCTTCCCCGGAGGCGTGCACGTTCAGGAGAAGCCCTGGGAGCACGCGCGCGCGGTCGAGCGCACCCGCGCGCTCATGCAGTCTTCGGAGGTCCCGGCGATCTTCGAGGCGGCCTTTGAGGCGCAGAACGTCCGCATCCGGGTCGATGTCCTTGAGCGGCTGAGCGGGGGAGGGTGGGGCCTGCGCGAGGTCAAGTCGTCCGCAGGGGTCAAAGACATCCACTTCGATGACATCGCGGTCCAGCACTTTGTGCTCGAGAGCTCGGGCGTGCGCGTTCCCTCCGTCGAGCTCCTTCATGTCAATCGCGACTACGTCCGGCGAGAGGGGGGGATCGACTGGCCAGCCTTCTTTGTCCGCGCAGACCTCACGGCCGAGTCCACAGGCCGTCTCGCGGAGGTCCCTCGGACCCTGGAGCGCTTCGAGTCCGTCCTTGGCCAATCCTCGAGTCCCGCGATCGCCCCCGGCCATCACTGCTCCAGGCCCTTCGCGTGCGAGTTCTGGGATCACTGCACGAGCGAGAAGCCTGCCGATTGGGTCTTCCATCTGCCCTATCTTTCGTCGGAGCGTTTCCAGTCGCTCGAGGCCCGGGGGGTCGACCGGATCGGAGAGGTCCCAGCCGACTTCTCTCTCTCGGCAGCGCAAGCGCGGATCTGCGAGGTACACCGCTCCGGGCGTCCCTATCGATCCCCGTCTCTGGCCTCTGTCCTCGAGCGTTTTGGCCCTCCGGCCTACTACCTCGATTTCGAAGCGATGAATCCCGCGATCCCTCTTTACCCGGGGACCCGTCCCTTCCAGATGATCCCGTTCCAGTGGTCGATTCATCACGTGCAGCCCGATGGCGAGGACGTCCATCACGAGTTTCTCGCAGATGGACGCAGCGATCCGCGGCGCTCACTGGCCGAGGCCCTGGTCCAGGTCCTCAGCCGCTCACCGCACCCCGTCGTTGTGTACTCATCCTTCGAGAGGACTCAGCTTCGTGGCCTCGCTGAGGCCTTTCCGGACCTCGCAGATGCGCTCCTGGCCATCGAGCAGCGCCTGTGTGATCTCTTCCCCGTGGTGCGAGAGAACGTGTACGACGCGGCGTTCCGCGGATCGTTCTCACTGAAGGCGGTTGCCCCCGCACTCGCGTCCGAGGTCACCTACGACGACCTCGACGCAATCGCGGCCGGTAGCGCCGCCGCCACCGCGATGCTGCGAATCGCCCGCGACGAGGTCAGTGGACCCGAAGAGGCCCATCTCCGCAGGGCCCTCCTCACCTACTGCAAGCGCGACACCCTTGCTTTGCTTGAGGTGCATCGGAGCCTGCGTGCCGGCACAGATGGTGAAAGCTAATAGGCTCGTAACTGCGCGAGGCCGAAGATCTTTGGAGCCGACGCGCGGATTTGAACCGCGGACCTGCTGATTACGAACTGTGTAAGTACCTGAATCATAACGGGAACTTAGGGACTTAGCTTAGCACACAGATGCATAGTCCGGCATAGGCATGCACCTGTGACGGCACTATACGGGACCACGTTTCGGCCAACCTCGGAGAAGTACATCACCGCTATGAGCGGAGCGTCACCTTATTCTGGCGCAGACAGGGTTTTCGGGAGGCACGGCTCTTGCGGGTTGGAGACGGCCGCCGAGCGAGTCCACAGAAGTCGACTAAAGTTCGGCCCTGTCCTAGACCGATAAGATCCGATAGCAGTGACTGCAGCTCGATTAGCGTGGAGCTCCGGTCACTGGGGTAGCAGGTGTCCCTGAGACCCTGCTTCTCGAAAAGGCAAACTCGCGGCAACGCGGGGACGCAAAGCCAGTGCCCTACCTCGGGAAACCCGAGCGGGTCGAACGGCTGTCGAAGGGAGACAGGTGACGGGGTACTTACAAACATCTAGCGCGATTCTCGCGGTAAGTATCTCTCCTCCTTCTAGCAGCTCCGCACGTCCACCTTACACACGTCTCTATGGCCTGCCCATCGGGGTCCGTGTGCGCGTGGGCTGCATCGCTAAGCATTCGCGTGAGAGGCACGCGCGTGCAGCCACATGGGGTGGGAAAGTCTACTTCACAAACGGGCAAACTCGCGGAAACGCGGGGGCGCAAAGCCAGTGCCCTCACTCGGAATCTCCCGAGCGGGTCGAACGGTTGTCGAATGAAGTTGTGCATTTCCCAATGAAAGAAAAGAGAGATACACGAGATGACAATCGCAAGACTACTCGGCATGAGCCTCTTGGTCGCCACGATGGCGGCCATGCCAGCTTATGGCAATCCGGGCAACGGGAACGGTGCGAACAACGCCAATAACGAAAACAACGGGAATGATGGGAACCAAGGCAACCACGGAAATAGCCAGGCGTCCCAGAGTTCGAATCGTCCGTCAGTAGAGACACAACAGGCCCGCCGGGCCGCCCAAGCGGACCGGAGTCGCCAGGAGCGGAACATTCCAGAGCGGCAGGACCGTACCTTCAACACCAGCCGCAACAACAACTCGGCGAGTCCGAACCTGGTGAATCGGAGTCGGGGGCGAGGCGCGGAGCATCGCAACGAGCGAGCCCTACGCACCAACGATATGCTGGCGTCGTTCGAGCGTGCACGCTGGAGCTCCAACCCGCACGATGACCGCGGGCAGGGGAACCGCGGTGTGGTCAACATGCGCGATCCCTTCGGGTTCGACAAGGCCAGCGGACGTGAGGGAGCGGAGCGCGGGCGTCCCTTCGGGGGCAATGTGGACGATCAGGGCTCAACCGATGGCGGCACGCCTCCCCCGGAAGAGCCGCCGGTGATCGAGCCTGCGCTACTCAATCTCGAAGAGGATCTCGCCTTCAACTGGGAGACCGAGAACGAGATGGTAGCGACATATCAGTCGTGGATTGACTACTACAACGGCATGCTCGAAAGCGGAACCCTCGATGATTCCCAGGTCTGGCTGTACAATTACTACATCAGCTATTATCAGGGACGCGTCGACTACCACAATTCCCTGGACCACCAACGCGTGTATCTCCGGGGTGATGCGACGATCGATTATTCCATCGATCTTGCGCTTCCCGAAGGATTCGAAGAGACCACGCTGACAATTACAACGAGCCTCGTGGTCAGCGAGTCTTTTACAACCTATACGCGGACCTGGAACTCTGAGACCGGAACTTGGGATTACACGCCGGTCCACTACGAGGCGGGTACGGTGATCGATACGGTCGAGGAACAGGCTGTAATCAGCGCCGACTCAGCTACGTATGACTTTAGCTATGATCCTGCAGGGGACTTGCTGATCGGAAATGAGTGGAACTATGACGGTGGGTTCTTCGATGTCGTTGTCGAGGTGACGGATACGAGCACGGAAAGCTCGTACACGCAGACGTTTGACCGAAGCCTCTACCTCTACCGTGATCCTTACGGGAAGGTTACCGATTCGCTCACGGGTGAGGCGATCGTCAACGCGAAAGTCACGGTCTTTGATGAAGACGGCTCGATCGTGGCGCTGGATAAGGCTTCGAACTCGATCGCGAGCAATCCGCAGACGACCGATGCGACGGGTCGCTACGCCTTCAATCTGCGGGCGAACAAGAAGTACTACATGATGGCGACAGCGCCCGGGTATGAGGATCACAAGAGCAAGCTCTTCACCGAAGGCTGGCACGTGATCCGCGAGGATATCGAGCTCACGCCGAAGGCAGAGACCCTGCTATCGAACGAGCGATAGTCTCGATCAGAACGTAAAAGTCGCGTCCACGGAGAAGTAGCGCTCGCTGTCATCGGCGCTGCTCGGATAGGCATCGCCTGGCTTAAAGTAACCGTACTCGAACGTAATGGTTACATCGGATAGAGCCTGCCACGACAGCGTCAGGTCAATCTCGCTACCGATGTATGGATCTGCCAGGGTCGCCTGCGTGTCGGAAATGCCGCCTCGCTTCTTGTCTTTGTAGAAGCGATAATAGTCGATCCCCAGGGTCAGGTCTGCGAGAGACGGATACTGCTGCAGCGGATTGAGCAGAACGGAAGCCTTGTACATATGGAGATTAGACAGCCTCGGCGACAGGGCGTAGCCCGTCGGGAGATAGCCAAAGTAGAGATAGTTCTTGTCCCGTCCGCTGCTGTTTCCGTTTCGCGTATCGGTTACGTTGATGCGATCGCCATCGCCGGAGCCGAATGCGTACTCGAAGCTAAGGTTGGGGTGGCTGAAGACGTCCACATCGAGCGTGACGCCAATATCCCCGGCCCAGGCCTTGACGTCTTGTTTCGCACCGGTGGCGAATACGTGGCTGCGTCCAGTCTGGTGCACCAGTTCAACCCAATAGTGGGAGTTTGTCAGCAGTTTTCCTTGCAGTCCCAAGCCTAAGTACTCGGAATCGTAGGTGTAGTCCGCGCTGACGTCGATGGGATCCTCATCGCTACTGTCGCGCTGAAGGACATAGAAGCCGTAGATACTATGGCCGCCGGGCAGGCCGATGTAGCGCGCCTCGAAGCCGTAGAAACTGCGATCGCTCCCCCGGGTGGCACCGGGTACGCTCAGGTCCACATTGGCCTCATCCGGGAGAGTGTGGGTGAAGAATGCCTTGAGATTCCAGTCCGTGAAGTTGGCGGAGAGCTCCAGGCCGTCATGGACGTTCCCGTAAGCGATCCCCTGACCCATCATGTAATAGCGTCGGCCAAATTCCAGCCACCAGGGCCGCATGTCCAAAACCGCGTAGCCCTGATCCAGGTCTGGGCCCTCGTTGTCGTACTTCTTGTTGAGGTCATCTGGCGTCGTAATCGTGTAGATGTTCTTGAACCGAACGTACACGGAGTGCTCGTTGGGATGGGTGTCATCAACTCGCGGCTTGAGCGTGGCCTTCACCCAGAGACGGAAGTCAAATGAACGCGTAGCGTCAAGGGCATCTATCAACGATCGGTTGTTATCATCATTCTTGTAATCGTCATACCGATTATCGATCCAGCCACCCCATTCAACGGCGAGCCGACTCTCGGCGGCCAAGATGCGCTGTTCACTGGATTCGAGTTTCTTGCGCTTTTGTTCCTCGATGCGGAACTTCTCTTCGGGACTCGTCGCGCGGGCGTCGAAGGCGGTGAAGAGCACGAGGCTGACGAGCGCGAAGATAGAGGTGAGAAGCTTCATTGAATCAGTTGTCGTGCTTGGCGATGTGATTCGCGGCGCGCGTGATGATGCTGCTGAGCTCGTCGCCGCTCACTAGGTCGTTGGTATTGCCGGCGGACATGATGCCCACGTAAAGAAGTTCGCTGAGCGCGAACCGCTCGCTGGACGGAAACAGGTGTAGAAACAAACCACCTTTGATGTTCAAGGCGTTACGCAAGATATAGGCGGTCAGGCCTTTGCGGAGCGGCAGCATCGGATCGAACTCGTCCTCGAGGCGTTCGGGGAGCAGCCCCTCCTGCTTGAGGTACGCGACTTGGGAGTTGAGATCGATGTACCGGTTCTCGACGCCTCGGAGTAGCACGAGGGCTTTGCAGAGATCGTAGCGGTAGGTGACCTTCCGCAGCGGCATTTCTGCGAGGTAGAAGGAGTCAGCATCGTTCATCGGGGGTGGTGCCGGCGGAGGCTCCGGGCGCCGAACCTCCGTCGAGCGCAAGTCGTGTCTCTTACCCTCTTCAATCCGTCGCTCGTCTTGGGGTTCAGCGAAGCCGAAGTGGCTCGGAAAGAAGACGAGAAGAAACAGGCACAGGCGCAGGGTTCGCAGGGCGCGGCCCCGATCGCACGATTTGGTCTTGTGGATGGCTTGGGAAGGCGCGGCTGGACGGTCCTGCTGCATCGGTAGTTCCGGGACGCTTGGGGTGGGCTCCCGACAAGAGCTATTACGGCGCAGACCGTAGGAATCTGAAGGAAACAGGGTGCTACGGCGCGCGAACGCATGTGCCGGTCGATCCGTTCATCGACCAAAGGTCGTCAGCGCAGCACCGACGTCGAAGGACTCCGCACGGACCGACACCTGCGCCATTCAGGCCCGGATGGGACCGGAATGGGTCGCCTCAGAGATCGAGCGCGAGCGTGTGCCTTCCGAGGGGGGGCGCTGGCTGCACAGCCAAGCTCGGGCATGGCACCCTCATAACGGCCTGGCTGGTGAGGCGGGAAGTCACCGCCGTTTCGCGGCTACAGTCTGGCTACAAGCCGTGTGCAGCACACGAGCGAGAGATCGGGAATGCCTCCGCAAGTCCTTGGTTTGTAGATGGAAACGATGGAGCCGACGCGCGGATTTGAACCGCGGACCTGCTGATTACGAACTGTGTAAGTACCTGAATCATAACGGTAATTTAGGCACTTAGCTTAGCACACAGATGCATATTCCGGCATAGCCATGCACCTGTGACGGCACTATACGGCACCGAGTTATGGGGGCACGAAGAGTGCAACTACGGTGGAGGACCATACTAGGCGCGGCCGTTGATACGATCTCGCCTGACCCGGCCCTAGGCGCGAGCGGGTCGGGAGAGTTCGTCACCTCGACCTGCTTCGCCGATGTGTGTTCCCCGAGTCGTTTCGGACGCCCGGGTTCGCCGGCCGCGCGATGCTCCCGCAACCAGTGCGCCGAAAGACGGTTCTACCACCGGGTGACGTCAATCCGCGGATTAGGCGTTTCGAGCCTCGAGCAGGTGGGGCCGGCGCGCACCGCCGCGTTTGACGCCAGCCCAAAGGAGGGGCAGCAATGTATCTTCAGGACACTCGATTGCGCCGATTCGCGCTGACGATAGCCGTTTTGTTGTTGGGCATGTTCTCGTCCGGGGCTGCGGCTCAACGGATGATCTCTAGCACACCGCCCCGAGTGGCGATCGAGCTCGTCGGGACCCGGGAGAGCCAGATATCTCCGACTGGATTGCTGTACTTCGTGGCTCCCGTGTCCGTGGCTCCGGTGGTGCGCGTGGAGGACGCGGGCGACTCGAGTCCGGTCGTGGAGGTCGTATTGAACAACGAACCGTACTCGCCGGGTATGGCGGTGAGCGCCCTCGGGATCCATACGGTTCATGCGACCACCGTCGACCGCGGTGGGAACCAGCAGACCGAGAGCGTTACGTTTCAGATCCGCGAGCGCCCAGTGTACGAAGCCTACACGCTGGTCGAAGAGTTCGAGTGTGTCGAAGGCCCGCGGGGCGTCAGGCGGATCCAGGGCACGTTGATCCTGGCGAGCGACGAGTTCGACACGTCCCACATCAATCTCTCCTCTCTGGGGATCTGGCTCCTTGGGGAGTCGGGTGAGTGGATGACCGATCAACCGATTCGCGTTCGCGGGGGCTCGAGATCCCGTGATTCCGGTTTTCGATCCCAGCGAGCCAGAGCCGAATTTGAGGAGTGCATTTGGGCGATCAACTTCGTCGCGCGGTTCAGAGCGGAGAGTCTTGCCGCCTGTCCGGCGTCTCTGGCTGTGACGGGGCGCGGGCTCGCGAACCAGCCGGATGCGTTCGATCTGGTGAGCTTTGCGCCGGCCCTTCCGGACCCCCAAGGACGTAGCGCCCTGATTGAGCAAGATTGGACCTGCGAGGATCCAAATGACGACCCCCCCGACGACGACCCTGTTCCGTGCCAGTGGAAGATCGAGCCCAGTCCGGCCCCTCCCGCGATCTGTTCGGGGGCGAACGCGGGGAATGGAACCTTCTGTGCCTGGGGCCACAGCCTGTTTCTGCGAGTCGATGGTGATCGTTTCAACGGGAACTCCACCGCATTCGCCTCGGGCGCGGGCCTCGGAGGCTTCTGCTCTGCGGGGCTCACCTGCAGTAAATCCAACAGCATGAGCTACCAGGTCTTTCTCGAAGGAGATGATTGCTGCAACGACTGCACTATCCAGTTCTTGGCGACCCCGAGCTTCACGGCCACAGTGAGCCTCAATCCGAACGGCAGCGCGAACGCGAGTGGCTACCTCAGCGTCTGCCCGCCCTGCGGGTGCGCGAGCGCTTCGGGATCTGTCACGGTCAACAACCAAGACGAGGCGTTTGGAACGATCAACGGCATTCCGTTCGTCACGCCCCTGATCGGGGGAGCCGCATCGATCTCGCCGATCGGGAATATGCCCGCCTGCACGGTGAACGCCTGCAGCGCCACCGTATCGATTGCGGCCTCGGGGGGCCTGTCAACGCTGGCCTATACCAGCCTCTACAACAACTACGCACAGGCGGATGCCCGGCTCAGCAACGCGAGCTCGGGGCTTCAGATCAACCACTCGAAGAATTGCGACGATCAGGATCCAACAGACCCTAACGTGACCTTCGAGAAAGTCCGGTGATGAAGACTTCGTGCTCGACGCCCGGAACAAAAGCAGGAGCGGGCCGAGGCGGCAGCGACGAGCTAAACGCTTGCCATTACTAAGGAAGCGTGGAGCCGACGCGCGGATTTGAACCGCGGACCTGCTGATTACGAACTGTGTAAGTACCTGAATCATAACGGTAATTTAGGCACTTAGCTTAGCACACAGATGCATATTCCGGCATAG
>Ga0114947_10001000_pt1 | contig 10280 bp, 11 predicted proteins | sample CR02metaG_FD_99656 | JGI IMG/M metagenome (GOLD analysis project Ga0114947, IMG submission 99656) | Deep subsurface microbial communities from Mariana Trench to uncover new lineages of life (NeLLi) - CR02 metaG | ecosystem: Environmental > Aquatic > Marine > Ocean trench > Sediment ...
AGCGCCGAGCTCACGACCGCAATCTTCGCCGGGCCGCCACGCCATTTCCCGGTGAGAGCGGTCGCCAGGTCCATAAAGAAGGTCCCGGCGCCGCTGCGCTCCAGGAAGGCACCGAAGATCATGAACGGAAAGACGAACGTGGCGAAAGTGGCGGTGACGACACCGAACATCGCCTCCTGGGTCGAGAAACTGAACTCGATAATGCGGTCCACGGGGAGCCCGGAATGGCTGAGCTTGCCGGGCAGATAGGGCCCGTAATAGAGCTGAAGGAGAAAGATGATGGCGATGATGGGGATCGCCGGCCCCAGGACCCGCCGGCTGGTCTCAAGCACCACGACGATGGCGGCGATCCCCATGAAGAAGTCCCAGAGGTTGGGGTCGCTGACGCGGTTTATGGCATAGGGCACGTATTGGTCCATCCAGTAACCGATGGAACCCACCGCAAGGGCCATGAACAGGAAATCGATGACGCTGGGCCGGTTGTTGGGCGATCCCCGCCGAGCCGGATAGGCGATGAACACCAGCACCGCGGTCAACAGGAGATAAAGCCCCCGGTTGGTCTCGGTGGAAACCAGGCCGAACCCGGACGTATACATATACCAGAGCGAAAACCCAGCCGCGGTCAAGCCATAGACGACCGCCATCGGCCCTGAAACCGTACGTCTCTGTCCCTTGATTGGGGCGAACCAGGATTCCGGAGCAACCACCCGATGTGCCTATGTAATTTAGCGATGATCGGACTGGAAAAAGCGTGGGCCAATGCACCGATATGGTGCAATGGCCCAGCTAGATGAGCGGTCTATTCCTTCCAAAGACCCTTGGACTTGTAATAGGCCTTGGCGCCCGGATGCATGGGGACGCCGAGGGCTTGGAAATTTTTTATATCCGGCGCCATTTGCTTCCAAGCTTTGTGGCCGGCGGCCAGCCGCTTCATGATGGCGGGCTGATAGACCAGATTGAGAATATCTTCGACCGCCTTTGCCGAAACCCGTTTATGGGCGACCCAGTAAACGGTCAGGAAAGGCAGCCTGAGAGCGGGGACGCCTTTATAGGTCGTGGCAGGCATGGTCGAGGGAACGTAGAAAGGATACTTGGTGGTCACCGCCTTCATTTCCGAAGCCGTGTACGGCAGCACGACGGCGCCCTTGGTTTCCGCCAGTTCCTTGACCGCGGCGGCTGGCGCCGAGGATTGACAAAGGGCATCAATCTGACGGTTGCCGAGGGCCCGGCCGGCATCGGCAAAGGTCAACATGCTTGGCTTGACCTTGCTAAGAAGCCCGAGCGAGCGAAGAATATTCGAACAATTGAAAACGGTGCCGGAACCCGGAGGCCCAAGCGCCACCTTTTTGCCCTTGAGGTCCGAAAGCTTTTTGATGCCGGACCCTGGCAGGGTCACGATGTAGGTTGGCCCCTTATAGGCCTTGGCGATGCCCCGGAACATGGTCCCCTTGGCACCTTTCTTGAATGGGCCGGCAGGCTTCTGTGACAGAAAGACATGGGCACCGTAAACAATACCCATGTCGAGTTCGCCTTTGATGATGCGCTTGGCGTTCTCGGTTGAACCGCCGGTCGTCACTTGGGTGATATTATACTGTGGCAGTTTCTCGGAGATGATGGTGCCGGCGGCCCCAACCATGTAATACATCACCCCGCCGGGGTTCGAGCCACCCCAGGCGATATTCATCTTCTTTTGGGCAGTAGCCGTGCCAGCTGTCCCCAGCACCATGGCAACAGCCAGAATAAAAACTAAATTGAGTCTGTTAGAACGTCCCATGGTTCTTCCCCTTTGTTCTATTGGATTTGTTCTATTGGCTTGCGTTTGATTGATTGTGTTTCGCAATGCCGTGCGAAGAATTTACTGCTCCTTTTCTGTTCATACCGGCCTCGAATAACCACACCTATATTAGACTATTAGACACCGGATAGGACAACTTTGATAGGCGGGCTTATGTCCGCCAATTCCGATCCGGCTTGCCACCATGGCGCGGTCATGGACCCACGAGGGCCTCGGATGGGATTGCTTTAATTGGTGCCGGCGCACGGACTCGAACCGCGGACCTGACGCTTACAAGGCGTCTGCTCTACCAACTGAGCTACGCCGGCACGGCGCGCAATGGCGATCGAGGGAAAATAGCGGTGCGCCGCCATGGCGGCAAGGGGCCTTGGCGGGGATGCATCGGGCGCCGCATCGGGGTAACATCAAGCGCGCGGCCCTAGCCGCGGGTATTGGAGCACGAAACATGGAGTACCTGGGGCTAGCCGGGGCGTGGAAAAAATTCGAGGGCTTCGCCATCTCGGAGCCGATGGTCACGGTTTTGATCGTCTTGGGCGTGGCGGTGGTTTTAGTCCTGGCGTTCAACTGGCTGGCCAAGAGGTGAAGGACCCGTCCCCCGCTTACGGCCACCACGGGTTGCGGTGAGCACACCGCGTGCCATTTAACTGTCCCCGCGGTGAAATCACTTGTAATTCGAGGGGGCCATGCAAATATCAATACCGTGACGGCTCCGCGGCCGATTTAGCGAATGTCCATCCCCCCAAGGGCGGGTAAATCCTTTTTCTGAATTTGTTGTGCGATCTTTCACCCCGGGCGCAGGCGCGTTCCGGGCTCTACTCACTAATGAAAGCAAGACTATGACAACAGGTATTGTGAAATTTTTTAATGCGACGCGCGGCTTCGGCTTCATCGAGCCGGAAGACGGCTCAAAGGACGCTTTTGTCCACATTTCCGCTGTTGAGCGCGCCGGACTGAGTTCTCTTAGCGAAGGGCAGAAGGTCTCCTACGAGCTTCAGCCCGGACAGAACGGCAAATCTTCCGCTGAGAACCTGTCCATCATCGAATAACCACGCTAGACACCGCCTCCAACTTCAGTTGGGGGCGTGTCCTCCTTCCTATTCCGATATAACAAAGGCCTGGGCATCTGCTCGGACCCTTGTCCCGTTCAGATGGAGGCAGAGCCATGGCTCGCAAGAAAACCAAGGGCAAGGGCGCTGCGTTCATGGCGTTCAACGTGATCTACGAAGACGGCATGTTGACTTCGAACCGGCGGGTGTCGAGCGAGTTGCTCGACCAGACCTTCGGCGGATCCCTCCAGGACTTGGCTCGCTCCGCTATCGAGGACCAGGACAACGAGATCGCTGAACGCGCCGGCCAGTGCCGCGCCAAGATCAAGTCCATTGTTCGGGCCTAACGTCCGCTTTGGGTCGAAACCGGACATCAGGTTAACGGCCTTTAATGTCGCCTGCGCGCAGGCCCCCACCCGGCCTGACCCCGCGTTGCCTTGCGAGGGGCGGCAGTAGTTGACCCGGGTAGCGGCCTCAGGCTCCCTGCTGACCGTCCTGAGGCGTCTCTTTCGGATCATCTTCGGGGGTGCTGAGGGGGGGAGTTCCCTCGGTGGCACCGCGCTCACGACGGCTTGCGTCTTCGTCATCCAGAGGTATGACGGTAATGATCATGGACTTATTGAGCAACCGCAATTGTCCGGAAACATCCTCGAAAGGAATGAATTTCCTGCCGTCATTGAGTAGATCGTTCACTCTCTGCATCTCACCCACGAACATTTTCACGTTGAGGGAAGTGCCCGTGGAAAGAAGAACTTGCACCGTGATTTTGTCGGTCTTTTGGTACTTAGGGTTCGTACTCATTTGAACAAACTCCCTCGGTGGACGCCGGGTCATCGCCACGGTCACTTCTCGCCCGCATCGACGACGCCGCGCGGCGGCGGCGGCGGCCCCGGTATCTAAGCAAAGAATCCGTCTCCGGCATAGGGCCAAAGTAAGCCGAAGAAAACGCCTTGCCCGGCGGCGGCGGGGCATGCTTTTGTGGCGGTTTCCGGAGAAGCCCCGGGCTTCCTCGCAATCATGAGACCGCCGCCCGCGCCCCGGGCGGCCTGCCGGCCCCGGGTCCGGCCCGGCGGTGACGGGATCGTGAGGTCGAACATGGATGCGCCCTTCCTGGGCATGCCCGGCGTGGATGGCTGGCTCCTCCTGGGGCTTGCCGCGGCATCCTTCGTCACCACCTTCCTCAGCGCCGCCATGGCGATGGGCCACGTGGTCGAGTTCCGCTCCGCGGTCGAACTCGCCTACCGCTTCTCCAACCGCGCGCGCCTGGGCCTCGAGTTCTATCATCTGTCCAACGCCGAAATACTGGTTAGCGCGCGTGGTGGCTACCGGTTGGTGCGATAACCCGACCTGCCCAGCCGGGTCACCACGGGAAGTGTGGTGCGAACGCCCTTCGTGCTACCGTCGTCGGCGACTGGGGGAGCCATCTGGCGATTCTCGGTTGACCAAAGCTCTCTTAAGGCCCACGGCTTGGCAAGCTGATGGCAAGCCCGATTCGAACCAACGATTGAGGCTGCGAAATGACGAAACATGGCCCGCTAATGTTGTCGATCGTCCTTCGCTGCCTCTGCGTTCTCCTTGCCACATCTGGATCTACCGGTTGCGCCTCACGGATCTGGAACGAGCAATTCGCCAAAGCCGATCCAGCCTCGGACTACGTTTTCGCCAATCGGCTTCCTAGAACGAATGCTCAGGACTTGTTCATCGTGCTGGCCTTCTCTGGCGGCGGGATACGCTCTGCAGCGTTCTCTTACGGGATTCTGGAAGCTCTCCGCGACACGGAGGTAACCATCGACGGGCGAAAGCGTAGGTTGCTTGATGAAGTGGATGTGATCACATCGGTTTCTGGCGGCAGTTACACGGCCGCGTATTTTGGCCTCTTTGGAGACCGCATTTTCGATGACTTTGAGGACAGGTTTCTCAAGAGAGATGTTGGGGGCGCGCTGCTGGCCCTCCTCGTCAACCCGATCAACCTCATTTCGCTGGCAAGTCCCGATTACAACCGCGGCGACCTGGCCGCCCGATGGCTGGGAGACCATGTCTTTGAAAATCGAACCTACGCCGATATGTCGAAGGGGAACCTTCCCTACTTGATCATCAACGCAAGCGACCTCAACACCGGCATCACGTTTTCCTTTATTCAGCAGCAATTCGATTTCCTGTGTTCGAATATTAACAACTACCCGGTTGCCAACGCGGTCATGGCATCCTCGTCGATTCCCGTCATTTTTGGTCCGATCTCGGTGAGGAATTACGATGCGGACTGTCCGGAACGGCGGAACTCTTGGGTGACCGAGGCGTTGGAATCGCGCGATCTGCTGAGCCGAAAATATTGGGTGGCCCGGGGGCTCGAACGTTATCTTGCACCGCAATCAATGCCGTTCATTCGGCTGGTAGATGGTGGCATCACCGACAATCTTGGAGTGCGTGGGTCGATGATGAGTCCGGTGGCGCATTACGGAAATGTGCCGGACATGGCGGGAGCCTTTTCACCCAGCGCGCTCGATCGCGTGATCAAGGTTCTCGTGGTCATCGCGAATGCCCAGGTCCATCCTGAATACGACTGGTCGAAGGAGGCTTACGAACCGGGCGTTGTTTCGACACTCTTGGCCTCCTTCAATGCGGCTCTCAACATCCTGAACACGGAGACGGTCGCGCTCGCAAGGCGAGGTTTCATGAAATGGGGGGACAGGATCAATGCCCGCCGCGGTCCGACCCTTCCGAAGGTTACGGTCCATTTTACGACGCTCACCTTCGACAATATCCGTGACACGCAAGAGCGGAGGTATTTCAACGCGATGCCCACGAACCTCAATCTCCCCGATGATCAGGTTGACCAAGTCAGGTCACTGGCCCGCAGGCTCTTGCAGCAGTCTCCAGATTTTCAGCGGTTCCTGGCGACGGTGCAATAGGCCGGATTGCATTGGGTGATTTGTCACTCTCTTCGAACTTCGCAGCCGAATTAAAGTCCGCAATATAATTGGTACACTCAACTCGATGTCGGTTAAGGGATGCCTGGCCCCGCCGCCGCTGCGCACGGCTCTGGGTCGCCTTGCGCGAAGCCGGGGGTTTCTGACCGGCTTCCGACCCGCCAAAAGGGGAGGGCGGCCGAAGCCGCCCCCTGATCGGGAATTTGTTGGTGGGCCGCTAGATGCCCAGTGCCGCCAATTGACCCTGGGGATAGCGGGTGCCCTGGGCGGCGCCCTCGGGCATGGCATCGGCCAGCCGCGCCAGGTCTTCAGGCCCGAGCGCGAGGCTGGCGGCGGCGGCGTTTTCCTCCAGATGATCGACGCGATGGGCGCCGGGGATGGGGATCACGCCGTCCTGGGCCATGAGCCAGGCCAGGGCCACCTGTGCCGGGCTCGCGCCCAAATCCGCGGCGACGGATTTTAGGGTCTCGAGCAGGGCCAGGTTATGGCCGAAATTCTCTCGGGCGTACCGCGGCATGGCGCGGCGCCGGTCGTTCTCGTCGAGATCGTCGGGAGAGGAGAACCGGGCCGCGAGAAAGCCGCGCCCCAAGGGCCCATAGGCGACGTAGGTTATGCCCAGCGCGCGGCAGGCGGGAAGGATCTCCGCCTCGGCGAATCGCGACCACAAGGAATATTCGGTCTGCAGGGCGGCGATAGGGTGCGTGGCATGGGCCCGGCGGATGGTCTCGACGCCGGCTTCCGACAGGCCCAGCGCGCGGACCTTGCCGTCGGCCACCAGCCGCGCCATGGCGCCCACGGTATCCTCGATGGGGGTGTCGGGATCGATGCGGTGGACGTAGTAGACGTCGATCATTTCGGTGTTGAGCCGCTTGAGGCAGGCTTCCGCCGCCTCGATGACGTATTCGGGCTTGCCGTTGGCGCCCCGGCTGCCGTCGGCGTTGCGGATATTGCCGAACTTGGTGGCGAGCACCACCTGGTCCCGCTTGCCGGCAAGCCCCCGGGCCAGGAGCTCCTCGTTCTTGCCGTTGGCGTAGGCATCGGAGGTGTCCAGGAAATTGACGCCAAGCTCCATGGCGCGGTGCATCGTGGCGATGGATTCCTCTTCGCTGGGCGGGCTGTAGATTGGCGTCATGCCCATGCAGCCGAGGCCGACGCACGACACCTCGATGCCGCTTTTGCCCAGTGTGGTGGTTCTCATGTCTCCCGCTTCCTCCGACCCGCGCCGTTGCTGGAAATCGGCGCCTGTTCTGGTATTCTCACCCCCGCGATACTACAGGAGAATCCAGGGCGGGGGGCCCTCGTGATCTCCGCCAAGTACAATGCGCCGCCAAGAGCGGGAATCAGCCAGGAGCATGCCTGCCCATGAGCGATTACTGGAGTGCCGAATACACCGCGGCCAAAGGGGACGTCTCCCTTTACATGTACCGCAAGCACGCCGGCGCGCCCGAGCGCGCCGATCCCCGCCCGGTGCTGTTTTTGGTGCATGGATCGTCCTTTTCCGGACCATCGGGTTTCGATCTCAGGGTGCCGGGGCGGGATGATTATTCGCTGATGGACGAATTCGCGCGCCGGGGCTACGACGTCTGGACCCTGGACCATGAGGGTTATGGCCGGTCCGACCGCACCGCGGGCAACTCCCCCATCTCCGAGGGGGTCAACGACCTCGCCGCCGGCATGGAGGTGGTGGCGCGCGAAACCGGGCTGCAACGCTATTTGTTCTACGGCCAGTCGTCGGGCGCGCTCCGGGCCGCGTGTTTCGCCGCCGCCCATCCTTCGAGGGTCGAGCGGTTGGTGCTTGACGCCTTCGTCTGGACCGGCGAAGGCGCGCCCACCTTGATCGAACGCGCGAAAAAGCTCGACCAATGGCGGTCCACGGCCACCCGCCCGGTGGACCGCGAATTCTTTCACTCGATCTTCAACCGGGATCAGCCCGGAACCTCCGAAGACGCGGTGCCCGACGCGCTCGCCGATGCCGAGCTGGCGCTCTGTTCCGAAGTGCCCACCGGGACCTATCTCGACATGTGCGCCAATCTGCCGGTGGTTGACCCGCTCGACGTCACCTGTCCGGTGATGATCCTGCGCGGCGAACATGACGGCATCGCCACCGAAGACGACCTGGTCGCGTTCCTGCGGCTTTTACCCAACCAGGACAAGCAGTTCTCGATCATCGCCGGCCAGGCCCATGTGGCGCCGCTCGGCCTCAACCGGCAACGCTTCTGGCACGTCATGGACGGCTTTTTCAAAATGCCTAAGCGCCAGGACCCCTATGAGGAAGAGGACCGCCGGAAGATCGCGGCGCGGCGCCAGGCGGGAGGCCGGTCATGAGCGATTATTGGAGCTCCGAATACCGCGCCCATAAGGGTGAGATCGGCCTTCATGTCTGGCGCAAACGGGTGGGGGCGCCGAGCCCGGGGGTTGCCGACTTGCCGCTCTTGTTGCTGGTTCACGGCTCATCGTTTTCCGGACGGTCGGGCTACGATCTGCAGGTGCCGGGCAAGGAGGGTTATTCCATGATGGAGGCCTTCGCCGATTGGGGCTTCGATGTCTGGATCATGGATCACGAGGGCTATGGCCGGTCCGACTGGGGCGACGGCGTGTTCGCCTACGTCCGCGAGGGGGTCGACGACCTCAAGGCCGCCTTGGAGGTGATCACCAGAGAGACCGGGGCCAACCGGGTGTCCATGTACGGCGGGTCTTCGGGCGCGCTCCGGGCCGCGTGTTTCGCCGCCGCCTGCCCCGATGCGGTGGATCGCCTGGCCTTGGCCGCCATGGTCTATACCGGCAAAGGGTCGCCGACCCTGGCCAAGCGGGCGGAGAGGCTCGATGAATGGCGCGCGTCCAACAAGCGGCCGGTGGACCACGCCTTCTTTGCTTCCATCTTCAACCGCGACAAGCCCGGCACCGCGGATAACGAGGTCGCCGTGGCGCTGGCCGATTCCGAGGCCGCCCTTTGCAGCCACGTGCCGACCGGCACCTATATCGACATGTGCGCCAACCTGCCCCTGGTGGAGCCCGAGGACGTGACCTGCCCGACGCTCCTGGTGCGCTCGGAACATGACGGTATCGCCACCGACCAGGACGTGATGGAATTCTGGTCGCGCCTGCCCAACAAGGACAAGCAGTTCACCCAGATGGACGGGCAATCCCACGCGGCGACGCTCGGGCTCAACCGCTGGCGATTCTGGCATGTGCTAAACACCTTCCTCACCATGCCGCCCCGATGCGACGGCTAGGCGCCGTTCCGGCCCCGGCGCCGATAGCCGCGCGGTAGGGCGGTAATGCCGCCGCCAGGCGAACCCCTGCCGGTCGCCCTGCCGCCGGACCCCAATACGCGGCCCCCCGGCTGGACCCTGCCGGCGGGGGCGTGCGACAGCCATTTCCACGTCTTCGGCCCGCCCCATCGCTTCCCCTATGCCGCCACCAGGCGCTACGAGCCGCCCGCCGCGCCCATCGAGCATTACTGGAAGGTCCAGGAAATTACCGGGTTGGCGCGGGCCATGGTCGTCCAGCCGACCGTCCACGGCACCGATCACGCCGCCATCGTCGACGCCATCGCGCGTTCCGACGGCAGGCTTTTGGGCGTGGCTTGTATCGACCAGGAGATGACCGATGCCGACCTCGCGGCCCTGAAGGCGGCCGGCATCCGCGCCGCGCGTTTTTCACTGATGTCGGACCGGGCGGGAAGCCGTGACGCCATGGCGCGCCAGATCGACCGCATCGTCCGGCTGGATTGGTCCCTGGTGCTGCATATCGAGCCACGGTTCTTGCTGGCCCATGAAGACTTCATCCGCGGGCTGCCGGTCCCCACGGTGATCGACCACATGGCGCGGATCGATCCCCGCGAGGGGCTCGACCAGCCGGCCTTTCGCCTGCTGCTGGATCTGTTGGCCGATGCGCGCTTCTGGACCAAGATCTGCTGCGTCGACAAGATCAGCGCGGCGCCCCGGGCCCAGGTCGCCGACGGGCCCCCTTTCGCCGATGTCGTGCCCTTCGCCAAGGCGGTGATAGAGGCGGCGCCGGACCGCGTCATCTGGGGCTCCGACTGGCCCCATGGAAACACCTTCACGCCCGGGCGCACGCCCAACGAGGGCGACCTTTTGGACCTTCTGGGCGTCATGGCGCCGGACGAGCCAACCCGCCGGGCCATCCTGGTGGACAATCCGGCCCGGCTATACGGCTTTAGCCGAGGGCGCACGTGATTCTAAAATGGCGGGGTCTCGGCTTGCCGAGGCCCCGGGAAATTCGGTTCTAAGCCCGGTTCGAACCGGGCTGTCCCGCCGGTCCCGCGGGTGACGGCCGATGCGAGAGCTTTATCCGGCCGAATTGAACCATTTGAACCGAGTGTGCACTAACAGGCGGGCACGTCGCCGGAGGTGAAATGGCCGGTGAAAACGACGGCGAACCAGCGCACCCAATCTTCTTTGGTCGTCAAGGGCGCGAGGCCGATCGCCTCGTCGGTGAAGATGGCCTTGGCTTCAAGCACGGTCCGCTCGGGTGCCCGCCCGCTCCGCA
>Ga0114947_10001008_pt1 | contig 10253 bp, 9 predicted proteins | sample CR02metaG_FD_99656 | JGI IMG/M metagenome (GOLD analysis project Ga0114947, IMG submission 99656) | Deep subsurface microbial communities from Mariana Trench to uncover new lineages of life (NeLLi) - CR02 metaG | ecosystem: Environmental > Aquatic > Marine > Ocean trench > Sediment ...
CGACCCACACTCCCCATCCGATGAGCACCGCTGCCGTAAGATAAAGACCTACGAAAAACAGCACATTGCTGTGACTTGCCAAACCAATCTGCGCCACAACTGCGAGCAGCAGCGCTATGGGCACTCGGACATGGGCAGCCTCAACCCGAATGGCTGCCCGTTGAGCCGAACTCTCAGCTTGGACAGCTTGGAGTGGGACGGGCGCGATGGGCAGGGTTCCGGGTTCGGGAATCGGAATTGGCTTAAATCGCACGAGCGAAACGAACCAGTCCAACACTGTAGGTTCGGTTTCCGTGCGCTTAGTTGCCAATTCGGTCTCCTCTCTTAGCCTTGAGTTCATCAACTGTCCTGCCGGGATCGGCTCAGATCAGTGGGTGCCATTCTGGTCTGCCTCGAGCTGCGAGAGTCCTGCTCGCGACCGATGCGCCTCAGATGGCTTCATTTTGGAGGCAAGATAAAAGGTATAGGTGCCGTCTGAAGAAGGCGCTTCCAGATAGTATCGGCGGGTAAATTTCTCCGTCAACAGGAGATTCCACCTGCGCGGCACCAGGATCCAACGTCCTGTAAGTAAACGAGGAAGCAGAGTCGGTGCGCCGAAGTAGTGTCCCCATTCCAGGGCCCGAAGAGCGGCTGGCGAGAAGTAACGCTCCGAACGTTCAATCTCTAAACCGGCGCCCTCGAACAGCAATTCCCATCCCACTTCATCAAATAGATTCCAGGTGCGGGACATGCGCATGAACCAATTGCGGTAGCCGCGTGAGAGGCGATCGAGCCGCACTCGGCTCAGAAAGCGGGGCAAGCTGAGCTCCGAACGATAGCCTGGGTTAGGAACCGTGATTGCGAACGGCCCGCCAGCTTTGAGAACCCGACCAATTTCGGCCAGCACCCCCGCCAGGTTGCTAACGTGTTCTAAAACCGAGTTGCTAATGGAGCTTGCAAAGCTGGCCTCCGCGAAGGGAAGCTGGTCGCCGTTTGCCTGAAGCAACAAACGGTATGCGCCTCTACCCTTGGCTTCTCTAAGAGAGGCGAGATCCGGATCGATCCCAACGTCGATCTTTTGCTCGTAGGTCACCGAAGCAAAATGGCCATCGCCGCAGCCGATATCGAGCACCAGCGGCGGAAGCGGTACATCGTGCATGAGGCGAGCCTCGACGGCCCGCAGCATGCCCCGGAAATATGGCAGCGCTGAGATTTGTGGCCAAAGAAAGTCTGTCATGAGGCCTCTGCCAGCAGCTCCTCGAAGAGCTGGAGATAAGCAGCTGCGGTTTGTTGCGGCTCAAATTGAGCGCGAATTTCACTCGAATCTTTTTGGAACGCCGACGGATTTTCCAGCACGCTCAGGATGGTCTGAGCCAGGGCCTGCGAGTCTCCGATCGGCGAGATTTTCCCCATCCCGGTTTTGAGTACGGGCTGTCGAACTCCTGGAAGGTCCGAAGCTACAACCGGCGTTCCACAGATCATCGATTCGATTTGCACCAACCCGAAGCTTTCGGTGCTGTTGAGGCTGGGGAGCACGGTGACATCGCAACTTTGAAAAAAGGCCGCCATTTCGCGCGGTCCGAGCACGCCTAAAAAGGTCCATTGCGAATTGAATTTGTTCAATAGAGGGACTAGCCGCGCCGCATATTCGGCCTCCCCAAGTACATCGATATACTGGCCCGCGAACAATACGTGCGCCTGCGGATGGCGCTCAAGAATCGTCGGCAAGGCCTGCAATAGCATCTCCACACCCTTCTCGGCCGCGAGCCTTGAGGCCATTCCAATAATTGGACCTGGCTTGATCTCATGTTCCGCACGGAACTTATCGAGCTCACCTTCATTAATCGATGAAATTTCAACCGGAGGAGGGATCACTCGCACTTTGTCCAGATAGCGAGACAAGAAAGGCGAATTCTCTGCATAGTCATGGGTGTAGGCGACGATGCGGTCCGCGAACGTGGCCGCGATTCGATTGGCCAATCCTACGGTCAGGTTCGCAGCCCGATTCACTATCCCGGCCGGCAATAGCAGGTCACAGTGATAGGTAAGGACCGTAGGACGCTTGGACAGATGCCCGCGGACGGCCAGGCCAGCGGCATCGAATTGAGGCAGATGCAGGCTCAAGACATCGTGGGATCGAACCAGCCGCGCGGCTTCGAGCCCGAATCGCGGCATCACGACGCCCTTGCTCAAACGGAAAGCCACCGGCACCCGAATTACCTCTACCCCACCCAAGTTTTCATATTGTGGGAGAGCCGGGTCGTACTGGGAAGTGAGCACTGTCACCGAGTGACCCAACTCCACCAGCGCCCCTACCAGGCGCTGCACATAAATCGTCAGCCCTGAGATATGCGGTTGATAGTAGGTGAGGACGGCGAGGATCCTCATCTATCGGCAGTCCGGTGAACGGTGCTACTCGGAAAATAAATGTGCATTTTCTGAGGCCCACTCGAAGAGCTTGGCGATACCCTTGCGAGGAGCGACCGAAGGCCGCCAGTCGAAATCATGAGCTGCCTTGCGGATGTCGGAGATATAAACCATCTGGTCTCCGGGGCGCCAGTCACCGCTAGCAACCGGAAATTGCTCTCCTGCTAGCTCTTCAAGTAACGGGCCGCACTCTTTCCATATCGATAGGCTGAAGTCCGCGCCGCCGCCCATATTGTAAATTTGACCCTGGGTGCGATCGATCAGATCGATCGCACGTAACATCCCATCGATCAAATCGTCGATGTACAGCAGATCTCGTACCTGCTTGCCGTCACCATAGATGGTCAGCGAATGCTGCTGAAGCCACGCGATGATGAACCAGGCCACCCAACCCTGATCCTCAATTCCAAATTGACGCGGTCCGTAAATGCAAGAATTTCGAAACACCAACGTGCGCATCCCATAAATTCGCTGGTAGTCCCGGGTATATTGATCGGCGGCACCCTTGGAGCATCCATACGGCGAGTGAAAATCGAGCGGTGCAGTCTCCGCGATTCCATGGGGCAGCGCAGCATACCGATAACGCGTTTCATCCTCAACCACCTCAACCTCTTGCATCTCTCCATAGACCTTGTTGGTCGAGCTGTAAATGAAGATCGGATCGGCTTTGCTCTGTCGGATCGATTCGAGAACGTTGAGCGTGCCGAGGGCGTTGATGTCGAAATCTTCTTTCGGGTCCTGGACGGAGGAGGTCACAGCCACCTGCGCAGCAAAGTGGAACACGACATCCAGCGGCTGGTAACGTTCCACGATCGCGGTGAGGCTGGCGTAATCTCGCACATCGGCCTGTTCGAAGGGGAACTCACCATGTCGCTCTTTGAGCCAGGCAAGGTTTTGTTTTCCCCCTTTCCGAGACAGGTTATCCAGCAACACCACTTCCTCACCCATAGTTAGCAGGCGATCCGCGGTTTGAATTCCAATGAATCCCGCTCCGCCGGTTATCAGGGCGCGCATGATTCTCTCATTTCTAGGAAGGCAGTTGGCATCTCGGCCTCAAGTTGGTGAGATCTAGTTCGCGGGGCTCAAAATCGAGGGGATAATCACAAACTGGAAGGAAAAGGATGGTCTCACGGCGACCCCTCAGAGGCGTGGCCCCCGTTCCAAGCTGGCGATTATATCTCCAAGCGAAGTTTGTCGCCTGTCGCCGCTTTGTACGGCGCAGACTCGTCCCCGCTAAGTTTGTCGCCCGTCGCTGCCTCATTTCTCTCCATCCGCAGGCAGCACCGATTCGATAAGCTTTTCGACTGAAACCTCGCCCCGATTTGGGCGGAGCCACGTCAAATACTCTTGATTGCCTTTGGCGCCGAGCACCGGAGACCGAATTAAGCCATGGCTGTAGAGCCCAAGCTCGGAGCTCCCTTGAGAGAAGAGTTCCAATACCTCCCTATGGATCAAGGGATCTTTGACGATTCCCCCTTTCCCGACCTTCCCGCGGCCGGCCTCGAACTGCGGTTTGATCAGCACCACCATCTCACCCTGTTGATCGAGCCACCTAACTGCCTGAGCTAGGATTTTGACCGCCGAAATGAATGAGACATCGATGGTAACGAGCGAAACCGCTTCAGGAAGCTCATTCAGGTAGCGCGCGTTTGTATCTTCCAGTATCGCAATCCGATCATCCTGGCGCAGCTTCCAATGCAGTTGTCCTTTCCCAACGTCAATGGCGTAGATGTGCTTGGCACCGCGCTGGAGCAGGCAGTCTGTGAATCCGCCGGTAGATGAGCCGACATCTGCACAAATCCGGTCCTCTGGCGATATCTGGAAAGCGTCCAACGCCGCTTCCAGCTTCTCACCCGCTCGCGAGACATACCGTGGGCCTCCCTTGACCTCCAGGATCACGTCGGATGCCACGGTTTCAGATGACTTGTGGACCAATTCTCCGCCGGCCCGCACCTGGCCGGCCATCACCATGCGCTGAGCGATAGTCCGCGAATTGGCCAGGCCGCGCTCGACAAGTAGTTGGTCGACTCTTCGCTTGCTCCGTGTCATTCCACCTGCTATTATGCGCGAGATGCTTAAAGCAATCATTAGGGCGATGCGCCCCCGTCAGTGGCCAAAAAACGTCTTTATCTTTGCCGCGCTCGTTTTTGACGAGCAGCTGACGCAGAAGGAGCCTCTGCTCCGCACCATCGCAGGATTCGTACTGCTTTGTCTCATTTCCAGCGCAGTCTACCTCCTGAACGATATTGCGGATGTGGAATCCGATCGCCAACACCCCACAAAGCGCAACCGACCCATTGCTGCTGGCCAGCTGTCCATACCATTGGCCCTGGTGCTTGCTATTGCGATGGCGGCCTTGGCCCTGGCGGCCGGCTTCGCTCTCGAGCCCAGCTTCGGTTGGATTATCACTCTGTACTTCGTCATAAATCTGCTTTACTCACTCTGGCTGAAACATAAGCCGATCATCGATGTGATGATCATCGCTGCCGGCTTCGTTTTGCGGGTGGCAGCCGGAGTGGTTCTCATCGAGGTTGCTCGTTTCTCTCCCTGGCTCTATGTCTGCACGACCTTGCTAGCTCTCATCATCGGATTTGGCAAGCGACGGGCAGAAATCATACTGCTGGCAGATGGCGCCAATGCGCACCGGAAGGTTCTCGATGGATATACGATCGGGTTTCTCGATCAACTCATCGTCGTGGTGTCGGCTACTACCATCATGGCTTATTCGCTCTATACTTTTTCGGCGCTCAACTTACCATCGAACCATCTGATGATGCTCACGATTCCCTTCGTAATCTATGGGGTTTTTCGCTATCTGTATCTGATCCACGTGGAAGACGCTGGGGGGGCACCTGAGGAACTCATTCTCAGCGATCGCCCGCTCCTGGCCACATTAATCTTCTGGGGATTGCTTGCTGTCGCCATCCTCTACATTTGAAACCTCAATGCAGATAATAGCGCTGCGAGCCGCCCGTATTAGGAACTCATGACTACAGCCTCCGCACCCGGAAAAGCAATTCTGCTGGGCGAACACGCCGCCGTTTACGGTCGCCCAGCGCTTGCTGTGCCGGTGCAAGCGGTCCATGCAACTGCTGAAGTATCCCCATCGGATGGCGATCGCGTATATCTCGAGGCGCCGGATATTTCGATCAATGCGTATCTGGATGAGCTGCCAGACAAACAACCGCTCGCAAAGGCTGTTGAACTCGCGATGCAGGAGGCGGATATTAAGGGCGGGATACAAGTGCGAGTGACCTCCGATATCCCTCGCGCCTCTGGTCTCGGGTCGAGCGCGGCAGTTAGCGTCGCCATCATACGCGCAGTGTGGGAACACTCCGGGCGCGACATTGCTGCGGATCGGGTGGCGCAGATAGCCTTTGAGGTCGAAAAGCTCCATCATGGAGATCCTTCTGGGATCGACAATACCGTGGTGGCCTTCGAGATTCCGGTGATGTTCATCAAGGACCAGGAACCGCGCCCCCTGGGCGTTACCGGCCGCTTTCAGTTTGTGATCGGCGATACAGGCGAGCCCTCGCCTACTAAACAGCTGGTAACGATGCTGCGGGGTCGCTGGACTGGGGACTCGGAATTTATCGATGCCATTTTCGATTCCATCGGAGAGCTAACTGAGCAAGCAAGCGCATCCATCGGCCGAGGAGAAATCGGCAACCTGGGTCCACTCATGAACCACTGTCAGACTTTGCTGGAAACATTGGGCGTCAGCAGCCCTGGCCTGGAGCAATTAATTTTCGCTGCCAGAGAAGCCGGTGCGATGGGCGCCAAGCTTTCAGGCGCCGGAGGCGGCGGCATCATGATCGCCCATGTAGATGACTCATCGCTAGAGGCGGTTGATACTGCTCTACGTGAAGCCGGCGCGGTTCGAACTATCCGCATAGAAATCGGCAAGTGATATTTCTCAAGCTAGGCGGTTCGCTGATTACCGACAAGGCCCAGCGTGAAACCGCGCAGGTTGGGATCCTTCAGCGCTTGGCCAAAGAAATCTTCGAGGCAAGGCGCGCTAAACCAGAAATTGAGCTCTTGATCGGTCACGGGTCCGGATCTTTCGGTCATACAGCCGCAGCCGAGTTTGGCATGCATGGTGGGGTCAAGACCGCAGATGAGTGGCGCGGCGCTAGAGAAGTATGGGCAGCAGCAAATCGGCTGCACCGGATCGTAATGGACACCTTCTTGGAAGCCGACCTTCCAGTGTTTTCGTTTCCTCCCTCCGCAATGGCAGTGGTGGATGGAGGAGAGTTTGTGCAATTTCCTGATGAGGCCATTCGCAGAGCGCTAAAGTCGGGGCAACTCCCCGTTGTTCAGGGCGATGTCGTGTTTGATCGCAGCCAGGGAGCGGCAATCGTGTCAACCGAGAAGGTCTTGGCTCACCTGGCCGCTGTGCTGAAGCCGGAACGGATCCTCCTGGCGGGAATTGAAGAGGGAGTGTACGAACAGTATCCGGCTCGAGAACGAGTTATCCCTGAGCTCACCGCGGACCAGGCCAAGATAATCGAGCTGGCGGGAGCAGATTCCACCGATGTCACCGGAGGGATGGCTCACAAGGTCGAACAAGCGTTGGAGCTTGCTGCCTCTATGCCCGAGCTCGAAGTGAGAATCTTCTCCGGTGCCTCTCCCGGGAATCTTCAGGGCGCGCTTCTTGGGTATGAGCTTGGCACACGGGTCGTCGCCTGACAACTCCGATTTGGTAAACTAGAATCAATAGGGCGCCTACGCGCTGTCCACGTTCTCCGGCAGGGGCGCACGCATGCAGCCCCAACTTCCGACCCCAAGGTGATGTGCACCCATGGGTGTTTCGCCGAAAGGGTCCAGGCTACTTTTCACCAAGGAGTTCACCTGATGAAATCACTGCTCGACAAGCTCGACCTTGAGGAGGTCAACGCCGGCGCATCCACCGGCCCCGACCAGTGGATCCGGGATCCGGCAGGCAAGGAATTGATCTCGTACAACCCTTCAGACAATCAGCCAATTGCCAGCGTCATCCAGGCCACATCGGAAGGCTATGAACAGGTGGCTAGCGCAGCAGCTAAGAGCTTCGAGACCTGGCAAGTTATGCCTGCCCCGAAACGCGGCTTGCTGGTGCGGGACCTGGCTGAGATCATTCGAGAGTACCAGGAGCCGCTTGGGGATCTCGTGAGCCTCGAAATGGGCAAGATTCAAGCGGAAGGCCATGGGGAAATTCAGGAGATGATCGATATCTGCGATTTCGCGGTGGGTCTTTCTCGCCAGCTTTACGGGCTGACGATGCCTTCGGAGCGCCCCTTCCACCGCATGTACGAACAATGGCATCCATTGGGTCCGATCGGCGTGATCACTGCCTTCAATTTTCCGGCTGCAGTATGGTCGTGGAACGCGGCAATTGCAGCGGTGTGCGGAGACTCCACGATCTGGAAACCCTCTTCCTACGTGCCTCTGACCGCGATCGCCATCCAGCATCTGGCAAACAAGATCATGGCGGATTACGGCTTGACGGGGGTTTTCAATTTGGTCATCGGCAGTGGATCGGAGGTCGGAGAGCTTCTGCTCAACGACCCACGTGTTGAGCTGATATCGTTCACAGGCTCGACCAAGATCGGGCGCCATGTCTCCGAGACGGTTGCGCGCCGGTTTGGCCGCACGATTCTCGAACTGGGTGGGAACAACGCCATCGTGGTTGCCGAAGATGCCGATCTCGATCTTGCAACTCGAGCTATCGTGTTCGGCGCGGTCGGGACCTCTGGCCAGCGCTGCACCAGCACGCGCCGCATCATCGTGCATGAGGACAAGGCGCAGGAACTGGAGCAGCGGCTGGTCAAGGCCTACGAGCAGGTGCGGCTGGGCGATCCGCTCGAAGACGGGACACTGATGGGCCCGCTCGTTGCAGGAGTAGCCGTTGAAGAGATGTTCGATGCGCTCGAACAAGTCAAAGAAGAAGGTGGCGAGATCGTGTCCGGCGGCAAGGCCCGACCCGATCTGGGTCCTAATTTCGTGGAACCCACGATCGTCAGGATGCCTGAGCAGACTGAGATCGTAAGGCAGGAAACCTTCGCTCCGATCTTGTACCTGCTCGAGTACGACACGATGGATAAGGCCATGCAAATCCACAACGACGTCCCGCAAGGCCTTTCCAGCGCCATATTCACCGACAGTTTGCGCACCGTAGAGACCTTCTTATCGTCGCGCGGTTCCGATTGCGGAATTGCCAATGTCAACATTGGCACCTCCGGCGCAGAAATCGGGGGCGCGTTTGGTGGAGAAAAGGAGACCGGCGGAGGACGCGAGTCCGGGTCGGATTCCTGGAAGGCGTATATGCGCCGTCAGACCAATACGATCAACTGGTCCAAAGAATTGCCGTTAGCGCAGGGAATCGAGTTCGGATAGCGCCCGCAGCTGGCTATTTCCGTTGAAATGCACAAGGCTCCCGTCGAAGCCAATCGCGGGAGCCATTTCTTTGGGCTGAATTTATAGGTGGGGGAGCAACTGTGGAATTCTAAGGCGAGGGATCCGGCGTCGGGGTCTCTGATGGAGTCGAAGTTGGCCCGGGCGGCTCCGGCGCAGTAGTGGGAGTCGGCGGCGGCTCGAGCACCGGTACGCTGGACTCATTCCCGCTTAGTGTCACCGCTCCTTCCCAAACCCAGCCATCGCGGCCGGTTTCGCCGAAGCGGCGAATTAGCCACCAGGTACCGATGGGGGTGTCGTCGTAGCGGCCAACGATCTCGCCCGCTTCCTCTGCCAGTATGAAGTCGATGATCTCGTACTCCTCGCCCGGCCCGCTGCGAATATTGGCGTTGTAATCTGCGACCGCGCTCGTGATGGATGGCGTGTCAGTCGGCCCAGGTGTAGAGGTCTCTGTAGGTGGGCCAGGAGTATCCGTTGGGGGCGCGAGGGTCGGCGTCGGGCTCGCGGCATCAAGCGTCGATTGCGCGATCGCTCGAGCGGTCACAAGCACTTGTTCGCTAGAGGGCGTCGGAGTGCTGGCTTCCTGCGACGAGAGATTGCAGGCACCGAGCGCGAACAGCAGGATCGCACCGAGCAGCCATCTCCTGTAACTCATAGGTTTACTCTTCAAAACTCTCTCCTGTTCGCCCTTGCTCGCACCTTGCGGCGCACTCCCTTAAGGGTCCTTGCTTTCGCCTTGCGGCGCTAGAGTATATCGCAAACTGGTATCTAGCCTCACTCAAATCGATGCGATTGAAACCACCCAATCACGGCAGGATTCCCCTATGGCAGATGGCTAAGAAAGTCGAAATTTCGCACAGTTTCCCCTTGGTACCCTAGTCATCTGATCCATGTAGAGAGGGACATGTATGATAGTCCCATGTCAGAAACAGGACCCCTGGTCGAGACGGAAGTCGCCGATCAGGAGACCGAAACGGGGGTTGACCCCGAAATCGAACGCGCCCACGAGCAGCTGGCATTGGCTAGAGAGCGCATGCTTTCATCCGCGCTAGCCTTCTGCGATGGAACGATAAGTGCCGGGCAGCTTCGGGCTGTGCGCGAATTACTGCGCGAGCAAGACATGCGTCTGACCCAGCTCGAAGGCGAAACACCTCCCGTATTTGTCGAGGACGTGCCGGCTGAGGATTTCATTGTGGACGACTCGTTGACGGAACAATCCATCGAGGAGACATTGAAGCTGGAGCTCGAGAGGCAGGAATCACCGGAGCTCATGGAGATGCTCTCCAACATCGATGAGAAGATCGAGCGGCTCGAGGACGACTTTGAGACCGGTCGCATCAATGGATCACAATACCGGGCGATTAGAAGGCACTATCAGGAGCAGCGCGAAGTTGCGATGCGGCTTAAAGAGGCCCACCCAAGCAGCGATCGATGGAAGGTCGTTCTCGAAGAAG
>Ga0114947_10001009_pt1 | contig 10252 bp, 7 predicted proteins | sample CR02metaG_FD_99656 | JGI IMG/M metagenome (GOLD analysis project Ga0114947, IMG submission 99656) | Deep subsurface microbial communities from Mariana Trench to uncover new lineages of life (NeLLi) - CR02 metaG | ecosystem: Environmental > Aquatic > Marine > Ocean trench > Sediment ...
GAAATCAGGATTGCGCGCCCAGGCGGGATCGCCAAGCACCCGGCGTAAGGCTAGCCAATGTGTTTCGTTTTCAACAGCGATAGCACACCAATTATCATCACCCTCACAGGGATAAACACCGTGAGGCGCCATATCGCGCGCCCGGTTTCCGTTGCGACCGGCTAAATGACCGTTTACCTGGTAGTCCATGATCTCGGGCGCCAGGAAATGCAGGCTCATTTCGAACTGTGCCGCGTCGATGTACTGTCCTTCACCCGTACGCCGGTGGTGATCGAGCGCCGAGATGAGGGTAGCCAGCAGGAATCGAGGGGCGATGGTATCGGTGTAGGCAACCCAGGGTCCGTCCGGCGGCAGGTCGGGCCAACCGGTGATCTCATAAAACCCGGCCATTGCCCCTGCGTGATAACCGTATCCCGCCAACGCCGAAGCGGGTCCGGTCTGGCCCATCAGGCAAGTGCTGACCATCACGATGTCCGGATTCAGCGCACGGGCGACTGCATAATCCAATCCCAGACTCGCAACCGTGCCCGGCGAAAAACTCTCGATGTAAACGTCGGCCCAATTGATCAGCTTTTTGGCTATTTCAACTGCGGCGGGGTCTTTCAGATTCAGCTGTAAACCCAGCTTCGAGGCGTTGAAGTCACCGAAAAAATGTGAACGATTCCAACCGGGCTCCCCATCCTTGAACGGTGGTCCGCCACGCAAGACGTCCGGCCGTAACTCCGACTCGACGCGGACCACCGTGGCTCCGTGATCCGCCAGACACCGAGCTGAAATTGGCCCTACGCCGACCCAGGAGAAGTCGGCGACCTTGATACCTTCGAAAGGCAGTTCTCCCGGAGATGGCGAAAAAGAGATTGTGGATCGTTTTTTCGCTTTAAGTTCATGGCGGATTTCAGCACTCTGTTGGTCGAGCGAAGGCGTTGGACGCAGAACCGACAGCGGGACCGAAGCCCGGGCAAACAGACCCGGAGCTCGTACTTTGCTCCCATCGGCGAGCGTCGTATCGAGCCAGTAATCACGCGCCTCGAGCTGTTCGAACTCGAGTATGTCTGCTATCGAGTTGACTGGAGCAAATGTCACGCCAAAGCGCAGACCCCGCTCCATCAGCTCTTTTTTGGGTTGGCTGCGGCATAATTTGGCAAACGCCTGCAGATCGGCTTCGGCGTTACCTGCGAGCAATCGGACCTCGTACTCGTCCCAGTCCCGGTCGGCCCAGGATGAATCCACAATGCCGTCTTGAATCATCCAATCCAGGATGCTGATCAACAACTTTTTGGTCGGCGGCGCTACGACATAGCCATCAGCACATTCGTATATGATCGGCAGTGTGATCTGTCCCGTTTGCGCTGCCGAACCCTTGCGTTGAAAGTCATGTCCCTGGATTGCTGCGGCACCCATGGCATTGAGCAGTGTCCAGGTCATTACACACTGGGCCGACACATCAACAAACTGAGCTGCACCGGTCTTAAGCATTCGGGCATGGCCAACCAGGGCCGCAACCGCCGCCTCCACGCCTGTGTGGCGCCAGACCTGGGGCACACTCACCCGCACCGGGGCACGGTCGATATTTCCCTGCAACGCCACAGGCCCTCCCAACGCGGCAATGGTGAGATCGCTGGCGGGCCAGTTCGCCGCAGGACCATCACATCCAAACGGGGAGATCTGGACATGGACGAGACGCGGGTTGGCGGCACGCAGTTGTTCGAAGGAGATGTTGTGTCGGGCTAAATCGGAACCGGGTGCGGATTCGAGCAGGAAGTCGGCGTTTGCAACAAACTGCAACAGCGTGTCGCGATCCTCAGTTTTCTCAAGGTCAAGCACGATGGATCGCTTGTTGCGGTTATACGCCATGAACTGGAGGCTACGCTCCGATTCGACTCCGGCGCCGAGCAGTGGTGGGCATGTCCGCGCCGACGTTCCGCCCGGCGGTTCTACCTTGATGACATCTGCGCCAAGATCTCCGAGCACCATGCCCGCGATCTCACCGCGCTCATCGGTAAGATCCAGCACACGGTAGGGGCTGAGCATAGTTGCCGGTTGTTTTGTGTTCTCTTCCATGCCGCCTGCTGTGTTTTTTTGGATCTCGTCAGCGTCAGGTTAACTTGTTACGCTCGAACGTCACAACACCGTCCATGATCGTTGCAGCAACGACATCCGAGTGAAGTGCGTGTTGAACCTCGCTCCATCCATGCGTCAGCAAACACAGATCGGCGGCTTCACCGGGCGCGATCCTGCGCTCGGGTCCTCCGGGATCGTCGGGGTGGGTGGTAAATAACGCCAGGGCTTGTCGTGGCGTGAGGGCTTCGCATTCGCCGATAACCCGCCCGTCGTCGGTTTGCCGCATGACCGCAGCCCGCATCGCGGCCCAGGGGTCGGGCCGACCAAACGGAGCATCGGTGCCTCCACCCAACGGCACCCCGGCATCGACGAAACCCCGGCAGCGATACAGATAGGGATGATCTTTGTGATCAACCTCATCGAGGTAGTGGCTGCCGCGTTCCATGATCAGATTGGGCTGTGTCACCACAGTGAGGCCAGACCGGGCAATCAGCTCCATGGCCGGGTCGTCAGTTACCGAAGCATGTTCGATACGATCGCCAGGAATCGTGCCAGCCTCGAGCAAGGTCGAGACGGCGAACACCAATTCGGTGCGGGTGACGCAATGAACCGCAACAGGGCGGCCGTGCTCATGGGCCGTGGTGATCCGCTGACGAAAGGCATCGATGTCAGGCAGGGCGTAGTCGTCCAACATGATCTTGAGCGGTCCATCGGCCAACCGCTCATTACCCATCAGCATCACGCGTTGTGACAGATTAAGTGTGCCAAACAAGCGCACCGTGGCGTCGTTATTTGAATGGGTCGTTTCGGTGATGCCGGTGACGCCGTAGCTGGCAAGCCAGGCTGAGGTTGCCTCGACATCGAGCGTTTCCTGCTCAATGTTTTCGTGATCGAGACGCTCCCGCAACAAGGTGTCTTCGCGAAACAGTTGTCCGTCGGAGCTGGGCTCTAGACCCAGTTGCGCACACGCCAGCGAGTTCAGAAACCACATCTTTCCCGAGCGATGTTGAATGCGCACAGGACGATCGCCACAAAACCCATCGAGTATCTCACGATCAAGCATCCCGGCGACCGACTCAACGTAACCGACGCCGCGAATCCAGCCGGTACCTGGAGCATGCGTGAGGGCAGTGCGCAGTTCCGCCGTGCTGGTGACCTCCGGCGGCCCGCAACGCACCGACCGACGAGACGCCGCCAGTGCCAAAAGATGTATGTGGTGATCGTGCAGCCCGGGTATCAGGGCACCACCGCGCGCATCAATCGTCGTCTCCCCTGGGAATTTGCTAAGGTCTCGACCGACTTCATCGATGCGACCCTCTCGACAACGCACATCCAGACCCACGACCCCGTCGAGTTCGACCTGGCGAATCAACAACATGAGAGCTCTCGCAAAATCCGGTTAATTGTCCGGCTCGATGAAAAGTGGCGGGTGATGGCCATGCGGGTATCTGTATCGGACACAATCCGATTGTACTCGGCTTTGAAAAAGGTAATTGTGGAGAGACGACTTCGCTATCCCCTCAGGTGACGGAGAAGAATTGACGGTGGATACGGCCGCCCTATCTTTGCCGGAGCTAACGGCACGATTGAACTCGGCTTCAACGGCTGAGGAGTTGTCGGTCTTTTTTGACACGCCCTACATTCTGATCACGCTCGAAGGTCTCGACATTGATGCACCTGCATCGATTCCCTACGCACCAAGTTGCCCCATTATCGCCATCACGGATCCACCAGGTCGACCCGACGTCGTGCCCGACTTCATCGATGTGGTGGTCACAACAGAAGCGGATGCCGGGTTGGTCACCACTGCCGTGACCAACAACCCCATCGCTTCGATGCTGCTTGTCCAGTTGCTCCGCCACAACGAACGTGTTGATGTTTCTGGCGGCCTCTTTGCAGAGTCTCTAGCCTATTCCACCCTGCAGCACGGCGCTGAGTTTCAATCGTGGTTGTCGACCCGCAAACCACGTCCCCCCGTGGAAGAACCCATGGAACCCGCAGTCCTGGTTGCCGTCGAGGACGACGGACTGCGGCTGACCCTAAATCGGCCCGATAAACGCAACGCCTATTCCACCGCGATGCGCGATGCACTCTGCGAAGGGCTGCGTTTGCTCGCAGACGATTCCAGCCTCCGACACGCGGTGCTTAACGGCGCCGGACCGTGCTTTTGTGCAGGGGGTGACCTCGACGAATTTGGTGAAGCCTCCGACGCCGGCCTTGCCCACGCCTCCCGAGTTACCCGCAGTGCCGGCGCTCTGATCTACCGGTTGCGTGATCGCATCGAGGTTCACCTACATGGCGCCTGTATTGGGGCGGGCATCGAGTTACCGGCGTTTGCAGGACACATCAAAGCCCGGGAGGATGCCTTTTTCCAATTACCCGAAGTATCGTTCGGGCTGGTTCCAGGCGCGGGGGGTACCGTCAGCATGCTGCCACGCATCGGCCGCCACCGGCTTGCATTCATGGCATTGACAGGCGCCCGCGTGGACGTCGAAACTGCTTGTGCGTGGGGGCTCGTCGACGAAATCGTAGCCCATTTGTGAAAGGATAGATCCATGGATCGTGTTCTCGAGATCGGCGGTTTCGCCGCCGGTTATTGCGGTCGTTTGTTTGTCCAAGGCGGCGCAGAAGTCGTGCGAATCGAATCGGCCCACGCGCCTCTCGGCTGGGTCAGTTCGACCGCCCTCGATCTGTACCTCCACCCTGGCAAACGGCGGGTGCTGACCGATAATCCAGCACTGATCGCCGAACTCGCCAGCCACGCCGATATTGTCGTGGCCGAAGGTGCCACGGCCAACGTTATCGATGAGCTTGGTTTCAATCAGTGGCACGCGCCGGTGAAGGTTGCGATCACTCCGTTTGGGCGTACCGGACCCAAACGAAACTGGCGTGCTGCACCCAACGTGTTGCTGGCCATGGGCGGTTATACCAATCTCATGGGTGATGCCAATCGTGCACCCCTCACGCTGCCCGGGCACTACGTCGAATTTCAAAGTGGCGGCTTCGCTTACACCGCGGCCAACGCATGTCGCCTGGCCGATGAGGCCAATGTCATCGACATCAGCATGCTCGAGGTGGTCATGTCCCTCAGCCAGTTCACCACCGTGATGTGGCACTGCGCCGGCAACATCCGCTCCCGCCATGGGAGTGACTTCTGGTCCGTTGTACCCACGAATCTGTTCCAATGTTCGGATGGCTGGGTGTACGTCAACATTGTCCCGACGTTCTGGGATGCGTTTACGGTGTTCATCGATCACCCCGAATTGTTAGTTGATGAGCGCTTCACTACCAATGACCTGAGGATGAAAAATCGCGATGTTCTGCACGAGATCATCGCCGCGGCAGTGGCGTCGCAATCCAGAGCCGAACTGCAAGCCCGCGCCGGTGAACATCGGGTACCCATTGGTGTGGTGCTGACCGTCGCAGAGGTGCTGGATGACGCTCATTTAGCCGAGCGTTCAGTTTGGCAGCAGGTGACGCGCATGGATGGCCAGTCGGTTCGATCGCCGAGGCCGGCCTGGTGGCTTCATGACGAACCTCAACCAGACCTCAAATTGACGCCGGTAGAGGTCGTAAGGGGCGGTAACTGATGGCTGACGGGCCACTCCGGGACATTCGCATTCTCGATCTGACTCACGTCTGGGCGGGACCGCTGGGAACACGGATACTGGCTGATCTGGGTGCCACCGTGGTGAAGATCGAAGCCCCCATGAGCCGTGGTCCGCAAGTTTTTCCTGCTGGGGTAACCCCCATCGGAGGTTGGATCGGCGGCTCCCCGGGTGACGAGCCCTGGAACGCCAATGCCGTATTGGTGAAACTACAACGCAACAAACAGAGCATCGCGATTGACCTGAAAACCGACGCCGGACGTGAGACATTTCTCGATCTTGTCAGAATCGCCGATGTGGTGATCGAGAATTTCAGCGCAAGGGCCATGTCCGGTTTAGGACTGGACTACCAGCACCTGGCGGAAATCAATCCAGCCATTATCTACGTTGCCATGCCGGGTTTCGGAGCCAGCGGTCCTTATCGGGACAGGGTCGCGTTTGGTCCCACGGTGGAACCAATGTCCGGACTCACGGATGTGATGGGTTATGGTCCTGACGAGCCACGCAACAGCGCCATGGCGCTGCCGGATCCGGTCGCTGCGGTGAGTGCCACCGCCGCCGTGGTCACCGCGTTACGCCGTCGAGCTCGAACCGGTCAAGGTGCGTACGTTGAAATGTCACTGCACGAAGGTGGCGTAGCACTTTGCGGCCCGTGGCTCATTGAGCACCAACTCGATGGCCAGGTCGAACGAATCGGTAATCGCCATCCGCAGATGGCACCCCATGGGGTCTACCGTTGCTCCGGTAGTGATGCTTGGATTGCCATTGCGTGTTCGAGCGACGCAGACTGGCAGGCGTTGTGCGGGGTCTTGTCGGGTGTTGAGGGAGGCAACCTCGATCCCACCAGCGATCTCGCTCATCGTCGTTCTGCGCACGACGTGATCGACGCTCATATTTCCGCGTGGACCCAACAACACGATAAAACCCACGCGGCAGAGCTCCTCCAGGCTGCCGGAATAGCGGCGGGTCCGCTGAACGCCACACCCGACATGGTCGCAGATCCACAGGTACGCGAACGTGGTTTTTTTGTCCCCTTGGAACCGGGTCCAACACTGATGCCCGGAAGTCCGATCAAGATGGCTGGCGTATCGAGTGATGACTGGACACCGTGCCCACGTCTGGGTGCAGACAACGCAACCGTATTGCGTGACTGGCTCGGTTACTCTGAAACTAAAATCAAAGCGCTCGAGGAGGCTAAGGTGCTGGTTGACAGACCGCCAGCGTGAACCTGGAACTATCATGAAAGCATGGCAAATTCAGCAGCTTGGGAATCCCTGGGAAGAACTCAAAATCGTCGACGTCGAGCAGTTGAGCTCAGCGACCGGCATGGTCCGCGTTCGAGTCGATGCGACCGACCTCAACTTTGCTGACATTCTGCAATGCCAGGGCCGTTATCAGGTGCAGCTCGAGCTGCCGTTTACCCCAGGGATGAGTTGTGCCGGGACCATCATCGAAGTTGGCGGTGATCTGCCCTATGAGGTGGGCCAGCGGGTGGTAGGACCGACGGTTGGAAGAAGTGGTGGTTATGCGCAGGAGGCACTTATGCTGGTGGAGCATGCCACTCGACTTCCCACGGATGTTGATTCCATTACTGCCTGCGCGATGCATATTACCTATGGCACAGCATGGTTTGGTCTGCATCTGCGGGGTCACCTCAAACCGGGAGAAACCGTCCTCGTGCTCGCTGCAGCCGGTGGTGTCGGGTCCGCCGCCGTCGAACTCGCGAAACTCCATGGCGGTTGGGTCATTGCGGCAGCCGGGGGCGAGGAAAAAACCGCTGCTTGTCGAGATCTAGGGGCTGATGAAGTCATCGACTACAGCGCTGAGGACCTTTATACCACCGTCATGTCTTTAACCGATGGGCGAGGGGTTGACGTTGTCTACGACCCGGTAGGGGGAGAGTATTTCGACGTCGCCCGTCGCTTGGTCGCCTGGGAAGGACGACTGCTGGTTATTGGCTTCGCAAGCGGTGCGATCCCCACAGTTCAAGCCAGTCATGTTTTGGTCAAAAACTATTCCATCGTAGGTGTTCACATGGGGGGTTATCACCAGAGGGATCCGGCGCCCTTTGATCGTTGTTACGAGGAGCTTCATCGCTTGTTGCTGGATAAGAAGATCTCACCCCTAATCGATGAAGTTATCGGATTTGATGGGTTGCCCGCTGCGCTGAAGCGACTGGCAGATCGTCAGATCATCGGTAGGCTAGTATTCGACCCAGCCCGATAATTTCAATGTCGGGGAAGCTGGCTACAAAAATCTGGCTTTAACCACCCGCCGCAACAATTTGCCAGTCTCAGTATAAGGAAGCTCATCCCAGAACTGGATACGTTCCGGGACACGGGACGAGCGCAAGTGGTCTTTCACCCAGACCTGCAGCTCCTCAACCGTCGCCTCGCCCTGCAAAACAACGGCTGCAATCACAACCTCACCCCATTGTTCACTCGCAACCCCGGCAACCGCGACGTCAGCGACCGCATCGTGTTCGAGCAATACGTCCTCTATTTCACCCGGGGAGAAGTTCTCGCCCCCCCGAACGATAACGTCGTCGGCTCGACCATCGAGAAACAGATAACCTTCCGGATCCAGGAAGCCCGCGTCGCGCGTCGGAAACCAGCCGTCGTCGTCGATGACGCTGCCGCGACCTTCGTATTCGCCGGAAACCTGCTCACCGCGCACGTAGATCTCCCCTCGTTCACCCGCTTGCAGCAGGCGTCCTGCTTCATCGCGGATTTCCACCTCGATGCCCGGTAGCGCAACGCCAACGGACACAAGCCGTCGCTGCACCTCGGCTTCCGTGCTATCCACCGCGGCGCGGTGTTCTTCGGGTCCCAAAACAGTGATAGTCGAGCTGGTTTCCGTTAGTCCATAGGCGTTGCTGAAATCCGTATCAGGCATCAATTCCATGGCTCTCTTGATGATGCTCAACGGCATTCTGCCACCGCCGTACGCAAGCGACTGCAGATGGGGTAACGGGGCTTCCCCTTCGAGCGCATCGATGATCCGCACAAGCATGGTCGGAACCACAAAAGCTGTTGTGATCTTTTCAGTCCGCGCCAGCTCAATCCAACTCGGCGCGGTGAAGTTGGCCAGCTGCACCACACGACGGCCGGCATAAACCGAACTCAACATGGCGGCAATTCCCGCTACATGATAAGGGGGCACGCAGACCAGAGCCGCATCGTCTTCTTCCGCCGACATGAACTCAACGGACCCGAGGATATACGACACGAGGTGCTTGTGGCGCAACACAGCCGCTTTTGGGGCTCCCGTGGTTCCACTGGTGAACAGAAGTACCGCGGTTTCCTCCGGATCCATCGACCAGGGGTCCGCCACATCGCCACCTGAGCGGGCGCTTTCCAGAAAGTCGTTACGGGTTTGCGCGATGACATCGGTAGCACTTTCGAACTCCGGCATACGATGGGGCTCGGTCACGAGCTTTACCGGTTTGATCCTGCCGAGCAGCCCGGCAATTTCCTCATCGGTCAACCGGTAGTTCAACGGTACATAGGGAACTCCCGCCCAACCGCTGGCAAACAGACCGATGGGAGTGGCGAGACTAGACACATCCAGCATTGCCAACCGGCTGGCACCGGACAACTGCACTGCTTTTGCCGCCACGCCAGCCGCGCCAAAAAGCTGTTGATAGGTGATCGAGGTACCCGCTTCAGCGTCGATGAATGCGGCACGATCGGCATAACCGGAAGCCGCCATCTCCAGGAGCATCATAATGTTCACGACAGGTTCCCCAAACTGCCGATATCAGTCGGTTTTGGGTAGTTTCTTTGCGTCTTTGAGATTCAGCGCTACATCCCCCACGGCCAGCGAACCTTCGCCAGGTTTTACGCAGAGGATTTCCAGATCGCCCACCTTGCTGACGTATCGTTTGCCGATAGTAGAGCCCGATGCATGATCCGGGTGCACGCTGTCACCCTCCCCGTTTCCCTCACCGTCCGTCATCTGAGCCCCACCGCAGGTGAGCTGAATCTCCCCGTCGGGTGCGGTGATCACCATAATTTCAGTGGAACACACCATACTTTTCAGCCGTTGGCCGACTTTTAATCCCACCTTCATCCCCTCACGATCATCCGAGTGGTGAGTATACAGGCTTCTCCCGGCACGGGGTGACGTTCGAACGCCGAGATCGCGCTCCACAGGACATGACCCAAGTGTTGCTTGGCGTGGTAGTGCAAAACCCGCCCCTGACTTTTCCAGCGATTTGTGCAACATTTCAACATACCAATACCGGCTGGGACATCGGGGAGTTACAGAGGAGCACACTCATGAGTCTTTTTGCCCAACATGCGGTGATCGACGTGGACACTCACATCACGGAACCCGCAGATCTGTGGACATCTCGTGTACCTGCCAAATGGAAAGACCTGGTGCCTCACATCGAACGTATCAAAGGTCGCGATTTCTGGGTGATCAATGGCAAACGCGCGCTCGCGCCGGGTCTGGTCTCTCTCGCAGGCTACGATGGCCGACCACCCAACGAGTTTCCAGCCACCTATGAACAGATTGATCCGAGTGCCTACGATGCCAAAGCCAGGCTGGCGCATATGGATCGCGAGAATATCTACGCA
>Ga0114947_10001010_pt1 | contig 10248 bp, 11 predicted proteins | sample CR02metaG_FD_99656 | JGI IMG/M metagenome (GOLD analysis project Ga0114947, IMG submission 99656) | Deep subsurface microbial communities from Mariana Trench to uncover new lineages of life (NeLLi) - CR02 metaG | ecosystem: Environmental > Aquatic > Marine > Ocean trench > Sediment ...
AGGTCCGACAGGTGAGGGGCTGATCACCGACTGCGGCGCGGCCGCACGTCGGTACGCGCGCCGGACGGGGGCGTTCGATGTATCGACTCTGAGGGAGCCCTACCGCATCGAGGGCAAGAAGACGATGATGCTGGAGATCGTCCAGGCGCTGGGCTGGCGGGCTCCCGACGCGATCGTCTATCCCACCGGAGGGGGGACGGGACTCATCGGCAGCTGGAAGGCGCTGGCCGAACTGGAGGCGCTGGGGATCGCGACAGGGAGCGGCAGCACCCGGATGTACGCCGTGCAGGCGGAGGGGTGCGCGCCGATCGTCCGGGCGTTCAGGGAGGGCTGGGCGGAAGCCGAGGTCTGGGAGGAGCCGGAGACCTCCGCGTATGGGCTTCGCGTCCCGGCCGCGCTCGGCGACTTCCTGATCCTGCGGGCGCTACGGGAGAGCGGTGGCGGTGCGGTGGCGGTCACAGACGAGGAGGCGCGGCTCGCCGCGGCCGAGCTTGGCCGCGCGGGCATCAGCGCTTCGATCGAGGGGGGAGCGACGCTGGCCGCGGCGAGGCAGTTGCGGAAGGAGGGATTGCTGGCGGACGGCGAGGTGGTCGTGCTCTTCAACACGGCTCACGCGCTGGTCTACTGACCCGGCGCCGTGCCCCCTGCGCCGTCGCCAGGGTGGATCCGAGCCCAGACTGCGTGGGTAGAACCGGGTGCGGATTCGCCTCAGAGCGCACTGGCGCGAGCGCCGGATTCCGTAGAAGTTGCGTGTGGCGGATCCGCCCCGGAGGGGAGCGTGGAGCCACATGAATTCAGGACGAGGAATCCCGATCAGATGAAGAACTCAAGAGCGGGCGTTCGAGCTCTCGCGACGACTCTTGCTTTTGCCGCGGTGATCCTGGTGCCGACCGCTTTGAGGGCGCAGGAGCAAGAGGCGGAGGAAAAGTGTGTTCTCGTTTCTCGCCCGGCCACGGAGCCGGCGGTGGAGAAGATCACGAAAGCAGCCGAATTGGAGGATCCGGTGAAGGCCCGTAGCCTGTACGAAGAGGCGCTGGAAGAGCTGCAGTCCGAGATCGAGGGGGACGACGATCCGACGGCCCTCTGGCTCGCGGCTGAAGCCCACATCGGCCTGGGCAACTTCCAGGCGGCGGACGAGTTGCTCGACCGGTTCGTGAGCGTGGATCCCACCTGTGAGGAACGGGCGGGGAACTCCCGCTTCAACGGATGGGCGGACGCGTACAACGAGGCGATTCAGGCGTACCAGGCGGGCGATCAGGAAGCGGCTCTCGCGGCCTTCGTGAAGGCCAACGTGATCCACGAGGACTCTCGAGCCTTCAACAACGCGGGGCTTCTGTATCAGAATCTGGACGATGTGGAGAGTGCGGTCGACCAGTTCCGCCTGGCGGTCGCGGCGGACAACCCGACCGATCAGGCTCGGGACGCGTCGCTCAACCTGGCCGAGGGACTGCGGTCCCTGGGACGGGAGGAGGAGGCCCGCGCGGCTCTGCAGGCGTTTGCCGAGGCGCACCCCGATGATGTGCTCGCCGAGATGAACTCTGCGGTGGCGCAGGTGATCTCCGGCGACGCCACCGCCGCACAGGAGACGTTCACGAAGCTTCTCGCACGCGACGATCTCACCCTCGACCAGTGGAACCAGGTAGGGGTGGGGCTTTACGAAGCGGACGCTTTCTCCGATGCGGTCGAGGCGTTCCGGAAGGCCCGGGAGCTGAATCCTTACGACTGGGATGCCATGAACAACATGGCCACGGCCGCGCTGGAGGCCGAGGAGTACGAGCTGGTCGCCGAGGTGAGCGGGCAGATGGTAGAGTGGTTCCCCTACGACTTCGATGCCTACACGCTGCTGGCAAGCGCGAAGAGCCAAACGGACGACGCGGCGGGTGCCCTGAAGAGTATCCAGGAGCGAGGCGCGCTGAGCTTCAGCCTGGAGAACGTCCAGCTGCGCGAGCGGGGGGAGAACGGCTACGTCGTCGAGGGCACGGTGATGGGCCGCGGCGAGGAGAGTGGCGCGGCGGTCACGATCCCGATCGAGTTGGTGGATCAGCAGGGTCAGGTGGCCGCGACCGAGCAGCTGCAGCTCGTGATTCCGGCTGCCGGCGAGAGCGAGCTCTTCCAAGTCGAGCTGACGAGCGACGCGCCGATCGCGGGATTCCGATTCCAAAAGGTATCGACCGACTAGGCCCGCCGGCCAACGAGATCGAGGAGGGCCGATGTGGGACGTGCGGTCGCCCACGTTCCGACGAGCCCCACTGCCGATGGTGCGGCGCCCTCGATCGCGCGGTGCCGTGTGGGCGTCACGGGAGCGCCGTGGCCGTGCACGTATGCGCCGTGTGCGGCGTTCCGGTCTGCGCGGAGTGTCGTCGTGGGACACGCCGCACCTCCCTCTGCTCGGATCACGAACACGTCCGGCTCGTGTCGGACTGGGCCGAGGCCGCATGCGCTTCGGACGAGATGGAGGCGGAGATGATCGCCGGGCGCCTGCGATCCGCCGACGTCGATGTCCAGATCTTCTCTCAGAAGGACCACGTCAACGTCGTGGGCCTGGGGGGGCTCGCGATCGTGCGGGTTCTCGTCCCCGTCTTCCAGCTCGAGGCGGCAACGCGCGTCTTGGCGGAGCATGATACGGGTCGCTCGGGTACGGGTTGACTCGATCGGGGCCGATCTTGGCATCCCCGTCGGCACGGTGCTGGTCCGGCTGAACGGGGCCGATCTGAGAGACTCGCTCGATCTCCAGTATCTGGAGGCGGCCGAGCGGGTGGAGCTGGAGGTCGAGAAGCCGGACGGCGAGCGGGTCATCTTCGAGATCGAGAAGGAGGAGTTCGAATCCATCGGCCTCGTTCCCGAGGCGGACAAGATTCGTCGCTGCACCAACGCCTGTCCGTTCTGTTTCGTGAAGGGGAATCCAAAGGCGCTGAAGCTGAGGCCCAGCCTGTATATCAAGGACGACGACTACCGCCTGTCGTTCATGTACGGGCACTACGTCACCCTGACCAACCTGCGCGAAGAAGACTGGCAGCGGATCTTCGAGCAGCGGCTCTCCCCTCTCTACGTGAGCGTTCACGCAACGGATCCGGAAGTGCGGGGGAGAATGCTGGTGAACCCGAGATCCAGAGAGATCAACGAGCACCTGGATCGCCTCTCCGGAGGGGGGATCGCCTTCCACGCGCAGGTGGTGATCTGTCCCGGAATCAACGACGGTCCGGCGCTCGACCGCACGATCGACGACCTGTACGGACGGGGCGAGACCGTGCTTTCCCTCTCCGTGGTCCCGGTGGGGCTCACTCGATTCAACCAGGAGGCCGGCATCCGGCCTATGAGCGTGGATGAGTGCCGCGCGATCCTCCGCCGGGTGGAAGGTGCCAGGGCGATCGCGCTGCGCGAACGCGGCCTCGGCTGGTGCTACGCCTCCGATGAGCTCTTTATTGCCGCGGGCCACGACGCTCCGGGATCTGAGTACTTCGATAACGATGAGCTGGTCGGCAACGGTGTGGGAGCCATCTCCCAGCTGCGCGATGCGGTGCGCGCGGACCTGGATCGCCTTCCCCGCCTCGAGGGCCGCCGGATCGTGCTGGTCACCGGAGTAGCCATGGACCCGACGCTGCAGACGCTGGCCGGCGACCTGGCCGCTGCTTGCGGCGCCCACGTGGAGGTGGCGGCCGTACCCAACTCGCTCTACGGGGCACTCGTGACCAGCGCCGGGCTGCTCTCAGGCGAGGATCACCTGGGGGGGCTGCGCCCGTACGAGGGGTTCGATCTCGCGCTCTTCTCGCGTTCGGCCGTGAACGAGGACGGGGTTTTCCTCGATGACCTGTCCCTCGAAGAGTTGCGGGCTTCGCTCCCTGGCCTCGCGATCCGGGCAGCCGATCACGTGACGGATGAGCTGGTGGCGTGGAGCTGAAAGCCCCCGCGGCGCGGCATACGATTCCGGACGTACCGGTGGTCGTGATCGTCGGCCGTCCGAACGTGGGGAAGTCCACGCTCTTCAACCGGGTCCTCGGTAGGCGGGTGGCGATAGTGGCGGAGGAGCCCGGCGTGACGCGAGATCGCCAGTTCGCGGCTGCTGAGTGGGCGGGGAGGCCATTCATGCTGGCCGACACGGGCGGCGTGACGGACCAGGAGGGGAAGGGGATCCAGGCGGAGGTGCGAAGGCAGGTGCTGGCGGCGGTCGAGCAGGCCCACGTGATCCTTTTCGTCGTGGACGCGCGGGAAGGGGTGACGTCCATCGACCACCACATAGCAGAGCTGCTGCGGCGCTCGGGGCATCCGGTTCTGCTCGCGGTCAACAAGATCGATGAGCCGGTGGGGTCGCTCGCTCACCTGGACTTCTACGAGCTCGGCCTCGGTGATCCGGTTCCGGTCGCGGCTCTCTCCGGGAAGCAGAGCGGTGACCTCCTGGACCGCGTGGTCCAGCTCCTGCCGGAGAGCGACTCGGAGATTACGCAGGCCTACGACGTGAGCCTGGCCGTCATCGGGAAGCCGAACGTGGGCAAGTCGAGCTATGTGAACCGGCTGTTGGGGGAGGACAGGGTCATCGTCGCCGAGGAGCCGGGAACGACGCGTGATGCGATCGACACGTACGTCACACTCGACGACGTTCGGGTCCGCCTGGTGGATACGGCCGGCCTGCGCCGGCGCGCCCGGATCGAGAGCGACCTGGAGTTCTACAGTCGGCTTCGGGCGGCGCGGGCGATCGAGCGCTCCGACGTGTGCCTGTTGCTGGTCGACGCCGCGACTGGTGCGACCAACCAGGACTTCCGGATCGGAGAGGCGGCCTGGGACGCCGGCTGCGGGCTGGTGCTCGTCGCGAACACGTGGGATGTGGGGGAGGAGCGGGGGCCTGCCGTGCTCACGTCCTTCGAGCGAGAGCTTCTCGAGCGAGCGCCGTATCTGCGCAAGGTGCCGATGATCACCACCTCAGCGCTCACGGGGCTTCGCGTCCGAAAGGCCGCCGAGATGGCGATCCAGGTACAGAAGCGGCGGAAGACGCGAGTCGCCACCGCCGAGGTGAACAGGGTCCTCGGGGCGCTGACGGCCCGGCAGCAGCCACCGCAGGGGCCCAGAGGCGAGGTGAAGATTCTGTACGGCACGCAGGCCTCAACCGCGCCCCCTCTCTTCGTGCTGTGGCTGAACCGGCCGAAGGATCTGGCAAGACACTATGTTCGATATGTGGAGAACGGCTTTCGCGAGGCCTGGGACTTCCTCGGAACGCCGATACGCTTCCGCTTGAAGAAGCGAGAGGAAAGACGCCGGTGAGACCCGCGATCTTCATGCTCGCCGCCTATCTGCTGGGATCCGTGCCGTTCGGGTACGCGGCCGGGCGTCTGGCGAGGGTGGATCTGCGGCGCGAGGGGAGCGGCAACACGGGAGCCACGAACGTCTACAGGGTGCTCGGGTCCAGGTGGGCGATTCCGGTGATCGTGGCGGATGTGCTCAAGGGACTGGTTCCCGTGTGGTTCTTCCCGCTGTGGGATGGAAGAGGCTGGCCCCACATGGCCCTCGTCTACGGGGTGGCAGCCATCTCGGGCCACGTGTGGTCGGTCTTTCTGCGGTTCAAGGGAGGCAAGGGTGTCGCGACGGCAGCCGGGGCCATGCTCGCGCTCGCCCCCGTAGCCGTGGCCGTCTCCATCCTGGCATGGATCGGCCTCGCCCTGATCACTCGCGCCGTCTCGATCGGTTCGTTGGTCGCCGCCGCGCTCGTTCCCGTGCTGGCTTTCTACGAGGAAGCGCCACCCGAAACGATCCTCTTCGCCCTGGGCCTGACCGTCCTCGTTTGGTGGACGCATCGCTCCAATCTGGGCCGGCTCCTGCGAGGCGAGGAACTGCCGTTCCGGCCGAACCCGACGACCGGTGGCTCTGCCGGCGAGATGCCGGGAGACCCTCCCGGATCGCGTCCGGCGGACCTGGGCGTGGGACGCGAGGAGCCGTGAGCTCGCCGATCTGCGTGCTGGGCGCCGGGAGCTGGGGAACGGCGCTCGCTCACGTGCTCGCTCGCAACGGCCACGAGGTGACCGCCTGGTCGCACAGCCCGTCCGTCGCGGAGGACATCGCCGGCAACCGCCGAAACACGAAGTACCTTCCGGGCATCGAGCTGGCGCCGTTCGGCGCTACGACGGAGATGGCAGAGGCGCTGGCCGGCTCTGCCATCGTCGTGTGCGTGACCCCGTCCCACTTCGCTCGGGAGGTGCTGGAGAGAGCGAGAACGGGTCTGGCGGATGAGCCGGTCCTCGTGAGCGGATCCAAGGGGATCGAGACCGGAACCGACCTCAGAATGAGCCAGGTGTTCGGCGACGTGCTTGGCGAGTGGGCGTCGCAGCGACTTGTCGTGCTTTCGGGCCCGAGCTTCGCCGAAGAGCTGGCCCGAGGCCTTCCGACGGCGTGCGCCGCGGCGTCGCGCTCACGGCGGGATCGTGAAGTGGTGCAGCGGCTCTTTCAGAACGAGCATTTCCGCATCTACACGCTCGGCGATGTGGTGGGAACCGAGATCGGTGGCTCTTTGAAGAACGTGATCGCGCTCGCGGCGGGGATCAGCGACGGTCTCCACTTGGGCAGCAACGCCCGGGCGGCCTTGATCACCCGCGGACTTGCCGAGATCATGAGGTTGGCTACGCACTTGGGCGGCGAGGAGACGACGCTTGCGGGCCTGGCCGGCATAGGTGATCTCATACTCACGTGTACGGGGGAGTTGAGCCGGAACCGCACGGTCGGACTGGCCATCGGCGCGGGCCGCCCGTTGGACGAGGTGCTGGCGGGCATGCACAACGTGGTCGAGGGGATCCGCACGACACGGGCGGCCGTGGAGCTGGCGGAGCGGCACGAGGTCCAGATGCCGATTGTGGGTGCCGTCCACTCGATCCTGTACGAGGATGTGGCGCCGGCCCGGGCGCTCCGTCGCTTGATGGCGAGGGACCCGAAACCCGAACGGTGGAGCTAGAACGTGACCGACCGAATCGCTGCCAAGGAGTACTACTCGATCGGCGATGTCTGCGAGATCACCGACCTAAAGCCGCATGTGCTCCGGTACTGGGAGAGCCAATTCTCGATCCTGAATCCGACGAAGAACTCCGCAGGGAACCGCGTGTACCGGCGGCGCGAGATCAAGCTCATCCAGCTGCTCCGCCATCTGCTCTACACGGAGAAATACACGATCGAGGGCGCGCGCGGTAAGCTCGACCAGCTTCGCAAGCAGGGCAAGCTGGCCAAGGCATCGCGTATCGCGCTGGATACCGAGACCGTCCGAGACCTTCGCCGCGAGGTCGATTCGCTGGTGGAGATCCTGAGGTCGGTTTGACCCTGCGTTTTATCTGTACCAACGATGACGGCATCCACGCCCGTGGGCTCCGGGTTCTGTGCGAGGCCGCCGGAAGGCTCGGGGAGGTGTTTGTCGTCGCGCCGGACCGGCAGCAAAGCGCCAGCAGCCACTCTCTCACCCTCCACCGGCCGCTGCGCGTGACGGAGGTCGATGTACAGCGGGTCGCTGTGGACGGGACGCCGACCGACTGCGTGCTTCTGGCCATCAACGAGCTGTGCGAGCGAAAGCCCGATTTCGTCCTCTCCGGAGTGAATCACGGGCCGAACATGGGGGAGGACGTGCTCTACTCGGGGACCGTGGCGGCCGCGATGGAGGGCACCATCCTGGGCGTCCCGTCGATCGCGGTGTCGTTCGCCGGCCATGACGACGGCAGGCTGGAGGGGTACGGGGATCTGCTGGCCGAGCTCCTGGGTGTCATCGTTCGGCGCGAGGACTTCCCGGAGGAGACCTTCTTCAACATCAACCTTCCGGATCTTCCTGCCGAAGAGGTCAAGGGGTACAGGGTGACGTCGCTCGGAAAGCGCGTCTACTCCGATTCGCTGAGGCGGAGCCGCGACCCGGCCGGCCGCGAGTTCTTCTGGATCGGAGGCGGTGTGCTGGACTGGAGCGGCGGCGCCGACTCCGATTTCGGGGCCGTGGAGGAAGGTTGCGTCTCGATCACCCCGATGCACCTCGATCTCACCAGTTTCGGGCGCCTGGAGGAGGTGAAGCGTTGGTCGTTCGGGCGGTGACGGAGAGGTACGTCCGTGACCGTCAGCGGCTGGTCGAGGGACTCCGGTCGCTCGGGATCACGGATCTCGCCGTGCTCCACGCCTTCGCCACCGTCCCGCGGCACCGCTTCGTGCCGGAGGCGTTCCGCGGGCAGGCGTATCAGAACACGGCGCTCCCGATCGGCTTCGGGCAGACTATCTCGCGTCCCGGTGTCCACGCTCTGCACCTCTCCCTCTCGGATCTCGACGGGAGCGAGCGTGTCCTCGAGATCGGGACCGGCTCCGGCTTCCAGACGGCCCTTCTGGCAAGGCTGGCCGACACGGTGTTCTCGATCGAGCGGGTGCCCGAGCTGGCCGACCGTGCCGGCCGGACTCTCCGGGAGCTGGAGATACGCAACGTCACCCTCACCGCTGGCGACGGAAGCGGAGGCTGGCCGGAGGTGGCGCCCTTCGACGTGATCCTGATCGGGGCCGCCGCTCCCGAGCCACCCGTCCATCTCTACGATCAGCTGGCGGCGGACGGGCGGCTCCTGGTGCCCGTGGGCGGCGCCGAGGCCCAGGAGCTCGTGAGGGTGGCGAACCGCGACGGATCGTTCCATGTCGAGACGATCGACCGCGCGCGCTTCGTTCCGCTGATCGGCGAGCACGGCTGGTGAGCGAGAACGGGCCGGCGGACCGCGCCGACGCGGTGGACGGGGCAGGCGGGGAAGGGGAGGCGGCGAGTCGGGATGGGTCCCTCCGGCGCCTCTATCACTGGGTGCTCGGGTGGGCGGATCGTCCGGGCGGTCCCGCGGCCTTGTTCGGCATCGCCGTGGTGGAATCCTCCATCTTTCCGATCCCCCCCGACGCCCTCCTCATTCCCCTGGCGCTGGGGCGGCCGAGGCGAGCGTGGCGCTTCGCGGCCCTGTGCACGGTGGGCTCTATCCTCGGCGCGATCATCGGCTACCTGATGGGGTCAGCGCTGTACGAGACCGTCGGAAGACCGATCGTAGAGTTCTACGGCTACTCCGGACAGTACGCAGCGATCGGTGATGCCTACAGCCGGAACCTCGTTATCGCGCTGGGCACGGCCGGCTTCACGCCGATCCCGTTCAAGGTCTTTACGATCGCCGCCGGCGGCTTTCATGTTCCCTTCATCCCCTTCGTGCTCGTGACGGCGGTGAGCCGCGGGATGCGGTTCTTCCTCGTCGCGGGGCTGATCCGGGCGTTCGGCGACCCGATACGGGAGTTCATCGACCGCTATCTCAACCTCCTGACGATCGTGTTCGCCGCCCTGCTGATCGGTGGATTCCTCGCGCTCGGCGTCTTCTCCGCACGTTGACGCTCGGTTCATCGCACCGGTAGCTTCTTTTGCCTATGAGGCAGCACGAAGGACCGGCCGTGGCCGGACGTGATGAGCAGAGCCCCCGGGCGAGGGCGGACGAGGTTGCCCTGCGCGTCAGGCGCCAGCTGCGGGACTACCCGGACTTCCCGCGCCCCGGAATCTTGTTCCGCGACATCGTCCCCCTGTTTCGAGACCAGGCGCTCCTGGCGGACGTCGTTGAGGTCTTCGCCGAGCAGGCGGACGCTGTGGGCGCTCAGAAGATCGCGGGCATCGAGTCACGCGGCTTCCTGTTCGGCGTTCCGGTCTGCTTGCGCCTGGGCATCCCCTTCATTCCCGTGCGGAAACAGGGCAAGCTGCCAGGCAAGACCGTTTCCGCCAAGTACGATCTGGAGTACGGGAACGCTCATCTCGAGCTGCAGGCCGATGCGGTGCGGCCGGGAGAGCGGGTCGTCATCGTCGACGACCTTCTGGCGACGGGAGGCACCGCCGCCGCCACCTCCTCGCTCATCGAGGAACTGGGCGGCATCGTCGGAGGGATCCACGTGCTCGTGGAACTCGCGGCACTGCCGGGCCGCAACGCAATAAGGCATTATAATGTGTTTGCACTGCTTACGTTATAGTGGTTTACCTCACGTTGATAGGACGCAAGCAGTGCGAACCGATAGGACGCACGCAGTGCGCACCCGATACCGGATAGCTGGAGACTTATGCCCGGAGCCGTAGCCCCGAAGAAACGAAGAGAGGAGGGCAGTCGGGAGGACGCGATCCTCGTTTTCCTGGAGACCGCGGCCGCGTGGGCGAGGGTACATACGCGCGTCGCCATTTCGGTGCTCGTCGCCATCGGCCTTCTCGTGGGAGGCGCGTTCTACTACCGGAGCTACCGGCAGAGCCTGCGGGCGGCCGCA
>Ga0114947_10001016_pt1 | contig 10224 bp, 6 predicted proteins | sample CR02metaG_FD_99656 | JGI IMG/M metagenome (GOLD analysis project Ga0114947, IMG submission 99656) | Deep subsurface microbial communities from Mariana Trench to uncover new lineages of life (NeLLi) - CR02 metaG | ecosystem: Environmental > Aquatic > Marine > Ocean trench > Sediment ...
AACGGCGTCGTTCAGCCGAAGTACTTCAATAACAAAGACAACTTCGGGTTCGGATACGTGACGACGAATGACAATTGGATGAACTATTGGAGATTTGGACAAAATCAGTTCCTTGGGTGGGACTTGAGTCTTCCGGGAACCGGTAACGGCGCGAAGTCACTTGGCGTGGAACTGGGCAACAGCGATGCGTTTGCCAGCTGCCAGGTCAAAAAAGTATTCAAAGCTGTGTGCCTGAGAGAGCCCGAAGACCTCAACGACCGGACTCAGGTCGCCACGATTATTAGCACGTTCAAGGCAGGCAACACCTACAACATGAAGCGCGTATTCGCCGATGCTGCAGTCTATTGCATGGGCCAGTAGGGAGACATTAACAATGACTGAAGCAAGAGGAATTGCTATGACCCTGGCCACGCGACAGTTGCGTACCGTTTTCGTCAGCCTGTCAGTTTTGGCAATTGCCGCATGTGGTGGCGGCGCCGCGACGACGGACAACCCGATTACGAATGTACCGCCCCCGTCCACCTATAACGGACCGGCCCCGGCCACTGCTGACGTACAAGCGTTCAAGCTCAATGTCTGGGACAACATTCAGGGCACCAATCGTTGTGGTTCGTGCCACGCGCAGGGCGGCCAGGGCGGCACCTATTTTGTGCGCAACGATGACATCAATCTTGCGTACGAAGCAGCCAATACGGTTTCCAATCTGCTGCAACCGTCGGAGTCCGAGCTCGTCAGACGCATGAACATAGACCACAACTGCTGGCTGACTGATCCGCAGGCCTGTGCCGACATCATGACGACCTGGATAGAAAACTGGGCCGGCGATACTGCGTCCGGCGGACGGGAAATCGTCCTGCAAGCACCGCTTCCTCAGGATCCGGGTGCGAGCAGACACTACGACCCGAGCCAGATTGCCGACTTCGCAAACCTCGTGCACACACCGTACCTGGTTCTCTACTGCCAGGGCTGCCACAGCTCGCAGTCTCCCGCCTCGCAGCAACCTTACTTCGCAGAAGCCGATGTCAATGTAGCGTTCAACGCGGTCAAGCCGAAGATGGATCTCGACGATCCGGCAGGTTCGCGACTGGTGATACGCCTCAGGAACGAATTCCATAACTGTTGGCAGGGCGTTAGCTGTGCTCAGGCTGGCGACGAAATGGAAGCAGCCATTCAGGCTTTTGCTGACACGATTGCGCCGACCCAGGTAGATCCACTACTTGTACACAGTGATGCACTACGCATCGTCGAGGGCACGATCGCCTCTGGAGGCAACCGTTACGAAAACGCCCAGATCGCTCTCTGGGAGTTCAAGACGGGCGTCGGCACGAGAGCGTTCGATACCAGTGGCGTCGATCCGGCGATTGATCTCGATCTTTCCGGCGACGTCGAGTGGTTCGGCGGCTGGGGTATCACGATCAACGACGGTAAAGCACAGGGTACGTCTGCCGCGAGCAAAAAGCTCCATGACCTTATCAGGGCGACCGGCGAGTACTCGATCGAAGCGTGGGTAGTGCCGGCTAATGTAACGCAGGAGATGGCACGCATCGTCAGTTACTCGGGCGGAAACACGACCCGCAATTTCACGTTACAACAGACACTGTACGACTATAATTACCTGCTGCGTACGACCGAAACCAGTTTGAACGGCGACCCGGCCTTGTCTACGCCGTCTGCAGACGAAGTCCTCCAAGCTTCGCTGCAACACGTCGTCGCCAACTATGATGCGGTTAATGGTCGCAGCATTTACGTCAACGGCATTCTCGTCTCCCAGGTTGATCCGGTACAAGCCGGCTCACTGGTCGACTGGCAGGATACGTTTGCATTCGTGCTCGGCAGCGAAGTTTCCGGTGACGGACTGTTCGCGGGCACGTTCCGCCTCGTCGCCATACACAACCGCGCGCTGACGCCCGCACAAATCGTGCAGAACTTCGATGTCGGCGTGGGTGAAAAATTCTATCTATTGTTCGGCATCGAAGACATTATCAATGTGCCGACTGCGTACATCCTGTTCGAGGTCGCGCAGTACGACAGCTACAGTTATTTATTCACGAAGCCGCACTTCATTACTCTGGATGCGGCACAGCAGCCTGAAGGCATTCCGATCCAGGGCATACGCATCGGATTGAACGGCACCGAAGCCCCGGTCGGGCAGGCCTATGCGAATCTGGACGAGACGCTGAGCGCCTCTCTGTTCGGTGAGCTCGGACAGCCACTGGCGACCATCGGTGCGGTCGTGCCGCTGGAGAAAGGCCCGGCGGACGACGAGTTCTTCCTGACCTTCGACCTGCTCGGCACTCAGAGTTACGTGCGGACCGACGATCCACCGCTCGTCATCGTCCCGACGGACCTGCCCCCGGCGGACCGGTTCGGCGTCAGAACGTTTGACGAGATCAATGCCACGTTTGCCGAGGTCACGGGGGTGAGCCCGGAAGATCCCAGCGTGGACATTACCTACCAAAAACTGCGGCAATCGTTGCCGGCGATCGAAGACTCCAAAGCGTTCCTGTCATCGCATCAGGTGGCCATCGCTCAGCTCGCGTTCGAGTACTGCAACGCCCTGATGGAAGACAGAGGCACGATATCGACCGCGGCGATGTTCCCTGGCTTCGATTTCAGCGCTGCACCGGCATCTGCGTATGCGAATCGTGATGCACTGATTGGGCCGCTGGTCGACCGCATTATGGGCATTGCGATCCAGTCGCAGCCGGACTTCGTAGTTGTACGGGACGAACTCGGAATCAATACCTTTGATCCGCTCACGGGACGACCGGACAACCTGATCGACCGAATGATCACGCCGAATCCGGACCCGCTCGAGCCACAGGCTGATACTCGAGGCATCGCCAAAGGCGCTTGCGGGGCAATATTGGGAAGCGCGATAGCGCTGATGCAGTGAACAGGATTTAAGGATACGAGGCACTACAGTTATGGCTAAGAAACGTGATGATCGGCACTATGACGATCCGCTGCGACACCCGGACCACCCGCGCCCGGTCACACGTCGCGACTTCGTCGCCCAGGGATTCCTGACAGGATCTGCCTATGCACTGGGTGGCGGCATAATGAGCCTGTTTTCCAATCCTCACGAGGCGTTTGCGGCATTGTCGGGTGATCTGGACACGGCAGGCTGTGGCATATCCCTTGGCGGCGCCGGAAAGATACCGTTCATCTGCTTCGACCTTGCCGGTGGCGCCAATATCGCGGGCTCTAACGTGCTCGTCGGTCAGCAAGGTGGACAGATGGACTTCCTGAGCACGGCGGGCTACAACAAGCTCGGCTTGCCGGGCGACATGGTCCCGGGGCTGACCGACCCGATCTCCGGCTTACCCTATGCCAATACCGACTTCGGTCTTGCTTTTCACTCGGACAGCGCTCTCAAGCGTGGTATGGAAGCCAGCATGAGCGCCGGTCGTGGCGCGCAGCTGAATGGCGCAGTTATTCCTGCACGATCGGACAACGACACGGGTAACAACCCTCATAATCCGCTCTACGGTATCGCGAGAGCCGGTGCGGACGGCTCGATCCTGACCCTGGCCGGCACCGAGAACTCGGTTTCGGGAGGCAACTCGACGCTGCCTGCGATGATGATGGATCCGGAGCTTCGCCCCACCAAAGTGGATCGACCCGGCGACGTTGTCGGCCTGGTCGATACCGGACAACTGGTCGGCATCCTCAGTGCGAGAGATGCAACGGCAGTCATGGAGTCCGCCTATCGCCTGAGCGAACAGAAGGTACAGGTCGTAACCCCTGACCTCATCGTTCAGGATCTCGTGCGCTGCGGTTACATGAAGGCGGCCGACATCGCCGATCGCTTCGGCGACACGCCGCTCGACCCTGCTCTGGATACGACGATCGTCGGTCCGACGGGTATTTTTACTGACGCAGAATTCAACGGTGGTGACCGCGACGGGAGTGAATTCCGCAAGACCGCATCGATTATGAAACTGGTCATCAACGGTTTTGCCGGCGCAGCCGTCATTGAAATGGGTGGCTATGACTATCACGGCGGCGCTCGCGCCGAAGGCGAGGTAAAGGACTTCCGTGCCGGACGCTGCATGGGCGCCTGCATCGAATATGCAGCGCGTATCGGCACGCCGCTGATGATGTATGTCTTCAGCGATGGCTCAGTTTCCAGTAACAGTGTCATTGACAATTCGGCCGATGGCAGAGGCAAGGGCGAATGGGTTAGTGACAACTCATCGACCGCCGCGGCCTTCTTCATGGTATTCGATCCGAATGGGCGGGCGACGCTCAGAACGAGCCCGGGCAAGACAGCCGCGCAACATCAGCAGCTCGGCTATTTCGAAGGCAGCGGCTCAGTGCAGCGCGCTGCAACACCGGCCGGAAACAATGTCAATCTCCTCGTCAATCTTCTGATCCTGAATTACATGGCGCTTCACGGCGACGAAGGAAATTTTGCGAGCCTGTTCCCGAATCACGGCCTGGGCAACGCGGCATTGCAGGACAGCCTGACGGCATTCCAGCAGATCGTCAGCGGCACCATAGGACCCCTGAACCCGACTTAGGGGCCCCCCCCGTTGTGTCACCGCGGGAAGGCACGGCCAGTCGCCGAACGCGGCTGGCCGTTTTTCTCTCCGGCGGTTTAAAATGCACCGCTATGCCGCCTGAAGACGAACTGACCGAATTACTCGCATGTCCGCGATGCGACAAGTCTCCCCTCTCCTATGTGAATGAAAAATACCGATGTGATGCCTGCAAGGTTGATTTTCCGGTGGTGGGCGGCATCCCCTGGATGTTTGCCGAGCCCGAGTACAGTCTGGGCGAATGGCGAAACCGTCTGCACTTCGTGCTCAAGCGATTGGGCCAGGATGTTCAGCAGATCGATTTCGAACTGAAAAAGAACGAACTGCACGTGCTTACGCGCAAGCGAATGCAGCACCAAAGGAAGGCTGCACAAGAACACCGTGATGCACTGAAGCAGCTACTCAAGCCCATGGACGTGCAGGCCTCGGATACCAAGATCGAGTCGTATCTGGCAATGAGGACCCGGCTGCCGGCCGATCAGGGTTTGAATACCTATTATCCGAACGTGCATCGCGACTGGTCGTGGGGAGAAAAGGAAAACGCGGCGTCGCTCGAGCAGATCCGGCACGTATTGAGTGGCAATGATGAAATCGGCGACACGCTCGTGCTCGGTGCCGGCGCTTGTCGCTTAGCGTACGACCTGCACATGAAGTGCAAGGCGAGCAACACGATCGCAATGGATTTCAATCCTCTGTTGCTGCTGGTCGCCGATCGCGTCACACGTGGAGAAACGTTGAACCTGTATGAGTTTCCTATCGCCCCGAAGTCCATGGCCGATTACGCGGTATTGAGAGAACTGTCAGCAGAAGCGCCGGTACGAGATGGTTTTCATCTGGTGTTTGGTGATGTGTTGCGGCCGCCGTTTGCGGCCGCACGTCACGACACCGTCGTTACACCATGGGTAATCGATATCGTGACCGAAAACCTGCCCGCTCTGGCAGCACGGATAAACACACTGCTCAAGCCCGGCGGTCGCTGGATCAATTTCGGATCTCTGACGTTTGCGCATCCCGGTTTTTCCAGGAGATACAGCCCCGAGGAAACGCTCGCTTTCGTTCAGGATTCGGGCTTCGACTCCCCTGTCGTACACGAGGCGACGATTCCTTATATGTGTTCGCCTGCGTCTCGGCATGGACGACAGGAGACTGTATTCACGTTCTCGGCAATCAAGAAAGACAAAGTTGCCGCACCGGAACGGCACAAGGCCCTGCCGGATTGGATTGTGACCGGCAAGGAGTCTGTGCCGTTAATGCGTGCATTCAAGACACAGGCCACGACCACGCATATATACGGATATGTGATGTCCCTGATCAACGGCAGGCGATCGATTCTGGACATGGCGAAGGCTATGGAAGAGCAGAAATTAATGACGCGACAGGAAGCTGAACCGGCGATCCGCAATTTCCTCATCCGAATGTATGACGACAGCCAGCGGCAGACAAGGTTTTGATCCAGCAATCAGGATCGCCCGTCAGGACGGGCTCCAACGCCGTTTCTATTGGCATCGTAGGAGCTCGTCCTGACGAGCGATATTGTGCTCAATTAATCTTTTCGTCCAGCCGTCTGGCCAGGATGGGCACGATCCACGGTATGAAGCGCGTTATATAGTGTAATTGTTTCGCCGTCCTGTCGGGAAATATGTGGTTCCTGTTTGCACGGACACCCTTGATAATCGCTGCAACGACATCGGACGGATCGGTTGCCATATCAATTGGTATTTCGCGACGAGTCTCGTAGCCGAACTGATCAGATTCCAGAATCGGTGTGCGACTGAAGAACGGATAGACCGTCGATACCTTGATATCGAACTCCTCCAGGTCGCCGGCAAGCGCTTCGCTGAATCCGCGCAAGCCGTATTTCGCCGCACAGTAGGATGTCATGCCCTTCGTGCCAAGCCACCCGGCGATCGAAGAGATGTTGACGAAGTGGCCGCTGCCGCGCTCAATCAGGTGGGGCATAAACAGCTGGCACAAGCGCATCGGCGCCAACAGGTTGATCTGCATGACTCGTTCCCATCTGTCCTGCGGCACATGGTCCAGACGGCCGGCGACACCGACGCCCGCGTTGTTGACGATCACATCGGGAATAGCGCCGGTTTTCATGACTTCGTCGTAGAGCAGCCGGCAACCCTCCTCGCCGGATAAATCAGCGGCAATCGTGGCCAGCACGCGATCCGCTGCCGCACCGGTGTGGGTCTGCAAATCGCTCAGGCGCCGCTCGTCGATATCGGAAATAATCAGCCGGCTGCCCGCGGCAAGGAACTGCCTCGTCATCTGCCGGCCGAAGCCTCCATCTGCACCTGTGATCAGGACCAATGCCTGATTGAGATCCGTCATGTCTCGACCCTGCGGTTAATCGACTGAATGTAGTGCAATAACGCTAAACTGTGCAAATGAAAATACTGCGCACCCCAGACGAACGATTTCTGAATTTGCCCGGCTATGCCTTCGAAGCACATTACGCGGACGTTAGTGACATGCGCATGCATTACCTCGACGAAGGACCTGTGGATGCCGACCCTGTCTTGCTTCTGCACGGCGAGCCTAGCTGGTCATATCTCTACCGCACCATGATTCCATCCATAGTCAAGGGCGGACTTCGCGCGATCGCGCCGGACCTGATCGGGTTCGGCAAGTCCGACAAGCCGGCAGCTCAAAAAGACTACAGCTACGAGAAACACGTAGCCTGGATGAAGAAGTTCATCGAAAAAGTGCATTTGAGAAACATTACGCTCGTCTGTCAGGACTGGGGCTCGTTGATCGGACTCAGGCTTGCCGCCGAGAACCAGGATCGCTTCGATCGAATCGTTCTGGCCAATGGCGGACTACCGACCGGCGACGGGAAAATACCGACGGTATTCAGGATCTGGCGCGCTTTTGCCCGTTTCAGCCCGTGGTTTCCCATCGGGCGGATCGTGCAGTTCGGCACGGTTTCGGAACTGTCCCCTGAAATTGTGGCAGCCTACGATGCCCCGTTTCCGGATTCAACATACAAAGCCGGGACGCGGGCGTTTCCCAGGTTGGTGCCAACGACGCCGGATGACCCGGCTGCGCCGGCCAATCGTGAAGCCTGGGAGATATTCAGGAATTGGCGCAAGCCTTTTCTTACTGCCTTTAGTAACCGGGACCCGATTACCCGCGGTCTCGATAAGGCATTCGTCGAGCGTGTACCCGGTGCCAGTGACCAGCCACACACGACCATCAGGAATGCCGGGCATTTTCTACAGGAAGACAAGGGCCCGGAGTTGGCGAGCGTCGTAATCGATTTCGTAAAAAGCCAATAAAATCAGATACTAACGCTCAAGATACTGTAGCTTGTCCTTGACCTCGCGCCAGTCGTCGGCATCATCTGGCGCATCTTTCATTTCGGTGATGACGGGCCAGTCGATGCTCAGATCCTCATTCAGTTTCAGGAACCTCTTTTGATCTTCAGGTAGCTCGTCTTCCGAAAAAATTGCCTCAACGGGGCATTCAGGCTCGCACAGCGTGCAGTCGATACATTCGTCCGGATCGATGACCAGCATATTAGGACCTTCGTGAAAGCAATCGACCGGGCAAACCTCGACGCAGTCCGTCAGTTTGCACTTGATGCAGCTTTCAGTGACAACGAATGTCATACTTTGTGGTCCTTGGAACGCAGGCGAACTAGTTAACGTATTCTAACTCCATGTCGAGATCAAGCCCGGTAACGATCGCCCGTAAAGGTGCCGTTTCGATCATTACGATCGACAATCCACCCGTAAACGCGTTGTCGCAAAACGTGCGTGAGGGCTTGATGACCTGTCTTGAGCAGGCGACTTCAGACCCTGAGACAAGGTCCATCGTCATTCACTGCGCCGGACGCACATTCATTGCCGGCGCCGACATTCGCGAGTTCGACAGGCCGCCCGAGGCCCCGCATCTTCTCGACGTCGTTGCGACGATAGAAGCGTGCGACAAACCGGTACTCGCCGCCATTCACGGTACCGCGCTTGGCGGTGGGTTCGAAGTGGCACTCGGCTGTCACTATCGCCTCGCAGCGGCCGATGCCGCTGTGGGTTTACCCGAGGTCAAGCTCGGGCTTTTGCCGGGCGCATCCGGCACCCAAAGGTTACCGCGTCTCATCGGCGTCGACAAAGCACTGGACATGATGCTCACAGGAAATCATTTACCCGCCATCGCGGCTCTTGAAGCCGGCGCGATCGACAAAATCACAACGGGAGATGATCTGGAGGCGGAAGCATTGGCATACGCGGAGGAACTGATCGATTCAGGGCCGCGGCGTATCCGTGATATGGATGTTCAACCCGTCGACCCCGCGCTGTTCGACGAAAGACGAAAAATAATCGCCGCGAAAACGCGGGGACTGATATCTCCAGAGAAAATAATTCGCAGCGTCGAGTTATCGACACAATTGGATTTCGACAAAGGATGCGAAGCCGAACGCGAGTTCTCCGTGGAATGCAAAGAATCGCCGCAATCGAGTGCGTTACGACACGCATTTTTTGCAGAGCGAGCGGTTTCCAAGGTTCTCGGAATAGACAAGAACACTACGAAACGTGAAATCCATTCGATAGCGGTCATCGGCGCCGGCACGATGGGTGCCGGCATCGGCTACGCCTCTTTGAACGCGGGTTGCGAGCTCATCCTGATAGACAATGATGATGAAAGCCTCGAACGCGGCCAAAAGACGATCGAGGGCCTGTATCAGGCCGGCGTCGAACGCGGCAAGGTCACCAACGCACAAATGGACGAGGGCCTCGACCGCTTAACGATCAGCCAGGACTATGCCGACCTCCGCGACGTCGACCTCGTAATCGAAGCCGTTTTCGAAAACATGACAATTAAGAAGGAAGTATTCGGCAAGCTGGATGAGGCCTGCAAGAAAGGCGTCATCCTGGCAACAAATACATCGACGCTGGACATCGACGGGATTGCGGCCGCAACCAGGCGGCCCGAGGATGTCATCGGCCTGCATTTTTTCAGTCCGGCTCACATTATGCGCTTGCTCGAGATCGTTCGTGGAACTGATACATCGAACGAAGTCATTGCCAGCTCTCTCGAACTAGCAAAACGACTGGGCAAAATCGGTGTCGTCGTTGGCAATTGTTTTGGCTTTGTCGGCAATCGAATGTTGTACGGCTATGGCCGTGAAAATCAGCGGCTCTTGCTCGAAGGCGCCGCGCCTGAGTACATCGACAAGGTGCTGTTCGACTGGGGCATGGCGATGGGCCCGAATGCGATGGGCGATCTTGCCGGCCTCGACGTCGGCTACAAGATTCGCCAGGAGAGAACTGACCTGCCCGACGACCCGACGTTTTATCGCATCGCCGATATGCTGGCGGAGCAGGGACGATTCGGTCAGAAGAGCGGCAAGGGCATGTACCTTTATGAGCAGGGCTCACGCACGCCAATCCCCGACCCGGAAGTTCAGGAGATGATCAATAGCGAAGCGCAGCGGCTCGGCGTCGAACAAAGAGAAATCAGCGAAGACGAAATTATCGAACGCTGCATTTTTGCACTGATTGCCGAAGGTGCCAGAATTCTCGAGGATGGCATTGCAGCCCGTGCCAGTGACATCGACGTCATCTGGATCAACGGCTATGGCTTTCCGCGGCATCGCGGCGGGCCGATGCACTACGCGGATACGGTCGGTGCCGGGAAGATTTGCGAGTCGATCGTCCGGTTCAGGAAGATTCCC
>Ga0114947_10001020_pt1 | contig 10217 bp, 7 predicted proteins | sample CR02metaG_FD_99656 | JGI IMG/M metagenome (GOLD analysis project Ga0114947, IMG submission 99656) | Deep subsurface microbial communities from Mariana Trench to uncover new lineages of life (NeLLi) - CR02 metaG | ecosystem: Environmental > Aquatic > Marine > Ocean trench > Sediment ...
TGTAGCCCATGATCGCTTTGATTTCGAGGAACTCCTCGAAGCCGTACTTGCCCCACTCGCGACCGTTACCGGACTGCTTGTAACCGCCGAAGGGTGAGTTGTTGTCCACGGGTGCGCCGTTCAAGTGCACGTTGCCCGTGCGCAAGCGGCGCGCGATCGCCTTCGCCCGTTCGGGGTCACCCGATGAGACGTAGCCCGACAGGCCATACGGCGTGTCATTGGCGATGCGAACCGCATCGTCGTCGTCCTCATAACCAATCAATGACAGCACCGGCCCGAAGATCTCTTCCCGGGCGATGGTCATGTCGTTGGTGACGTGTGAGAACACCGTGGGCTTCACGAAGTAGCCAACGTTCAACCCGTCCGGACGCCCCGGGCCACCGGTCTCGAGCTTCGCACCTTCCTCGATGCCTTTTTCGATCAGGTTCTGAATCTTCTCGAATTGAACCGCTGAGACGACCGGGCCGATGGTGGTGCCTTCTGCTGTCGGATCGCCCACCTTGACGTTCTCGGCCGCCGCCTTGGCGATCGCCGCGGCCTCGTCCATGCGGGCGTTCGGGACCAGCATGCGCGTCGGTGCATTACAGGATTGCCCCGAATTCATGCACAGGCCGAATACATCCCGGGAGATAGCCGCATCGAAATCGGCGTCGTCGAGGATGATGTTGGCCGACTTGCCGCCCAGCTCCTGGGCAACACGTTTGACCGTGGGGGCGGCATTGCGAGCCACCTCGATCCCCGCGCGGGTAGAGCCGGTGAATGACATCATGTCGACGTCTGGATGCGCGGACAGCGCCGCACCTACCGTCGGGCCGTCGCCATTGACGAGGTTGAAGACGCCCGGTGGAACACCCGCCGCGTCCATCACTTCTGCGAACAGGATCGCGTTCAACGGCGCCACTTCCGAGGGCTTCAATATCATCGTGCAGCCTGCCGCCAGGGCCGGCGCGACCTTGCAGGCGATCTGATTGATCGGCCAGTTCCACGGCGTAATGAAGCCACACACACCCGCCGGTTCGCGGACGATGTGCGAGCCACCGATGTCCTCTTCGAACTCGTAGTTCTTCAGAACTTCCAGGATCGTCATGAAATGACCGAGCCCGGCCGGTGCCTGGGCGGCATTGGCCAGCGGCAACGGCGCGCCCATCTCCTGACTGATGGTCTCGGCCACTTCACCAAGACGTTCGGTGTAGGCGGCGATGATCTTCTCCAGCAATGCGACGCGCTCTTCCCGGCTGGTCTGGGAATAAGTCTCGAAGGCCGCCTTCGCAGCGGCAACCGCTTTGTCGACATCGGCCGGTCCGCCCATGGCGATGCTGGTGATAGGTTGTTCGGTCGCGGGGTTGATCACCTCCAGGGTATCGCTGGTGGACGGATCGACCCATTCACCATTGATGTAGAATTTCAGCTGGTTTTCCATTGGTCTCCCTTCTACCTGCGGGCGCAGGGGCAATTTGAACGAGGACCGAGTAGTTACCCGCATTTCGCGAGAAAAGTCCAGCAACGAACGTTCATCGACCTGCCAAGGTTGATGAACGATCGCGTGCGGACCGGTCAGTCTTCGGGCTCTGGCTCGAGTTCCGGGCAGGTGCGTACCTCGACGGCTTCGCCGTCGCTCAGCGACTCGAGACGCACCGGAAATCCCCACAATCGGTAGAGATGCTTCAGCACTTCCCGGGAGTTCTCGGCGTGCAGCGGCCGGCGCGCGTGTTGTTCATGCGCCAGCGTGAGGCTGCGATCGCCCCGCACATCGACCTTGACGATCTGAATGTTCGGTTCCTGATCGCCCAGGTTGTACTGGCTTGCCAACAGTTCACGCACCCGGCGATAGCCTTGCGCGTCGTGAATGGCCGCGATCTCGTAAGTGTCTTCGCTCTCATCGTCGATCACCCCGAACAATCGCTGATCACGCATCACCTTGGGGGACAGAAACTGCAGGATGAAGCTTTCATCCTTGAAGTTGCGCATCGCGTGACTCAGGACTTCGCGCCAGGGCGCACCTGCGATGTCCGGGAACCATTCATGATCTTCGGCGGTTGGCTGGTCGCAGATACGGCGCAGGTCCGTGAACATCGCAAAGCCCAGGGCATAGGGGTTGATCCCATTGTAGAGGGGATCGTCGTAGGGCGGCTGCGCCAGCACGCCGGTATGGGAACTCAGAAACTCCATCATGAACCCGTCATCGACCTTGCCTTCGTCATACAGCGCGTTCAACAACGTGTAGTGCCAGAATGTCGCCCAACCCTCGTTCATCACCTGCGTCTGTCGCTGCGGATAGAAGTACTGCGCAATCTTGCGCACGATCCGCACCAGTTCGCGTTGCCAGGGTTCCAGCAACGGCGCGTTCTTCTCGATGAAGTACAGCAGGTTTTCCTGGGGCTCTTCGGGAAACGATTCCTCCTCCTCGTGGGCCGCTTCGGCTTTCGGAATGGTGCGCCACAGGTCGTTCAACGTGCGCTGAACGTATTCCTGACGCTCCCGCTGGCGGCGCTTTTCTTCCTCGGCAGATATCGGATACGGCCGCTTATAGCGGTCCACGCCGTAGTTCATCAGTGCGTGGCACGAATCCAGAATCTCTTCCACGGGCCGAACACCGTGGCGCTCTTCGCAGTCGGCGATGTACTTTTTCGCAAACAACAGGTAGTCGATGATGGATCCAGCGTCGGTCCAGGTGCGAAACAGGTAGTTGCCTTTGAAGAAGGAGTTGTGCCCGTAGCAGGCGTGCGCGAGCACCAATGCCTGCGTAGTGATCGTGTTTTCCTCCATCAGGTAGGCGATGCACGGATCCGAGTTGATGACGATCTCGTAGGCCAGGCCCATTTCACCGCGTTGATAACGCTGAGCCACCTCTACGAAGTGTTTGCCAAAGGACCAGTGGTGATATCCCACCGGCATGCCGATGGAGGCATAGGCGTCCATCATCTGTTCCGAGCGGATCACTTCGATCTGGTTGGGATAGGTGTCCAGACCGAACTCCTGCGCCAGCCTTCCGATTTCCTCGTCGTAACGTGCGATCAGCTCGAAATTCCAGTCGGAGCCCTGGCTGATGTACTGACGGTCGGCGCGTGCTGGTTGATTCATGACCTATGCCCCTCTGCGTGCTAGCGCACTACGTGGCTTCGACCTTCTTCTGGAACAGCTCACGGAACACCGGGTAGATGTCACCCGTCTCACTGACGCGGCGCTGGGCGAACAACTCCGGCTGAGCCTCCGAAAGCCTCTGGTACTCGGCCCACAACGCCTGCGGATCGCGCTTCGTGATCTCTACGTAGCAGAAGTACTGGACCTTCGGCAAAATCCGCTTCATCAGCGTTTCAGCACAGATTGGCGAGTCGTCGTTCCAATTGTCTCCGTCGGAGGCCTGCGCTCCGTATATGTTCCATTCGTCCGGCGCGTAACGCGCCTCGACGATCTCGGCCATAAGCTTCAGAGCGCTGGACACCACGGTTCCACCGGTTTCGCGTGAGTAAAAGAACTCCTCTTCATCAACCTCTTTGGCGACGGTGTGATGACGAATGAAGACGATTTCGATGCGCTCGTAGTTGCGCTTCAAGAACAGATACAGCAGCAGGTAGAAGCGCTTGGCCATGTCTTTGATCTGCTGATCCATCGAGCCCGACACGTCCATCAGGCAGAACATCACGGCCTTGGAGGTCGGAATCGGTTGCTTGATGTGCAGGTTGTAGCGCAGATCGTAGGTGTCCAGGAACGGGACACGTCGTATGCGCGCCTCGAGGTCCTCGATCTCCTTTTCGAGCTTCTTCGCTGTGACTTCGTCACCGCGCCGCTCGGCTTCTTCGAGCAGCAACCTCGCGTTCGCGAGCGCTTTTTTGGGGCCGCCGCACAGTGCCAAACGCCGCGCCTTGGCCTGGCGCAGCGACCGAATCACGTTCAGCTTTGCCGGAATGCCGTCGTTGCTGAACCCGGCGTGCACCCGCTTGAAACTGTCGCTGCCTTTCAGATGACGCTTGACGAGATTCGGCAGTTCCAGACCTTCGAACATCACTTCCAGAAATTCGTCCTGGGTGAGCTGGAAATTGAAATCGTCTTCGCCCGCGCCCTGGTTCGACGCACTACCAGCGCCGCCGCCGGAACCACCTTCCGGTCGCTTGATACGGTCACCGGCAACAAACTCCCGGTTGCCCGGATGCACCACCGTGCGCCGCCCACCAGGACCGTGCCCGAAGGTCGGCTCACTGACATCCTGCGCCGGGATCGACACGCTCTCGCCGCGTTCCATGTCGGTGATGCTGCGTTGTTTAACGGCATCGGCAACCGCACGCTGGATCTGGCCCTTGTAGCGCTTCAGGAAGCGCTGCCGATTGACAGCGCTCTTGTTCTTGCCGTTCAGCCGCCTGTCTATTACGTACGTCATGACTTGAATTCCAACCGGTGCTGCTCTTCTGAGACGCTCATGGTCGGTGGCTCCGTTCGAGATTCGCGGCGCTAGCTCACTGTTGAAGCGACTCAGCTACTGGGACTTCCGGACGCGGAGGTACCACTCCGCGAGCAGCCGCACCTGCTTCTCCGTGTAGCCGCGATCGACCATCCGCGCGACAAAATCATCGTGCTTTTTCTGGTCGTCCCTCGACGATTTGGCGTTGAAGGAGATCACCGGCAGCAGGTCTTCGGTGTTGGAGAACATTTTTTTCTCAATCACCGTGCGCAGCTTTTCGTAGCCTAGCCAGGACGGGTTGTTGCCGCTGTTGTTGGCCCGCGCGCGCAGCACGAAATTGACGATCTCGTTACGAAAGTCCTTCGGGTTGGAGATTCCGGCCGGCTTCTCGATCTTCTCGAGCTCTTCATTGAGCGCGCCACGATCAAGAATGTCGCCGGTCTCCGGATCCCGGTACTCCTGATCCTGAATCCAGAAGTCTGCGTAGGTTACGTAACGGTCGAAGATATTCTGTCCGTACTCCGAGTAAGATTCCAGATAAGCCGTCTGAATTTCCTTGCCGATGAACTCGATGTACTTCGGCACCAGGTACTCTTTGATGTACCCGAGGTAGCGATCACGGACTTCATCCGGGAACTGTTCTTCCTCGATCCTCTGTTCGAGCACGTAAATCAAATGAACCGGATTCGCAGCGACTTCGCTGGAATCGAAATTGAATACCCGGGAAAGGATCTTGAAAGCGAAGCGGGTCGACTGGCCATCCATGCCTTCGTCCACGCCTGCAGCGTCGTGATACTCCTGCATCGATTTTGCCTTGGGGTCCGTGTCCTTCAGGTTTTCACCGTTGTACACACGCATCTTCGAGAACACATTCGAGTTCTCCGGTTCCTTCAGCCGCGAGAGCACTGAAAATTGAGCGAGCATCCCCAGCGTATCCGGGGCACAGGGCGCTTCGTTCAGCGAGGATTCGGAGATGAGCTTTTCATAAATTTTCACCTCTTCGGAAATGCGCAGACAGTACGGAACCTTGACGATGTACACGCGGTCGATGAACGCTTCGTTGTTTTTGTTGTTTTTGAAATTCAGCCACTCGGCCTCGTTGGAGTGCGCCAACACCACGCCGTCGAAGGGCAAGCCACCAATCGCTTCGGTGCCGTTGTAATTGGCTTCCTGGGTAGCTGTCAGCAGCGGATGCAGCACCTTGATCGGTGCCTTGAACATCTCGACGAATTCCAACAACCCCTGATTCGATTTGCACAGTCCGCCAGAGTAACTGTACGCATCCGGGTCGCTCTGCTCGAATTCTTCGAGCTTGCGGATGTCGACCTTGCCGACCAGGGCGGAAATGTCCTGGTTGTTTTCATCGCCAGGTTCGGTCTTGGAGATGGCCACCTGATCGAGAATGGACGGATAGAGTTTCACCACCCGGAACTGGCTGATGTCCCCACCATATTCTTTGAGGCGCTTGGTCGCCCACGGTGACATCACCGGTCGCAGATAGCGCAAAGGAATGCCGTAATCTTCCTCCAGGATGGCTCCGTCTTCCGCGGCGTTGAACAGCCCAAGCGGTGACTCATTCACGGGGCTGTCCTTGATCGCATAGAAAGGCAGTTTTTCCATCAACGACTTCAAGCGTTCCGCCAACGACGATTTTCCGCCGCCAACCGGGCCCAGCAGGTATAGGATTTGCTTGCGTTCTTCGAGACCCTGGGAGGCATGGCGGAAGAACGACACAATACGTTCGATGACTTCCTCCATGCCGTAAAACTCATCGAACGCGGGGTACCGCTTAATGACTTTGTTGGAGAAAATTCGTGACAGCGTGGAGTCCTTAGACGTGTCCACGAACTCCGGCTCGCCGATGGCAATCAGCAGCCGTTCGGCCGCAGTGGCATAGGCGCTCGAGTCCTGTTTGCAGATCTCGAGATATTCCTGAAGGGAGAATTCCTCTTCCTGAGTAGCGTCGTAGCGTGCCTGAAACTGCTCGAATACGCTCATGTGTAGCTCCTCCATCTGTCATCAGATCAGGGGATCGACGAGCAACATCGGAGGTCTCACACTGCGGCGCCCTGCCGTGAGGCCTTCGCGCGGTTTACCCCGTGCGGGGTCGCTAGGCCGAAAACTAGTACAGGTTCTGCCCAACGCCTGTGCACGGTGTCACATCTGCTGTGCGAGATCGCTTCGGTTCCGACGAACGTAGCAACCCGTCGGGTGAACGCATCTCGCATTGCGCTCATGGGGGTTTAGACAGAAGGGACGAAGGTGCGTTCCCTGGTCTCGAGACACAGCGCCGTCAGGCCGATTCCCCAGACGCAGCCGGTGTCCAGCGCATGTATTCCGGGTACCTCGATCACACCGTCCAGGGCTGCCCAATGGCCAAATATGATCTCGAGTTCCAGTGAACGCCCGGAATAGGCCGTATACCAGGGGAAACCGTGCTCGGGCAGTTCGTCCAGGGCTCCTGTGTACTCGAGGTCCAAATTGCCACGCTCGTCGATCACCCGCATGCGAGTCAGGTAGTTGGTAATCGCCCGGAGCCGTTTGCGGCCAGTCAGTTCTTCGCGCCAGCGTTTCGGCTTGTTCCCGTACATCTTTTTGAAGTATTTGCGGTGCGTCGGGCCGCGCAACGCCGCCTCCAACTCCCGGGCGCGCTGCTCGGCCTGGTCCAACGACCAGATATGCGGCAGGCCTGCGTGGCACATGACATAGCCCAGTAAATCGTCACGATGCAGGATCGGCCGCCAGCGCAGCCACCGGAGTAACTCATCGCGGTCCGGTGCGGCCAGCACCTCGTCCAGCGTGTCCACCGGTCTCAACGGTTGATCCGCGTAGTGCACCGCCAGCAAATGAAGATCGTGATTGCCGAGCACCGTGACGGCTCGATCGCCCAGGGAGCGGACGAAGCGCAACGTCGCCAGAGACTCAGCGCCCCGGTTCACCAGGTCGCCAACGAACCAGAGTCGATCGACCTGCGCGTCGAAACTAACGGCCTCGAGCAGGCGCAGCAGCGTGCGATAGCAACCCTGGACGTCACCTATGGCATAGGTTGTCACGGTCAGACCCGATCAGTGGACGACGTTGGGAACTTGCAGGGTGAACACTTCAATGGGGACGTCGAAGAACCCGCCATCGTCTGCTTCGAACTGGTAGCTGCCTTGCATGGTGCCCACCGCCGTCCGGATGACCGCGGCACTGGTGTAGCGGAATTCAGTATGTGGCTCGATGCGGGGCTCTTCGCCGACGACCCCGGCACCGCGGACCTCTTGCTGATCGCCGTTTGCATCGGTGATAAGCCAGTGCCGGCTTCGCAGCGTCGCCGGCGCCGTGCCGAGATTAGAGATCGTAATCGTGTAGGCGAACACGTAGCGGCCCTCCGCCGGAACCGACTCCTTCTCGAGGTAACGTGGTTCCACGTCGACGTTGATTCTCGGATCCATGTTCATTCGTTGTTCCCCTGCCTGGCACTATCCATATCCGAAGGCGAATCCGAAAGCAGATTCGCAAGCGAAACGTATCCCTCAATTCCGACAGCGTCGGCACGATCGCTCGGATCGACCGTCACCCGGTCCCAATCAATCTCCAACGATTGCAATGCGTTGCGCAGCGTCTTGCGACGTTGCTGAAACGCCAACCTCACGACCTCATCGAATACCGCGGGGTCGTCGGGCAGCACCTCAGCGGGTCGAGGGAGCAGCCGCACGAAGGTTGAATTTACTTTCGGTGCTGGGCGGAAATTCTCCGGACCGACATCGAACAGCGCGTCCACCTGACAATGTAACTGCGCCGCAATCGACAGTCGACCCCAGGCCTTGGTACCGGGCGTGGCCGTGAGTCGATCGACCACCTCGGCCTGCAACAGCACGTGCACGTCGCGAATCCGATCCAGCACTTCGAACAGCCGAATCAGTAACGGCGTCGAGATGTTATAGGGCAGATTGCCAATGATGCGCCAGTCGCCATGCTCACCCAGCAGTTCGCCCAGATCGACCCGCAATATGTCGTCGACGATGAGCTCGAGGTTTGCGAACCGACGCCGCAGCAACGCCGCCACATCCCGGTCGATCTCCACCGCCGCCAAGGTGTCGACTGCTTCGGCCAGCAGGCGGGTCAAGGCGCCGAGCCCGGGACCGATCTCCAGCACCCGATCCTTGGGAGCCGGCGCGAGGGCGCCCACCATTCGCTCGAGGATCACCTCGTTTTCGAGAAAGTGCTGGCCGAATCGACGCCGTGCTCGATGACCACTCATGTCGATACGAATCGCGCGGCAAGCGCGATGGCCGCCGCCAGACTGCCTTGATCCAGGGTGCCGGTGCCCGCCAGATCCAATGCGGTGCCGTGATCAACGGAGGTACGCACGATGGGCAAACCCAGCGTGACGTTCACCGCCGCGCCGAAACCGATCGCTTTCAGCGCCGGCAGACCCTGGTCGTGGTACATGGCCAGTATCGCGTCCGCGGTACCGAGATACGTTGGCGTGAACACAGTATCCGCCGGCAGGGGGCCCACCACGTCGTAGCCACGGGCCCTGGCGGCGGCGAGGGCCGGGGCGATCGACTCGAGTTCCTCCCGACCCAGATGGCCGGACTCGCCCGCATGGGGATTCAGGCCCGCCACCAGAATTCTCGGTGCCGGGAGCTCGAAGCGTCGCTTAAGATCACCATGCAGCACGTCCAATACTTCACCGATGAGCTGTTCGGTGATGAGCGCTGCAACATCGCGCAACGCCACGTGCGTGGTCGCAAGCGCCACGCGCAGCCCACCCGCGACCAGCAGCATCACCACCCGATGGACACCACAGCGAGCGGCCAGATACTCGGTGTGCCCGGAAAATCCGATGCCCGATTCGTTGATGACGGACTTCTGTACGGGCCCGGTCACCAGGCCCGCAAATCGACCCTCACGACACCCGTCGATGGCGAGATTCAGGGTCTGCAACACATAGTCCGCGTTGTCCGGATTCAATCGACCGGGCTCGACAGGAACGCCGGCCGGGACTTCGAGGATGGTCAACTCTCCTGCGGTACGCGTTGGTCGCTCAGCATCCGTGCGCAGTGTCAGTGACAGGCCGCGCAGCCGCGCCCGCTCGCGAAGCAGATCAGGATCACCAACCACCAGGAGATCGACGTCACGATCCTGCTGTGCCCACAGGACCGCGAGGTCGGGGCCAATGCCTGCGGGTTCCCCGGGGGTCAGCGCAAGAACGGCCATCAGCCTTGTTCAGCCTTCTGCAGCGGCGAGGTCCTCACTCGGCGTGTCCCGAGCGCTATCCAGACGAATCTCCACGTAGGCCTCGTCGCGAATCTCCCCGAGCCAGATCTCCAGTTCCTCCTCGAACCGGCGGGTGTGCAGGACTCGCACGGCCATGTTGCGCATGGCTTCCTCGCTCATGTCGTGATCACGACGTTCCTGTACTTCGAGAATATGCCAGCCGTCCTTGGACCGAAACGGCTCGGTGACCACGCCAACCTCGGCATTGTCCATGGCGGTGCCGAATTCCAGCACGAAAGAGTTCGACGCTGACCAGCCCAGATCCCCTCCTGCTAATGCGCTGCTGGGATCATCCGAGTATTCCCGGGCGAGATCCTCGAACGCCTCTCCCGCTATCAGGCGATCGCGAATTTCGAAGATCAGGTCCCGGGTCTCGGCCCGGGTACGAATTTCAGAGGGTACCACCAGGATGTGACGAACGCGGCCCTGCTGGACCATCAGGTTGCTCACGCCCCGGCGCTCGAGGAGCTGAATGATGTGGAACCCACGACCGCTGCGCATCGGCGGCGGCGTTTCACCTGGTTCGAGCTCGATCACCACGTCCGCAAATAAA
>Ga0114947_10001024_pt1 | contig 10203 bp, 8 predicted proteins | sample CR02metaG_FD_99656 | JGI IMG/M metagenome (GOLD analysis project Ga0114947, IMG submission 99656) | Deep subsurface microbial communities from Mariana Trench to uncover new lineages of life (NeLLi) - CR02 metaG | ecosystem: Environmental > Aquatic > Marine > Ocean trench > Sediment ...
ATCCTTCTTAAGCAAGTGGGGCTAGAACAGAAGTGGAACGTCAGTGATGGAAGCATCGTTAGATTTGGTGAGGTCGTCGTTAAGGTTTCGGGGAATGCGAGAAGCATGCTCGCAGTCGAGAGAGTTGCCTTAAACATCCTGGGGCATATGAGTGGAATAGCAACTGCCACGCGCCGAGCAGTGGACATGGTGAGTCGGATAGATTCTGCCGTTAGAATCGCCGGAACAAGGAAGACACTACCTGGCCTGCGCCTCATGGAGAAGAGAGCCATCAAATTGGGAGGTGGGGACCCACACAGAAATGACCTCTATGACATGGTCTTGATAAAGGACAATCATATTTCATTGATGGGAACTATTGGTAGCACCATTAGGGGAATTCGAGAATCTATGCCAGATAAAGGAGGGAGAATTGAGGTTGAGGTTGATACTTCTGATGGTGCGGGTGAAGCCGCCAGATCTGGTGCCGACATAATCATGCTTGATAATATGAGTGTTGAGGATGTGAGAGAGGCAGTTATTCGACTTGAAAAAGAAGGCCTTAGAGAGAAAGTAGCCCTGGAGGTGTCGGGGGGTATGCGTTTCGATAATATAGAAGCTTATGCTCAAGCAGGAGTCGACATAATTTCTATGGGCATTCTGACAAATTCAAGTCATGCCATGGACATGACTTTCAAGATTCGGAGAGCCTAAAGATTAAGGTCCATCCAATAATCTTAGCCAACCCTGATGCGATGTCGAGAGGATTGTAGCAGGGGCGGGTAAGTTTGTACTTTTGTAATATCCACGCGCTTTTATCGATTTCTGGGAAGAGCACATAGACAATATTTGCAGCACGGTGACGAGATCGCGGTAAGAGCTACCGGTCTCGTTAGATATTTCGACGGATTTGAAGCAGTCAGAAGTATTGATCTCTCTATTCGAAGAGGAGAGATTTTTGGAATAGTTGGACCCAATGGGGCAGGGAAGACCACCCTACTCAAGATGATTGCAGGGCTTCTACGACCTTCGGGAGGTAAAATCTCTGTATTAGGCTATGATTCAGTAAGAGATACAATAAAGGTTAAAGAAAACATCGGCTATCTGCCCGAAGAAGATTCGTTATACGAAGAAATGTCGATTATGGATTACCTCCACTTGTTTTCCGATTTGTACCTAACAAAGAGGAGGGAGGCTGATCTGAGAATTGCGGAGAATCTATCTAGACTCAGTATCCGGAACACAGGGGTAGTCGGAGACCTCTCCAAAGGGATGAAGAGGAAGATAGCAATTACACGCAGTTTGTTACATGACCCGACTGTCCTAATCTACGATGAACCGACTTCTGGGCTTGACGTCCTCTCAATCAGAGCCATTATCAAACATATCAAAAATCTAGCTCGCCAAGGAAAGACCATCATTTTCAGCGCTCATAATATGGCTCAAGTTGAGAACGTGTGTGATAGAATTGCGATTCTCAATAATGGCAAACTAATTGCGTTGGCTACAATGGATGAACTTCTCTCGAAGTACGGATCGAAGAAATATCTTATAGATTTTGATTCCGCTGAGAATCAAGATGTCCCTGCGAACTTGCATGCCAAAAGGAATCAGGAAGGAGGGTATTCTGTGCAGTACGAAAATGTCGATGAGACTAATACCCTTCTTCAATGGATTGGAAGGACTGGTGGCAGAACTCTCTCGATAACTACAAAATCAGATACACTCGAAGACATCTTCTTGGGACTAGTTGATGGGTCTCATGCTATCGAGTAGACGGATCCTTCACCTAAGCAAATGGGAGGTATTGAGGGCATGGAGAAAAACCTCGCCGAAATCCCTCTTGGTTGGTGTTCTACTTACTGTCTTGATTATGGCCTTTGTGGCGGTTACTCCAACTTCTGGTATTCAGGTTACAAATGGACTCTACGTTGTGGGGGTGATTGTTGGAGACTATAATGAGATGTTGGATAGTGAGACAAGATTCTCAACCTACTCGTTCACTGACCGCCCAACGGCCCTTGCCAAGCTATCCTCAGGCCAGCTGGACTTGGTAATTGGTAGAGGGGTGGTATATTTTGACAGCAAGAATGAGAAATCCATAGCAGCCACGACGGTTTTTGAAGAAGTCTGGAGGGAGAACAGGGAAGCAGTCCTTAGGCAACAGCGTGATTTGAATCCAGATCAGGCAAATATGATCTTCCCAATACTGGTCAGTGTTTCATACAGCGAAGTTGAGAGGCAGCTAGTTGCGCCTAACGAGGCAATAGTAATCGACCTGGGGATTCAACCAGTTGAATTTCCAGTTGAACAACCTATAGATGGGCAGTTAGATCCATCTCCTCCGATCTCCGCCTCCCTAATTCCGATAGACCCCCAAGTTGGGGTAGATGTACTCACGACACCATCTCAGCTCGCTCCTCCCCTCCCATTCGTGTCAACCATTGTAGCTGTTTCACTTCTCGCACCCACTTTCTTCCTCTCCCAAATGTACGGTAATGGTATGATGAGTGAAAAAACTGGTGCCAAGGGAAGAATGCTGCTAGCTACTCCGTTGAGAAGGTTCGAAATTGTCGCAGGGAAGACTCTACCTTACTTAATCATCGCAGTCTTAGGAACATTCGCAATCACGCAGTTACAGAGTTTTTTCATCGAAGGAAGCAGCAAGATTGGAGTTGTCCAAGGAGGAATTATGGTGCTCCTGTTACTACCTGCCACATTGATGTTCTTTGCTGTATCGCTCACTTCGGTAATGCTCTCAAGGGGTTTCAAAGAGGCAACAGTCATATCTGTCTTCCTTAGCACATTCCTATCTCTATATCTTATTGCACCTTCGGCACTTCCACTGACCTTCCCCGTCTCGTTGGTGTCCCCCGTGACAGGGCTGATGCAGATCACTGAAGGCGGAGTACTAACAATCGAGGATTTTCTCAGGTTTACAATCCCATTTTCGATTCTCTCCCTCTCCATTTTTGCGGTCGCAGGTTCTCTAATCTCAGAGGAGTCTTTCTTTGTGCAAAAGAGATTGATACCTAAGATCGTAGACGGTCTGGAGCTTCTAATATCAAGAGAGTCAATCCTCATTCCGCTAGGTTTTGCATCGGTCTTCTTCGCATTCTCGGTTCAGCTAATGTTGGTCACTCTTGGTATATTCTTCCGTGGTTTAGGAGGATTTCTATTCATTATTCTTGCCTCTGCCTTAGTGACAGAGACACTGAAATCAGTGGGATTGTATGCCCTTGTCCTGAGGGGAAGAGTTAGAAGAGATATTCGTTCTGTCATTAAACTGACTTTCTTTTCTGCCGGTGGTTTCTATGTTGGGGAAAAGGTATTCCTGCTCCTACTCGCTGCATCATTCCTTCCGCTTCTCAGCCTTTATTCTGAGACCAGTCGAATCGGTTTTCTACTCCTTCCATTTTTGTTACATATGGCAACTTCTGGCCTTCTCTCTTCAGGATTAATATATGGGGGGCCGAGATTCTATCCACTATTCATTCTTCTTTCATCACTGCTGCACATCGCGTTTGTCATTTACATAATTCGTCTCATGATTAGCCTTCTGGGGTTATAAAAAATGGTAACATTTAGAGCTTCACTGAGGTTCCTTGTTCTTATTAGAAAGGAAATTGTTTCACTCTCGAAGGAAAAAACCCTTCCATTTACTATCGTAATTCAGCTCCTGACAGTACTCCTCTCAGTTTCATTGGCGTCAAGCTTCGCATTCTCAGCGGGTGGAGGAGAGTTGGAGACTGGATCCATGAGGGTGGTAATACAGGGGCAAGGTGAGAGCACTACGACCCTTGCTAACTCCCTGTCAGATAGGGGGCTTTACGTTCTTAGGGTAAATACAGTCGAGGAGGCGAATGAACTCATAGCAAATTCCAGAATCGACCTAGATATTCGAGTTATCGGCGGTGACCTTGGCGGGAGCGATCCAATCTTCGTAAGTCTCAGGATGAGAGATTCTCCAATTGCGTCAACATTAATCCGGTTATCAAAGGAATCACTGGAAGATCTCCAACGTGTTGCTAGACAACAAAGACTGGATACTGTTAATCTTAAAGGAGAAAATGTGCTTGCAAGCTTTGAGAGCAAACCACTTAATGGAGAACAGGCCGCAAGCCCAGTGGCAAGCTTCTATGCCTTTGAGACTACATATGCGATAATGATCCCGCTTATCTTCTCTCTTCCAGCGCTAATTTCAGGAGGTTTAGCGATGGATTCGCTAACTCAGGAGAGAGAGCGAAGGACTCTCGGCGTCCTATTAGTAACACCAGTAACTCGATTCGATATCTATTCCAGCAAGCTCTTGTTCTACACGATCCTAGGAATCACTCAGATTGTAGTGTGGATGCTGATACTTCAGGTCATGGGGATTAGTATTGAGAATACCACAAACATCCTAGTTCTTGGATCGCTAATGATTGTAATGTTTGTACTACTTGGAGGCGTAATTTCCGCAAGGTTCAAGACTAAGACTTTGACACAACTGGCATATTCAGTTGTAGCGACCCTACTCACAATGAGCTGGTTTGCCCTGCGAGGTTCACCAATTAACATGATGGTTAAACTGGCCGCTGGAACAACAAGTGCCTTGGAATTTGACTCATTTTCATCTATTTTATTTCTCGCAGCGATACCTTTGTTGTGCGTGATCTTCCTAAAGGAGGTTCACCGTGAGGATGATATAGGCCTAGTTAACTCCGGCTGATCTCAAGATAGAGCAATAGAAATTCTAGGGATGATATGAAACAAGAAGAAGAATTCCGGAATTGTCGGAGATAACTATGAGGAAATACCTTGTTTCATTAGGTGGAATCGGGTGTTGTGCTAGATGAAGGTCATAAATGCCCAATCCTTTGTAGACTACCTCCAAGAGTGGGGAAGCTTTCCAAACGCCGGGGGCACTTGAATTTAAATTATACACTGCAAAGTTATTTAGATTCAGATCGTTTACAGCTACTCCATTTAATCCGGTAACTTTCAATCTGATATTTGTCACGTTGTCGTTTGCCGCCCATTGCTCATCAAGATCATCTGAGTCAATTGTAGCCTCTAGTAGGAGTGCATGACTCGCTTTGAATCCCGTTAACCCGATTCTCGTAACGTTGAATGCAACATCAGCTGTAGCGGATGAGTTAGCAGTCTCTCCATTCCAAAAGTAATTAATTTTGATCGAAGGAGTGTTGATATCGATGGCCAAACCATATCCTGCCAAAGCAACCTTCGATACTTTGGCCCAGGAATCTAGAAACTCTATCGTAGCATTTCCTATTAGATTTTTATCTCCATACGTAGAATCAGCGAGTTGATCAGTAAGACTCATCTCATTGAATCTAGTAAAGAGTTCGGACTCGTTCGAGATCGCTGCACGTTTTCGAGTCGCGTCTCTCAATACGAATGCAAATGCGTTCTGATAGTCTGAGTTGACGGTCTCGACTACTTCCTTATAGCTCTCGAATTTGACTCGTTGATTAATGTTGGAGGCGCTAAATATTTGAACAGAGAGGGTTAATATGACGAAAGCCATTGCCACTGCTGCTAGTATGACAAACTGTCCCTTCTTCGCTCCCCTCTTTCGGAGGATTCTCATTGAGAGACACCACCTGCCGCTGCCACAATAATTCTAAGTACTAGAAATTGCCCATTCTTTGTAGTGTACGTAAGGGTTGATGATGAGATCTCGGGAGACCTCTGAAAGGCCTGGAGGGCCTCAGCAGCTTGAACGTTCGTGATTGGAGATGTATTGAGAGGAGTCAGCATAGCGCTTGGTCCATTTATTGTTGCATTGAAGATCGTCATGTTGAAGTAGGTGCCTGGAGGCATTAATCTCGTTATTGCAATCTTTATACCATCTTCCCAATTTTCTTCGGTCGTTACTCGATCGAACGTGCCCCCTTGAACCATATGGTTGAGTACATTAAACGCTAGAATCTCCATATCGTCACTCGTCCGAATCGCTGGGTTGTTAGCAGGCTCCATTATGAAAATAGCAACCGAATACGTCGATGAGAGAATAACAGCTGCAAAGACCACTTCAAGTATTCTGAACTGACCCGTGCGGGATCCATGAGTCATTCACTCAACCTCCAAATATGGAACTTAACCCGCATTGAAACGCCTGCAACTTCGACCAATCTAATTAGAGTATGGCGTGTTGAACCTGCTATGGGCCCTGTCTCGTACGTAGTCGGGAATGGCCTGAAGGCTGCAATCAGCTTCGTCTCCCCCTCGATATCTGTGATGAATGTTGCAAGGCTGATGTCTGGGTCAGCGTTAGAGAGAGGATAGATAACAAACGTCTTCCCTCCAGTGTCCAATTGATACGCAGAAATCGATGCTGAGGAGCTTTCGAACTCACCTATGTATGTCCTCTTACCAACGGTGTAAAGCGGTGATCTTGAGTTGCTTATCGTCTCCTCAAGGTCTGTGCCAATGGGATACTTTACAACTATGTTATTCCCTATGAGAACAGCTTCAATCAGATTGCTTCCTCCCACAGTTCTAGTCTGGATATTATAGTAGTCAGAGAGGATAATGTAAGCAACACTATCAAAATTATCGGCACCTGAAAAGTCGAGCACGGCGGTCCCGTTCCAGTCGGTTGAGGATGTTGCTATCTCAAACTCTTCTTCATTTGCTGAATTTAGCCTAATGAGAACTGCCGTAACATTAACGTTGGCAACCGGGATGGTCTCAGGAGTTGTTACCCGCGTCACGATGGTTTTGTTTAAGATGTGACTCGAGATCTGGAAGACAGGTTCGAACGAAAGGCTGAAACCGAATTCCTTCTCCAGTCCCATTATCACAGCTGCCCTTTCCGGGGGAATATAGTACGGATTGTCTATAGTTGAAGTATTAATCAGCCTCTCGACCTTGCTCGGATCTAATCGGTAGAGAGTATTGAAGGTGAGCGAGCCCGCAAGGCCGAAGTCTCTTAAGCCGTCAGACTGGCTTGAATTTATTGATAGGTCTGTCCCCCAGTCGTAAGGATCTCCAGGAGTTAGTAGCAATTTGTCCAGAATATTTCTTGCATTACCTTGAAGCTGGAGCGAACTAGTCTGTGATAGGTGAGCTAATGTAATGGGAAAGATGGTAGAGATGGAGGTGGAGACCATGAGCACAACGACAAGCCCTGAGAAGACATATTCGTATATGGGCTGTACCATTCTTGATCATTCCACCCCCAAGAGCAAATATGAAGATCTATGGGCCGTCAACTTCATGACGCTCCATTAAAGAGTTGAGACTCTGACATAGGCAACAACAAGGTTGATAATTGTAGCCACATCGTCAGCCTCCCCAGCAAGGACAATTGTTTCTGTAATTCCAAAGGAAGTGACCTGTATGGAGACCTCATTACCATCGAACCGGAATGCCGTAGTTGTAACATTGATGTTTTCTACCCGCATCCGTATCGTCCCCGAGCCGAATGTTTCCCCCGGAAGTAACTTGACGAAGGTTACCTCAAGCAGGTTAACCTTCTCATTGACACCCTGCTGAGTAAAGAGAAAGAAGCTACCGTGCCTAACAACTCTGGCTCTGGAATAATCCAGGACGGTCCAAGCCCCACCTGACTGATTCACATAAACATGGCCAAGAGGCTCAGAAAACCCCTGGACTATTGGAGATCCCGTCCCTTTGAGATAGTTTAGTCCTGGGACGGTCACTAACCTCCCACCGAGAAATCGTAGATGATTGAGGGACTGAGAATAAATTACCGTCTCGGTACTTCCATTGATTATTTTGATCTCGATATCTCCGATATCTCTGACTAGATTCAATCCTCCAGCACGCGTGTGGATGACTGTGTGAGATGCTGACTGGGGCTTAAGGGATACGTCCTCGAAACTCGTAGCAAACAAGAGGAATGCGCTTTTCGCTTGCTCAAATTCGACTATCTGAGCTTGACTCTCGATCAATTGGGTGGATAGGAGTACTGCTCCAAAGATAGCGGTCAGGATGGCGGAGCCGATTATGATGGAAGAAAGTGGAACGCTTACAGCTTTCTTCCATCTGCTCGATCCTACTCTCTTCGACAATCTATAATCATCAACTAAAAGATATCGAGCTGACCAGAACCGGAGTCATAATGGCAAAGACTAAGGTTAACAAGACAAGGACGAATGCATGCTTGAATCCCGAAGAAACCTTCTCTTCGGCCACTTTCCCGGCTACTATCCCTGTAATCATGCTTTGAACTACCAACGGAGGGACAAAGAGTCTGACGAATTCGACTTGTGCGAACTGGAGTCCGGCTACGCTGGCCATATTAGCCATGAATGATAGCATCATGAGAGTGGACACAACAAGGATAACTCCGCCGATGTAGGGAATTAGCATTAGAGGGCGGAGCGCCATCTTCTTCTCGCTTTCCAACTGCTGAATACTCTCCCCAAACGTTGCAAGAGTCTCGAGGGTCTCTGGAGTTCCACCGCCTACATCTACAGCGTCAACCAAAAGGAAAAGATTCATTCTAGCAACCCAGCCTCTAATTCTCCCTGCAATCGATTGGGATATCTTGCTAAGCGGAAGACCCCACCCGATCTGATTTGAGAGTATCTTCAGATGGGGGCTGAAGCTTCCAAAGTTTCTTGAAGAGAGATTGGCTATACATCTTTCGGGACTCATGCCAGTTTTCCTAATTTCGACAAAATCCCTTTGAAAACTTGTGAGGCCATTCAGAATCTTGCCTCCTTCCCTAGAATACCTATAGTCCGTGATGCTGAGAACTCCGAAGTAAAGGAGGAATGTAAGTGAAAGGCCAAGAGAGGCTTCGAAGCCGGGTTGTAACCCAAGACTTTCTCTTAGCAAAACTAGAAGACCATAGGTTGGGATAACTTGCCCTAGCGATGGCATGATAGATGGAACGACTAAAAGCACGAGTCCAGCTAGTAGAAGTGGAAGGGCTAATAGCATAACCTTATACGAACGCCAATCATTAAGAGGATATCTCGGTTGGATAACATCCGCGAAATAGATGAAGAATGCTCCGGTAACAGGGAGCAGAATATATGCAAAGATAACAAAAGTTCCCACAGAGAAGATAGGGAGTTGGGCCGGTATCAACTTAGAGACGATGAAGAGGCTGTAGACCCCAAGCGCAAGGAGCACTGTGATCGTAATGAACCCCTCCATAAGCATTGCAATCCTCTCACCCATAATTCTGAACTTGACTGCTCTTCCTTCGAAGAAAGTCTGAGTCTTCCGCATTAGGTAGTGAGTGACATCTCCTCCGGCAATAGTTGTAGACGCATATCCCAATACGAACTCCTTGTACTCTCTCGATGGCAGATGCTCTGCAGAATTCTTCATTGCAGTAATAGGATCTACACCAAATGCCTTCACATCAATATCCATCTGGGCAGCGGCTTCGCGCACCTGAGGAAGGAGTTCTACATCCTTGAGCCTCTCAAAGCTCTTTATCGCTGAGATACCACCAGTTGACATCACTGTGATATATGCGGCTGCGTAAGGAACTTCCGTATCTAGACTAGATGCTCTATTCTTCGCCGCTGCGGCAGGTGAGTAGACCATAAAGGCGAGGACCGCCAAAGGAATAGTGATTGGAAGGAGTATCGCGCGCGCGCCAATGACGCCCCAGAGTAGAACTGCAAGGATGCCACTTATGATGATCGAGAGAACGAGCAGAAAGCCAATTTCGGAAGCATATGCCTCGGGGTGAACTTTCTTATTTGCGGCCTTTAGGCTGTCGGGAATCTTGGTGAATATCCTAAGAATCGGGATGCCTAGCCATCTGAAGTAGCTGTATGAAAATGCCTGAAGATTGAACGAGCGATCTGGTCTCTTCAATTCCTTGAACTCCCGACATGATACTCCATGTCCTGTGTCTGCTGCTCTAGCACAGACACTGGAACTACGGGAGCGCGATGCTCCTTCCGAATTCCTGACCGCCAGAAGTGCTTATACTAATTTGAATCGATTGACCAGCAACAAGCGGAGCTGAGCTAGAGAACAATATTGAGGCCTTGATCTGCGAACCACTAGGAATTGGGACGGTCAGTGGGCTAGAATAGACATTTGTGACTACCGTACCATTATAGCCGCCGGCATAAACGCATGGACCTACTCCACACAAGTAATACAACGTTGCAGCGCTGGCGCCTGGTTCTTTTATCCAGAATGCTACCCTAAAGTCTCCACTTTCAAAAGCCGATATGGGCCGGTCTCTCACCACAAGCTCTCTAATTGAAGAGTCTGAGG
>Ga0114947_10001025_pt1 | contig 10199 bp, 7 predicted proteins | sample CR02metaG_FD_99656 | JGI IMG/M metagenome (GOLD analysis project Ga0114947, IMG submission 99656) | Deep subsurface microbial communities from Mariana Trench to uncover new lineages of life (NeLLi) - CR02 metaG | ecosystem: Environmental > Aquatic > Marine > Ocean trench > Sediment ...
ATGAAAACGACTGCTTCTGATCGCGTCTTCTTTTTCCTTCACCCGGGCGACCAGGTCAGCGGGCACGACGGGATTGATTGGCGCCAGGCTTACCATGCCCGCACTGATGCCGCCCCAGATATCGCTGGACTCCCAGTTGCCGTCGATCACCTGTTGCGTCATGCGGGTGTAGAAGTCGCCCCAATGATGGGTCACGGCGGTGAGGTGTGCCCTGGGACCGTACTTCGACATATCCGAGTGGTAGCCCACCGCGTAAACACCCTTTTCATCCGCCGCCTGCACCACCGCAGTGGAATCCGTGTGGTGGGTAAGCACGTCGGCCCCCTGAGTGACGAGCACGCCGGCGGCCTCTCGCTCGCGGCCCGGGTCGTACCAGGAATTGGTCCAGATCACTTTCGTGCGGGCCTCGGGATTGACGCTCTGCATGCCTAAGGTGAAGGCATTGATGCCCATGAGCACCTCGGGGATGGGAAAGGCGGCGACATAGCCCGCGATGCCCGACTTGCTCATCCCGCCAGCCACGATACCGGCGAGATAACGGCCCTCGTAGAAGCGCACGTTATAGGTCCCGACGTTCTTGCCGCGCTTGTAACCGGTGGCGTGCTCGAACGTGGTGCCGGGGAAGCGCTTGGCGACCTTGATCGTCGGGTTCATGTAGCCGAAGGAAGTCGTGAACACGAGCCCGTAACCATCAGCAGCGAACTGGCGGATGACGCGCTCGGCCTCGGCGCCTTCCGGCACGGTCTCGATGAACTTCGTGTCGACCTTATCGCCCAGGGCCGCCGCCATCTGCCGGCGGCCGGTCTCATGCTGGAAGGTCCAGCCGGCATCACCGATGGGGCTCACGTAGACGAAGCCCACCTTGAGGGGCTCGGAGGCCGGTGCCAACCCACCGGCCATGGCCAATGCCGCAGCCAGGACGGCGAACAGCGGGAATTTTGATCCTGTCACGGCGGATTCTCCGGTTGCTCAGGCAGCCGGATAATACGATATTCCCAGGGAGACAGGCGTGTTCAATCGAATCGTCCTGGGATCCCGGGAGATCAGCACCAGCACCACGATGGTGGCGAGATAGGGCAGCATCGACAGGAGCTGGGAAGGCAGATCGGCGCCGATGGCTTGCGCATGGAATTGAATAATGGTGATAAAGCCGAACAAATAAGCGCCCAGCATCACCCGCAGCGGCCGCCAGGTGGCAAACACCACCAGCGCCAGCGCAATCCAGCCACGCCCGGCGCTCATGCCTTCCACCCACAGCGGCGTATACACCAGCGCCAGATAGGCGCCGCCCAGACCCGCCATGGCCCCGCCGAACAGCACAGCCAGATAGCGGATCCGGATCACCGGGCAACCGATGGCATGGGCCGACTCCGGGGCCTCGCCGACGCCGCGAAGCATGAGACCCAGCCGGGTGCGGTACAGAAACCAGCTGACACCGGCGAGCATCACAAAAGACAGATACATCAATGGATCCAGGGAGAAAAGCAACGGCCCCACCACCGGCAGCTCGCTCAACCACGGAATATGAAGCGGTTGCATGCCGGTGAGTACGACGCTGGTGTAATCGAGGCCCACGTAAGCGCTCGCGCCCAGCCCGAAGATGGTGAGTGCGAGTCCGGCAGCCACCTGGTTTGCCTGGAAGCTCAAGACCAGCACGGCGAACAGTCCGGCCATGGCCGCGCCCGCAAGCCCCGCCGCCAGCACGCCCAGCCAGAGACTGCCGCTTTGCGCGGCAACCACGAACCCGCACACTGCGCCGACCACCATCATGCCCTCGATACCGAGATTGAGCACACCGGATTTTTCCGTCACCAGCTCCCCCAGGGCGGCAAACACCAACGGCGTCCCCGCCCCCAGTGTGGCCAGCGCAATGGCAATCACGGTTTCCACTTAAGACGCGGCCTCCTCGGTCGCCAGCGACGCGCCCACCGCCAGGCGCACACGGAAATTGATGAATAGATCGGCTGCCAACAAAAAGAACAACAACACGCCCTGAAAGATCCCGGTCACCGCCGGCGGCAGGCCGAGCTCCATCTGGGCCGACTCGCCACCCAGATACAACAACGACATCAGCAGACTTGCCAACAAGATGCCGAAGGGATGCAGACGCCCTACGAACGCAACGATGATGGCCGCGTAGCCGTAACCCGGCGATACGGACGGCAGCAGCTGGCCGATGGGTCCGGCCACTTCGCAAAGCCCGGCGATTCCGGCCGCCCCGCCGCCGGCCAACAAACCGATCCAGACCATGCGCTTGCGATCGAAGCCGGCATACAGCGCCGCCCCATCGGAAAGCCCGGCGACACGCATCTGGTAGCCGATGAAACTCTTGCGCACGAATATCCAGCCGAGCGCCACCACGGCCAGGGCGATGGGCAGTCCCAGATGCAGCCTGGTGTCGTCGAGAATCACGGGAATGATGGCGGCGTCGGGGAACAGGCGCGACTCGGGAAAGTTGAATCCTTCCGGATCGCGCCACGGGCCGTGCACGAGATAACTGAGAAACAGCACCGCGACATAGTTCAGCATCAGGCTCACGAGGATTTCGTTGGTATTGAAGCGCGTGCGCAGAAACGCCGGAACGGCTGCCCAGGCCATGCCGCCGAGTGCGCCCGCGACAATGATGGCGGGCAATAACCAGGCGCTTTCGGAGTCGTAAAAATAAAGTGCCAGCCCGCCGCCGAAGACTGCGCCGAAGGTGAGCTGGCCCTCGGCGCCGATGTTCCAGATGTTGGCGCGAAAGCCTATGGCAAGCCCCGTGGCGATGAGCATGAGCGGCGCTGCCTTGACTCCGAGCTCCCCCAGGCCGTAGAGATCGTCGATGGGCGCGATGAAGAAGGCGTGGAAAGCGTCCAGCGGATCGAGACCGATGGCTGCCGAGAACACGAGCCCGCACAAGGCCGTCAGAGCCGCCGCGATGACGGGGGACAGATAGCGCATGGCTTGCGAGGCCTGCGGTCGTGCTTCGAGTTCAAGCACTGACTGTCCTCACGCCCGTGCGCGGAAAGGACCCGCCCATCAACAGACCGACCTCTTCCATGTCGGTGTCCGCGGTCGCTTTTGCTGGAGACAATCGCCCTCCGGCGATGACGGCGACGCGATCGGATATCTCGAACAGCTCTTCGAGATCCTCGGAGATCAAAAGAATGGCAGCCCCAACGTTGCGCAGATCGACCAATGCCTGGCGAATGGCCGTGGCCGCCCCGACGTCGACACCCCAGGTAGGCTGCGCCGCGATGAGCACCCTGGGCGTTTGCAAAATTTCGCGGCCGACCATGAGCTTCTGCAGATTGCCGCCGGACAGACTCCGCGCCTGGGCGTCGACGCCACCGCAACGAACGTCGAAGTCCCGCACACAGCGCTCGGCGAAGGCCCGCACCCTGGATGAAAGCACTAAGCCGTAACGCACCATACCATCGCGGTGGGCGGTGAGCAGGCAATTATCACTAAGCGACATCGATGGGACGGCGCCCCGCCCCAATCTATCCTCTGGCACGAAGGTCAAACCCAAATCGCGCCGCTCGGCGGTGTTCAGATGGCCGGCTTGCCTGCCGTCGATTCGAATCTGTGCGCATCGATCGCGCTCCAGCGGCCGTTCACCGCTCAGGGCGGCGAGCAGCTCCTGCTGACCGTTGCCGGATATGCCGGCGATACCGACGATTTCGCCGCTATGCACGCGAAGAGTGATGTCCTCGAGGTCCGTACCGAAAGAATCGTCGGCGCGTCGCGACAGGCCATCGATGATCAGTCGCGCCTCACCCGTGGCTACGGTTGCCGAATGCCCACATACGGGCAGCTCGCCGCCGACCATCAGCCTGGCGAGCCCTGCAGCGGTTTCCCGAGCTGGATCAGCCGTGCCGGCAACGCACCCGTTGCGCATCACCGTTGCCTTGTGACACAGGGTGCGTAGCTCGTCGAGCTTGTGACTGATGTAGAGCACACTGCAACCCTCTTCCGACAAGCGCCGCAAGGTCTCGAACAGACCGCGCACGGCCCCAGGGGTGAGCACCGACGTGGGCTCGTCCATGATCAGGAGCTCGGGTTCCTGGAGTAGACAACGCACGATCTCGACGCGCTGGCGCTCACCAACCGAGAGAGAATGCACCAGCCGCCCGGGATTCAGCGGCAAGCCGTAGCGTTCGCTCACCGCGTCGATGCGCTTTGCCAGGGCCCCCAGGTCGAACGGGCCGTCAACCGCCAGTGCGATGTTTTCCGCTACCGTCAGGGTTTCGAACAAGGAAAAATGCTGGAACACCATACCGATGCCCAAACGCCGCGCCTCGGCCGGGTTGGAAATAGTGACCTGTTTGCCGTTCCAAAAAATCTCCCCCTTGTCGGCTTTTGCGACGCCGTAGATTATCTTCATCAGGGTGCTCTTGCCGGCACCGTTCTCGCCGAGTACGGCGTGTATTTCGCCGGGCATGACGCGCAAACTGACGTCTTGGTTTGCCACTACCGAAGGGTAGGACTTGGTGATGTTCCTGAGCTCCAGGCGGGGGGTGTTCGTCATAGGTGCTCTGGGCCCGGAATGGTTGCGGAAGGGATCTACTGAATCTTGTCGATGATAGACGCGACGCCGGGTTTTCTGTCCAGAATTTCTTCGCGGCTGAGACCGTTCAGCTCGTGGGGAAACACCAGCCACTTGTCGGTCTCGTGGACGAAGTAGTCAGGCACGCGACGGGTGCGATTGTTCCCGGGTTTAAAGTACGCGGTAGCGATGCGGATTTCTTCAGGCATATTCCGACGCGCCCTTTTCCGCAGGCTCTCGATCACCGCCTCGATACTCAAGCCGGTATCGTAAACGTCATCGACGATCAGAAGACCTTCGTCCGCATCGACGTTATCGACGACGTATTGCAGCCCGTGAACGCGGATGTGTGAATCTCGCTGCTCGATGCCTTTGTAATACGAGGTCCGGATGGCAATATGATCCGTGTGAATGCCGAAAAAGTCGAGCAACTCCTGCACCGTGATACCTACCGGCGCGCCGCCACGCCAGATACCGATGATGAAATGAGGCCGGAAGCCGCTCTCCAGAATCTGCTTGCCGAGTCGAAAGGAATCGTCCAGAAGTTGCTCGGCACTGATGTACTGCTTGTTCGTCGCGGCGTGGGCGTCGCTGCTCATCGCTAGAAGGATGGCCCGGGGTCAGTCATGCCAGTGGACGCCAACTCCGTGGTAATGAAGTCGAAGGCCTCATCCACCGAATCGGTTCTCCGAAAAAGATCGAGGTCCTCTTTGTCGATGGTGCCGAAACGCGCCATGGCATCCAGGTCCATTACCTTGTCCCAGAACTCGCTGCCGAAGAGCACGATCGGCGGGCGTTTCTTCATCTTCAAGGTCTGAATGAGCGTCATGAGTTCGAAAAATTCATCCAGGGTGCCGAAGCCACCGGGCATCACTACCACGGCCTTGGCCATGTACGTAAACCAGAATTTGCGCATGAAGAAATAATGAAACTCGAAGGCCAGGTCCCGCGTGACGTATGGGTTGTTGAATTCCTCGGTGGGCATGGAAATCGTGAGACCGATATTGAGTGCATCGGCCTCCGATGCGCCCCGGTTGGCCGCTTCCATAACCCCTGGTCCTCCGCCCGTGCACACCAGGAATCGACGCTCCCGGTCGTCCAGATTTTTTGACCACTCGCTCAGCCGGCGGGCAAGCTCGCGAGCGTCCTCGTAGTACCGCGCCATGTGTAGCTGCATCTCGGCATGCGGGACATCGCCACCGTTGGCCTGGGCCGACTTCAGCGCGGCGCTGGCTTCGTCTTTGGGTATCAACCGCGCCGAACCGAAGAACACGATGGTGTCCTGGACGTGCTGCTGTGCGAAGCGCGCCCGGGGCTCCAGATACTCGGCCAGGATGCGCAGGGGTCGAGCGTCCCGGCTATTTAAAAATTCTCCATTCTCGTATGCCTTTACAGGCCCCGTGGTCTCTGTTTCGCCATCCATTCTTTTCGTCTGTCCCCACAATGTGATTCACCGACACCTCGGCAGCTGTATAGATGATAGCGAATCTCCAGCCTGGATTATTCATGCGAGTCCATCCCTGGACTCGCATGAATAATTCAGGCTTAGCGTCAACACCGCCTTGCGGTCAGCCGCGCGCGCAATCTCGCCTCGCGCCGCCGATGCTGGCCATCGTGGGGGGCACAGGCCAGCAACCGGGACGTGACCGTCAGGGCGCGCTCGTAATCCCGCTTCTCATGCTCGTAGTACTTGGCCAGGTGCTCGATAGCACTGCATACGCCAGCGGCTGCCAGCTGCTCCCATAGCTCCACGGCCAGACTCCACTCGCGCCGGCATCGCGCCAACCAGGCGAGCTCCAGCAGACCTTCCGTTCCGAGATGCCTGCGGTAGCGTTGCAGGTATTCGAAGGCCTCCCGGTCACCGGCTGCGCGATCTGGTCCGTGGCGGAAGTGTCTCGCGCAGGCGAGCACGTTGGCCCCGGTGGCGATGGGATCGTCGTGGCTTCGTTGCAGCGCGGCTGGCAGCACGGCCAGGGAAAGCAGATCCAGACGGTTGTGAGAGCACACAGCCCAAAGCCCGTCATCGCGTCCATGGCGCACCCATTCGAACCAGGCACGAGGCGCCTCGCTACCCGGCAGATCCCCGATTCGCTGGACACCGAGCAGACGCCGCTCCGCCGTCTGCAAGCGACAATCGGGCCAACGATGTTTGAAGGTGCGGCGCGTGACATGGAGCAAATCCACATGATGCAGTTCCACAAAAGGATCGCTCAATCCTGACAAGCGGTAGCGCGCCGCCAGCAGCGGGCTGTCGAAGCTGCGGCCGTTGAATGTGACCAGTGTATCGGCACCGCGCAAGTATTCCCGCGCCTCGTCCAGCATCGCGCTTTCGCCCTGAAAACCCGTGAGAAACAGCTGAACGATCTCCAGCACGCCATCGGAGAAACGCGCCATGCCGAGGAGAAACACCAGCGTTCCGGTACCACCCGCGAGTCCCGTGGTTTCCGTATCCATGAGAATACAGCCGCGCGGTGTCGCCACGTCGCCGCCGGTACAAAGCGAAAGTCCCTGGTGTAATGCTGAATCGACCAGCGGGAAGGCGCCGTGGACGGCATCGATGGGAAGTCGCTCGCGGCGAAGGATGACGCAATCGCGAACCACGCGGCCGCCGAGTCGGGCAGCCAGCGTCTCGTCGCTGATGCGTTTTCGGCACGGGCGCCGTCGCCCGGCAGCCACCCGTTCCAGTCGATGGCGTAGCGCATGGACGGAGTCCATCGAGCCGCCGCCTTGGTCGTCGTCACGGGAGACGCCTGACTGGCGCCGTAGAGCACCCAGCCTTGCACGCAGATCGCTCACGGCCGGCTGTCGTCTTCGTCTGCGAGTAACGACAATACCACCAGCGCGAGATCCTTTGGAGATCCCTCCCGTTGCTCCTCGGATCCCAATATGGGTCCGATGCAGGCCGGACAACCCTCGCTGCACGCACAGCCAGCAACCAGGCGCCTTGCCTCGGCTACCACCCGGGCACGCAGATCGTACAAAGGCGCCGACAAACCAATCCCGCCGGGATAGTTGTCGTAGAGAAACACCGTGGGCCGAAACTGGTCGCCGGCAGCTTCCCAATCCATGTCCTCGCCGGTGGACGAGCGGATCTCTCTGCGGCCCGCGTTTCCCAGGGTGCTGAACCAGGTGGCATCGCTGGCACCCACGGCACGCCCCAGATCGCCGGGCTCGGACATGCTGAGCATGGCAGCGATGAAATGCATGGCATGGGCGGCACCGAGAAAACCATCCAGGATCTGATGGCGCGAAGCGAACCGCCGATGGAGCACATCAGCGTTGAGAGTCCACCACACGGCGCTGGTATGCATTTCCTGATCGGGAAGATTGACGTTTCCGAAACCGACGTTCTCGTGGCTGTAGTAGCGGATTTTCTTGTAACCGGCCACACGGCGCACCAGATGCACCTCACCGTGGGCCCTGGCGGCGGCGGGCAGTTTGTCCTCCTCGAAGATCTCGAGCACCTTGAGACGCGTGTAGTCGATTGCCTCGGTGTAGTAGTCGGCGTTAGTTTCACGCACGTATGCCTTGCGCCCTTTCCAGTCCAGGGTCTCCACCTGCCACGGGCGCGCCTGCAACATGTAGATGGCGCCCTCGTACAAGGACATGGGCGCTCCGGAGTAATCCACTTCGGCGATGACGCGTTTGCCGCCGTCTGTGATGTCGACGACCACGAAGTTTCCCTCGGCCACCGTGCGCAATCCCACCGCGTTCGCCGGATAGCTGTCGGCCATCCAATGCCAGCGACCACCCTCATGATGCAGCAGCTGCTCGTCTTCCAGATAAGCGAGTAACTCGCCGACGTCACCATTCCCAAATCTCTCGCCGTCATTGAAGGGCAGCTCGAAAGCGGCACAACGCACGTGGTCCAGTAGTATCAGCAATTGATCCGGATCGATGCGCGCGTGCTCGGGCGAAGCACCGAGGAAAAAATCCGGGTGTCGCACCATAAATTGATCCAGCGGCTGACTGGTGGCCACCAGCACGCCCAGGGATGGCCGCTCACGCCGCCCCGCTCTGCCCAGGCGTTGCCAGGTGCCAGCAATAGTGCCCGGGTATCCGTTCAGCACGCACACGTCCAGAGCACCGATGTCGACGCCGAGCTCCAGCGCCGAAGTGGCGATCACGCAATCGACGTTTCCGGCACGCAGTTTTTTTTCCGTGTCCCGGCGTTGCGTGGGCAGATAGCCGCCGCGATACGCCATTACCCGCGGCGGCCGGCGCGGGTCGTTGTCGAAAGTGTCCTTCAGGTACTTGGTGAGCACCTCCACCATGGTTCGGGTTTGGGCGAACAGAATGCACTTCAATCCGGCCTTGACGGCGAGGCGTGCGATGCGTGTGCTTTGCGAGCGCGCCGAGGCGCGGATCCCGAGGTCGGGATTCACCACCGGCGGATTCCACAACAACAGGGTCTTCTCGCCCCGGGGTGCACCACTCTCCTCGATGGTCTCCACGTCATCCTCGATCAGGCGCGTGGCCAGCTCGCCGGGATTCGCGATGGTGGCAGAACACAGAACGAAGACCGGTTGGGCGCCATAGAAGCGGCACACGCGCCGCAGCCGGCGCAGGACGTTGGCCATGTGGGAGCCGAACACCCCGCGGTAGGTGTGCATCTCGTCGATGACGACGTAGCGCAGAGATTCGAAAAATTGCGCCCACTTCGTGTGATGAGGAAGAATCCCCTGATGCAGCATGTCGGGGTTGCTGACGACGATGTCGCCGCGGGTGCGCACCGCTTTGCGCGCGTCGCCCGGCGTGTCGCCGTCGAAAGTATGGGCGCGCACGCCGAGATCCGCGGCGCGGTTGAGCGCGATGATCTCCGCCACCTGGTCCTGGGACAGAGCCTTGGTGGGGAACAGATAAAGTGCCTTGGCTTTTTCTTCCAGAACCGACTGCAGCACCGGCAAGTTGTAACAAAGCGTCTTACCCGAGGCGGTGGGGGTCACGACCACCGTATTCCGGCCAGCACGCAACCGATCCCAGGCCTCGCGCTGGTGGCAATAGAGCCGTGTAATGCCGCGCGCCGCGAGTGCGGCCACCAGGCGCGGGTCCAGATCCGCCGGCATGTCGGCGTACCGGGCGGGCCGCGCGGGCAACGTCAAGCGACCACTGATACGCGCCCCATAGCGGCCTTCCAGGTGCGCGATCAGCGCTGCCACGCCCGAGCGGCAAGCCCGCCCCGGGCCCGTATCCGGTGCCTCGCCCGCGGGCGCCAGCGCCTGTTCCATTTGCAGTCTCCCCAGCCGTTATCTATGCTGAGTCTAGAGAACGGATAGAGAACAGACAAGGCAATCCATGAACGAGGCGCTGACACGCCGCCAGCGGGCCATCCTCGAGCACTTGCGGGAAAGCCGCGAACGTCAGGCACATCCGCCGACCCTGGACGAGCTTTGCCGGGAGCTGGGACTGCGTTCCCGGGGCTCACTGCACAAGCACATCGAAGCGCTGGTGAAAGCGGGCCACGTGGAGCCGCTGTCGGGCAAGCAACGGGGCGTGCGCCTGCGCGAACCCGGCCAGGACGAGCTGCTCAGCCTGCCCCTGCTCGGGCGCATCGCCGCCGGGCGCCCCATCGAAGCGCTGGAGAATCCGCAGGATCTGGAGGTACCGAGGCAGCTGCGCGGTAGCGGCCGTTGCTATGTGCTCCAGGTGCGCGGCGATTCCATGATCGACG
>Ga0114947_10001027_pt1 | contig 10190 bp, 8 predicted proteins | sample CR02metaG_FD_99656 | JGI IMG/M metagenome (GOLD analysis project Ga0114947, IMG submission 99656) | Deep subsurface microbial communities from Mariana Trench to uncover new lineages of life (NeLLi) - CR02 metaG | ecosystem: Environmental > Aquatic > Marine > Ocean trench > Sediment ...
GCCAGGGTGAGCGCCGCCGAAAGTCCGGTATAGCCCGATCCGACGATGGCGACATCGATCCTCTCTGGCACCGCCGGGATAGGAAGGTCCGGGCGCGGCGCCTGTTCCCACCAATAGGGCTCGAGCTTCAGATCGTCGCCGTAATTTTGCATTGTCTTAGTACTTACTTTCACAGGAGGGTGACACATCTGACGGCCATGCGGCGCCCGCATCGACGGCGTTACCGCCGGCCTCCAGCACCTCGAAGGCGGCATGGGTGGCCAGGTAATGGCCCGCCGCCGCCGCGTGACGGGTGGCCATGACGTTGGGCCGGCAAGGCTGGGGCGGAAGGAGGCCGGCGGGCCGGTCCGCTATTTCTTCCGCGTTGTCGGCAGGCATGGTCGAATCCTTTGTTGCTGGCTCCGGCGACAATACACCCTGGATACCCTGGCGCCGGCGAGATTGTAAAAACCGGCTCTGGCTAGCGAAACATGTCGGCCATGTTCCTGCCGATCAGTTTGCTGGCGGTGAAGACCAGGAGCAGCGTGATCATGATGGCGATGGAGCCGATCGTCGTCGCTTCCAGGACATCGTCGCTGGTCAGGAATTCGAAGATGGCGATCGAGATCGTCTTCCACCGTGCCGAGAAAATGATGATGGTGACGCTGATCTCGGTGATCAGGGTCGAGAACACCAGGATTCCGCCGGCCATGATTCCGGGCGCGATCAGCGGCACCGTCACCTTGCGCATGGTCCGCCCCCAGGTGGCGCCGCACATGGTCGATGCCTCCTCGATCTTTTCGTCGATCTGACCGACCGCGGCAGCCACCGCGCGGTACATATAGGCGATGCGGCGGACGAAATAGGCGAGTATGAGGATCGTCGCCGTACCCGTGAGCACGATGAGGCCGGAGTTGAAGGTCGTCAGATAGGCGACGCCGGTGACGATGCCGGGCAGCACGAAGGGCAGCATGATCGTCATATCCAGCGCCCACTTGCCCTTGAAACGCTTGCGCACCGCGGTATAGGCGGCAAGTGTGCCGAATACCACGCACATCAACGTCGCCGCACTGCTCAGGATCAGGCTGTTGATGATGGGCGTGGTGGTTTCCTCCCAAGTCGTTATGTAATTGCCGAAGCCGTAGGCGGTGGGAAAAAGCGTGCCCCCCCAGCGTTCGGCGAAAGAGGTGAACAGGATGACGAATTGGGGCAAAAGCGCGGCCACCAAGAGAATCCAAATATAAGCGTTGGCGGCGATCTGGGCGCCGAGGCCGGTGTGTTGCTTGGCCCGCCGCGCAATGGAAGTGACGGTGACGAAGCGGCGCTTGCGGTTGACACGGGCGAGCAACAAGATCGCCACCAGGGTGACCAGCACGTTCATCAGGGCGATGGCGGAGGCGGCGTTGAGATTGAAATAGCCGTGAACCTGATAATAGATCAGGGTCGGCAGGACGTAATACTCGCCGCCGAGGATCGCCGGCACGCCGAAGTTCCCCAAGGCCTTCACCAGGACGATCAAGGCGCCGGCGGAAATCGTCGGTAACACCAGCGGGAAGGTGATGGTCCGCAGAATCCGCCAGCGCGACGCCCCCATGACATCGGCGCTTTCCTCGATAGTGGGGTCGGAGGCGGCGAGCGCGCCCTGGACGAACAGGAAGATATACGGGAAGTAATGGAGCGACAGCGCCAGCACGATACCATAGAGCCCGTAAAGCGACGGCATCTCGATACCGAACCAGATGTCGAGGTAATGGGTGATGATGCCGCGCCTCCCCAACAGGATGATCCACGAATAGGCGCCGATGAAAGGCGGCGCGATGATCGGAATGACGGAGAGGGCGAGGACGAAATTACGGAAAGGAATGGGAACGCGCGCCATGGCGTAAGCCGCGGGCAACGCCAGCATGGTCGATACGATGGTGGTCAGCACGCCGACGACGATGGAGTGCCAAAGCGATTTGGTGAATGTGGCGCCATCGAGGAAGCGCTCGAAATTGATCAGGGTCAGGTTGGCGAACGCCAACTCCTTGCCGTTTTCGACGAAGCTGAACATGACGGTCTTGACGATGGGATAGAGCAGGAAGACGACGAGGATGAAGATGGTCACGGCGCCGATGGCATAGGGCAGCCAATCGATCCTGCGCCTGAGCCGGGCAACCGCCGGCCCGGCGTGCGCGGCGTCGGTCATCGGGCCTGCCCCTTGTGGTAGAGGATCGAGTCCGCCGGCGCCATGGCGAGGACGGCCTCGCTTCCCTCCTCGAGGCCCCCGACGAGCCTGGTCGAATCGACGATGACTTCGCCCGCGGCGTCGGCGCACTCGGCGTGATAGCGGATGGTGCTGCCGAGGAACTGGATGCGGCGCACCCGGCAGGGAAGGCCGCCGCCGCCCGCCTGGGCGATCCCGAGGTGTTCGGGACGCACCATGACCGTGGCGTCGAAACCCTCGGCGATCTGGGCCTCCTCCTCCGGCTCGATCGCGTTGAGCCGCTCCAGCGCCAGCTCCGCGCCGCTCGCCAGCGCCACCTTGGCGCCGGAGTTGTCGCTTCTGGTGATCCGCGCCGGGAAGAAGTTAGCCTTGCCGATGAAGTCGGCGACGAACAGCGAGGTCGGGTTGGCGTAGACCTCGTGCGGCGGACCCGCCTGCATCAGCCGGCCGAGGTTGAACACCGCCACCCGATCGGAGATCGACATCGCCTCCTCCTGGTCGTGGGTGACGTAGATCGACATGATGCCGAGTTCCTTCTGGATGCGGCGGATCTCCTCGCGCATCTCGACCCGCAGCTTGGCGTCGAGATTGGCCAGCGGCTCGTCGAGCAAAAGCATCCCCGGGTCGTACACCAGGGCGCGGCCGATGGAGACGCGCTGCTGCTGGCCGCCGGAAAGGTCCGCCGGGTAGCGCTTGGCCAGATCGCCGAGCCCCAGCAGGTCGAGGATGCGCCCGACCTTGCCGCCGACGTCGGCCGCCGCCATGCCGCGCACGCGCAGACCGTAGGCGGTGTTCTCGAACACCGTCATGTGGGGGAACAGGGCGTAGGACTGGAACACCATGCCGATGTTGCGCTGGAAGGACGAGAAGCCGGAAAAGTCCTCGCCGTCGAAGAAGATGCTGCCGGCGGTGGCGGTCTCGAGCCCGGCCACCATCCTCAGCGTCGTCGTCTTGCCGCAGCCCGACGGCCCCAGCATGGTGAACAACTCATCGCCCGAAAGCTCGAAGCTGATGTCGTCGACGGCCAGGACCTGGCCCTGGTCGGTGTCGAAGACCTTCCTCAGCTCCTTCACCGCGAGAACATGTGCCGCCATGCTTCGGTCTCTCCCAAGCGCACCGCTTTGCCGCCGAAGCGAGCAATCCAAACCGGATTGCCGATGTTACACCACCGCGGCGGCGCGACCGGGCGAACAAGATGCGGCCTCCGGGCGGCGCCAGACCCCGACCCGACCCGCGACAGCCACGCCCGTGCCGGACCGGTTTTGACCGTCCGGCACGGACGCCAATGGTTGGCTGAAGTTACGACTATTTCTTATTGGCGAAAATTTCGTCGAACTTCTTGAGATACTTATCCCGGCTCGCCGCCGCCTTGCGGGCATCGAACTTATAGAGGATGTTCAGTGTTTTGATCTTCGGCAGGAACTTGGGCGAGTCGACGTCGATTCTCGGCACGCGCCGCCCCCTCACCTTGACATGGATGCCCTGACCCTCCTTGGAGTTGATGAAGGTCGCCAGGAGCTTGGCGTTCTTGGGATTGGGGGCGTTCTTGATGACGCCGACCGCGGACCCCATGAGCGGCATGCCGTCCTTGGGATAGATCGAGATCGTCGGGAAGCCCTTCTTCGCCTGGAGGTAGGCCTTGGTCTCCTCGGTCACGCCAACCGGGTATTCACCCTTGGCCACCAGGGAATACACCAACCTCGACTTCGGTACGATGATCGCATTGGCGACGATTTTCTCCACCAGACCCCAGCCGTAGAGTTGAACGAAGGTGGCGAGCTGGTTGAAGGCCGAGCCCGACAACGCCGGGTTGGCCATGATGATCTTGCCCTTGTATTTGGGATCGCCAAGGTCCTTCCAGGTCTTCGGCGCATCGGCCTTCGACATTTCCTTGGTGTTCAGGATCAAGGTATAGATGGTGTCCGTGAAGCCGTAATATTTGAAGTCCGGCCCAACGGCCGTAGGCGGGAACTTGTCGTGATCCGGATGCTTGAAACTCTCGTAAAGGCTCCGATCCGAGTCGAATGAGGCCATGGTGAAATAAACGACATCACCACGCGGATTCTTCCTTTGCGCCTTGATCCGGGTAAGCAGTTCACCGGACCCGGCGCTGATGAGGTCCAGCTTTATGTTCGGATAGTGCTTGTTGAACCCCCGGGCTAGTGCCTTTCCCAATTTCGATCCGCCGGCGTTGTAAAACACCACCGAACCGCTCTCGGCCACGGCCAGGTGGCCAAAGCCCAGCAGCAACACCAATGTTACGGTAAAGATGCTCAAACGTTTCATGGTTCCTCCCTGCCCCGGTGTTTACAAACCGGATGGTCTCTGATCACCGTGGGCTTGTCTTGCGGGAAGACGGTACCAATCGAGGGCGACCTCGGGCCACTGGCCTCGAGTCGCCTCGCCCCGTCCCCCCTGTTCCTGTTCGAGTGTTTAATTCTAGTTCTCTATCCACCGGCTAAGCAAGCAATTAACTCCGCCAGAGAGGCAGTTGGGCTAATTCATCGCGCCATTTGAATAATTTATCGATCTTGCAAACTCCCCGGCGCCGGAAGGGCGATTGACCCGACGCGCGCAATACCCCTATTTTTGCCGAACCATCCGGCTTCTCGCGTGCACCGGAGTAGGCTCGCCAGGTCTCGCGGCAGAGAAGGTAGTTCATGGCAAAGAGCGTGCGCTTTCATCACGACGAGGAGGTCAGCGGCAGTTGGCCCTACCGCCCGACCATCAGGGGCACCCGTCACCTGGCCGTCGCCGGCCACTACCTCGCCGCCCACGCCGGCTTCGCGGTCCTCGAGGCCGGCGGGAACGCGATCGACGCCGGGGTGGCCGCGGGCATCACCGAGGAAATCGTCCAAAGCGACCAGGTCACCTTCGCGGGTGTCGCCCCGATCATGATCTATCTCGCCGAGCGGGGCGAGGTGATCACTATCAGCGGCGTCGGCACCTGGCCGCAGGCGGCATCCTGCGAATTTTTCCAGAGCCGGCACGGCGGCGCTATCCCCGAGGGGATACTGCGCACCGTGGTGCCGGCGGCACCCGCCGCCTGGCTTTTGGCGCTCGAGCGCTTCGGGACCATGAGTTTCGCCGACGTCGCCGCCGCCGCCCTCAGGTTCGCCCGCGACGGATTCCCGATCCACCCCTTTACCGCCGCCGAAATCGACAAACGCCAAGATCATTACCGCCGTTGGCCGTCCAACGCCGCCATCTACCTGCCCGACGGACGGCCGCCGGAGCCGGGAGAGTTGTTCGTCCAGACCGATCTCGGCGGTACGCTCCAATTCCTTATCGATGAAGAAGCCGCGGCCACGAAGCATGGCCGCAAGGCGGGGCTCAGCGCGGTCCACGACGCCTTCTACAAAGGGGACATCGCCCGCGCCATCGTCCAATACCATGAGGACAACGGTGGACTTCTCACGGTAGAGGACCTGGCGGATTTCCGGGTCGAGATCGAACCTCCCGCGCGCACGGTATTTCAAGGCATCGAGGTCCTTAGCTGCGGCTTCTGGTGCCAGGGCCCGGTCCTGCTCCAGACGCTGAACCTGCTCGCAGGCTTCCCGCTGGCCGAGATCGGCCATAATTCGCCGCGCTATATCCACACCGTGGTGGAAGCCCTCAAGCTCAGCTTCGCCGATAGGCACCGCTATTACGGCGATCCCAGGCACGTCGAGGTTCCAGCCGCGGGGTTGCTGTCATCCGAGTACGCGGCGAAGCGGCGTGAACTGATCCGTGATGATCTGGCTTGGCCCGAGATGCCTCCGGCCGGGGATGCCTGGGCCATCAAGCCCGTGATTTCATCGCAGGATCTTCCCGCCGCCGCCGATGGCGCCTCGATGCCGGCCGCAGACACCACCTTCGTCTGCACCCGTGATCGACAAGGAAACGTCTTCGCCGCCTCGCCCAGCGACCCCTCTTACGACACTGTGATCATTCCGGGCACCGGTCTTTGCCCGTCGTCCCGAGGCACGCAGTCCTGGGCCGATCCGAACCATCCCTCATCCGTGCAGCCGGGCAAGCGCCCGCGCCTGACACCGAACCCGGCCATTGCCTTGCGCGACGGCGAGCCTTTCTTGGCCTTCGGCACGCCGGGAGGCGACGTTCAGCCCCAGGTCATGCTGCAGGCCTTTCTCAACGTCGCCGTCTTCGGAATGGATCCGCAAAACGCGGTGGAAGCTCCCCGGTTCGTTTCCAAGAGCTTTCCGGATTCGTTCTCGCCCCACGATTATTTCCCCGGCCAGTTGAACCTGGAAGGCCGCATCCCCTCCGATACCGGCGAGGCCCTGGCCACGTTGGGGCATCGGGTCGAATGGTGGCCCGATCGCACGTCGCGCGCCGGGGGTGTCGGCATGGTCAAGTTCGATGCCGCCACCGGCGTCTTCCATGCCGGCGCCGATTTCCGCCGGGCGGCCTACGCCTTGGGATGGTGATCAGGGTTCGAACTTTATCCGGTTTCCACAGGATCAGGAGGTACCGCGCCGTCCGGTTCAGGAGAACCGAATGGCGCCGCTGCCGGTTCGTTAGTTGAAACATTCGGCGTCAAACCCGCGCCGGCACCGTCAACGCCCGCTTGGGGGAACTTTTCCTGGGTTTGGACCTAGGTTTGGAGACGTCAACGGCGTAATCGAAAAACGCCCCTACGAGCCTGGCATGCCGCCGTTCCCGTAGGCAGGCGACGTAGGTGTGAATCGAGGTATCGACGTCAGCCAGTTTCAGCACGCGCAGTCGCCCATCCGGTACCAGCGCTTGTTCCCCCGCGACGCCGATGCCGATACCTTCGGAGACCGCATCGCGCACGATCGCACGACTGTCGATCTCCATGACAACATTGGTTTCGACGCCGGCGTTCTTGAGAGCGTCTTCGAAGGCCGCCCGGGATTCCGATCCGGTCTCGCTGAGAACCATGTTCTGGCCTTCGAGTTCATGCACGCTGATACTTCTTCGCCGCGCCCACGGATGCTTCTTGGCGACGAACAGGACCAGCGGATGACAGTCGATTTCAATCGTGAACAAGCGGGAATCGGGATCGAGGTGGGTAATGTCCCGCTGCAGATCCGAGAAGGTTGCGATATCCACCTTGTAATCCCGCAGGGACTTCAGGTTCTGCTCGGAATTGTTGATCGATATGGAAACATGGACACCTGGATAGCGTTGGCGGAAGGTGGCAAGCATCTTCATGATATGGCACCGCCCGCCGGCGCCGACCTTCAGGGTGCCGGTGCTCAACTCGCTGGCGCTCTTCAACAGATGCGCGGTCTCTTCCTCGACGCTGAAAAACCGGCGAGTCAATGTCAGCAATGATGCACCGAGGTCGGTCATTTCGACCCGGCGGCCACAGCGGTGGAACAACTCCACCGCGAAGGCCGTTTCCAACTGGCGTACCTGATATGTGACACTCGGCTGGCTTACCTTGAGCTTTCGCGCCGCGGCCGAGAAACCGCCTTCCTGAGCGACAGCGTGAAAGGATCGGAGTTGCGCGTATATCATAACCCCCTCCTATGGATCTCATAAAACCTTTGTATTATTTTTATACCGCATCGAGGGTCATAGTACGTATGGAATTCGCGCCGCGCGGCGTCGGACGAGTTAAAGCGACCCTGGAATAAGGGGCGCTGACCTTGTCGCGGTGTGCGAGGCCGGTGACGCTAGTTTGTTGACCGGGCGTAGTCTGGGGCACGGTTAGACCGCGCCTTCCTCGGGCTGCGCCCGCCCCGGGAGAGCAGAATATGCCGAAACCACGGTCCGAGCCCATTTACATCGTCAGTGCGCCTCGCTCGGGCTCAACGCTGTTACGTCTCATCCTCGATAACCATCCGAACATCGCCATCCCGCCGCCAGGGTATCTGTTCAACCTCATCTATCCCTATCTCTACAGCTACGGGGATTTGGCCAGAGACGAAAATTTCTCTGAATTGATCGAGGATATCCTCGAAACACCGACGATCAAGCGCTGGTCGATCGATGTGAGCACGGAACGGATCCTTGCCGATGTCCGGGAGCGCAGCTTCGCCGCCATTTACGAATACCTGCACGTCGCCTACGCCACCTCCCACGGCAAGGTCCGCTGGGGCCAGAAGTCGCCTCGCAACGGTTTCTGGATGGTCGAGATCCAGCAACTGTTTCCCGGTGCCAAATTCGTTCATCTCCTGCGCGACGGCCGCGACGTGGCGATCGATCTTGCCGACGCGAACTTCTGGCCCAACACGGTCTTTGGCGGCGCCCAGCGATGGCAGGATTGCATCCGCGCCATGCGCCATGGCGCGGCCGAGCTAAGTCCCGGTTCATTCATCGAAATCCGTTACGAGGAATTCTGTGCCGAACCGGAGCAAATCTTGCGCGACTTGTGCGCGTTCTTGGGCGAGGACTTCGATCCCGCCCTGCTCCGCCATCATGAATCCGAGGCCACCCAAAGCTGGTCACAGGATGCCGTCCATGCCAAGACCAGCCGCCCGATTACCACCGATTATGTCGATATGTACAAGACGCGTCTGCCGGACCGGGATCGCCAGGCGATCGAGGCCCTTATCGGCGATACGCTTCGCCAAGCCGGCTATCCGGTGGGCGACGATGCCGATCCCCTTCCCGTCCGGGAGGCTTACCAGTTGATCGAGGCGGAAATGGTCTCACAAGTCGATAAGCTCCGCTACAAGTTCTGGCATCAGGCGCGGAGGAAAGAGAGACGGGACCGCAGTGTGTGGCGGGAATCCGACCGAAAGTCCGTAATTTGGGGTTTTAACTGAGGAGGAAATCATGAAACGCTCAATGCTTTTAACCGGTTTTGCCATCCTTGCTCTTATCTTGGCGCTTGGATGGAGTCCCTCGGCCGTGGCCCAGAGCGGCAATCTGGTCTATTACGCATCCGGCGGGTCGAAGGTGAACAAGGCGCTGGTCAAGGCGTTCGAGAAAAAATACCCGAATATCAAGGTAGATCTGTTGAACCTCGGTGGCGGCGAGGTGCTCGCCCGGGTTCGCGCCGAAAAGGACAGACCGCAAGGGGACGTGCTGTTCTCGACGGTAGAGACATTCATCGCCCATCCCGATCTGTTCGCCAGCTACAAGGCGAAGGACCATTCAGCCTATCCGGACTGGGCGGTCGGAGCGGACAACAAGTATTATGGCGTTGAACTGGCGCTGATGATTTTCATCGTCAATACCAAGGAGATGGCGCTCGCCAAGGCACCGCAAAGCTGGAAGGATCTTGGGAACGCGAAATATAAGGGCAAGATCGTCATGGCCAACCCGGCGTTGTCCGGCTCGGCCTATTCCCAGCTTGCCCAAATGATCCAGCTTCATGGCTGGGGCCTCGTCGACAAGGTTATCGGCAACGCGATCATCGTGCCGAAGTCGCGTCTGGTTTACACCCAGGTCGGCAGAGGTGAGTTTCCGTTCGGCCTGACCGAAGAGAGCCGGGTGTACGCCTCGATGAAGAAGGGATTCCCGGTGAAGCCGGTTTATCCAAGTGAAGGGACGGCGATCCGTCTCTCCGCCATCGGCGTCATCAAGGGCGGCCCCAATCCGAAAAACGCCAAGTTATTCGTGGATTTTAGAGTGTCCCGGGAGGCAAACATCATTCAGACCAAGGTGCGGGGCAAGCGCGTCGTCAGGGCAGACGTGAAGCCGCGCAAGGGTATGCCGCCGACGTCTTCGCTGAAACTTTTCAAGTATGACGCCAAGACGGCAGGGGGAATGCGCAAAGCCAACCTTAAGAAGTTCGACGAAATTTTCGCCAAGAAGAAGTAGGTGAAGCAAAGGCCGGCGCCGGAGCGGTGAATGGCTGCGTACAGGCGCATGAACATGCTGGCCGGTATCCAAGTGCCCAAGGCAGAGATAGGCCCTCTAGGGGGCTGTCGGCACCGCTATGGAGTCGATATGCGGATAGGGCGGGCGAAAACCGTGTGACAATCGCTGCGATCAAAGAGGTCGATAACGCACATGCGCGAGAGGTGGCTTGGGGGTAGGCCCCCCCGTACACCCGCCAGCCCTGCTGCGATTAGGTCCGCTTTCCTGA
>Ga0114947_10001031_pt1 | contig 10168 bp, 9 predicted proteins | sample CR02metaG_FD_99656 | JGI IMG/M metagenome (GOLD analysis project Ga0114947, IMG submission 99656) | Deep subsurface microbial communities from Mariana Trench to uncover new lineages of life (NeLLi) - CR02 metaG | ecosystem: Environmental > Aquatic > Marine > Ocean trench > Sediment ...
GGCCTGCGATCCGGTCGCGCCACCCTCCTGCCCTTGTGCCAAGGCAGGGCCGGGGGCCAACGCCAACGCCAACGCCAGCATTGCTCCCGATCGCTTCATGACACCCCCTGGGCTAGGCCCCTGCCGTGAGACTCGTGGCGGGCCGACAAGCCCGGATGTGCCCTTCGAGACGACCAGCGTTTCCCTATGCACACAATCCACCGGTCACGGCGGTCCCGGTGCCCCCTCAATATAAGACGGATAAGACGGCATTTCGGGTCTGGGTCCCGCCACCATCACCCGGGCCGGTGGTAGTCCGGGGTGCCGCTCACCGCCCTCCCCACCAGCGTCATCCCCGACCGCTTGGCGATGTCGCCTGCCAGGCTCGACGGGACCGACGGAGTGGCGATGTACGCCAAGCCCGCGCGTGAGGCCTTGAAGGCCAACTCGGCGCTGATCCGGCCAGTCACCAACAGCCCCATGGTGGTAATTGTTCGCCGTTCCAGCAAGGCTATCCCGATCACCTTGTCCACCGCGTTGTGCCGGCCGATGTCCTCGGCGTGACTCACCAGGTCGGTGCCGTCCGTCAGCGCCGCCGCGTGGATGCCGCCGGTGTCGCGGTAGCGTTCGCCGCGCTGGAACAGCGACTTCAACAGGGCCCGCAGTTGCTTGGGCTCCGGCGGGGGGTGGTACACGCCGTGCTGAACCGTCGAAGGGTCGGCCAGGAACGTGCTCACGGCCCCGCAGCCCGAGGCCAACACCTTGCGCCGCTCCTCGGCGGCCACAGCGGTGAGATTGGCCTCGGGGACGTCAGCCCAGAACCCGAGCTCGGTGGCGCAGGGCCGCAGTTGAACCTCGTCGAGAGATGAGATGTAGCCTTCGCCATGCAGCCAGCCGATGGCCAATTCCTCGAGCAAGTCGGGCGTGCACATCCACGTCACGGCCGGTGACCCGTTGATCTCGAGCCAGACCGCGACTTCCTCGACCACCGCTAAGTGGCCCAGGCGGCCGCCCCGCTTAACGGGGCGCTTCGGGGTCGGCTGGTCCGGTGCAGTCGGCATAAAGGGTGGCGTCTTCCGCCAGGCGGACGCGATCGAGGCGGAGGCCCTGGGGCAAACGCCTCGCTAGGCGAGGGAACAGGTAGGCTGCCATGGCTTCGCAGGTGGGGAGGAGCTTGCCGTAGGAGAACTCCGGCACCACCAGGTTGATGTGCTGGCCGTCGAGGACGTCGACGACTTCCTCCCCAAGGATACCGTCGAGCACGCCCAGGTCCATGATGGTGCCGTCGGCGCCGAGGGGGCCGCTGACCGTGGCGCTGCAACGATAGGTGTGGCCGTGGCCCGGCGCCGCTCCCAGGGCGCCGAACGCTGCGCGATTTTCATCGTCGGACCAGTCGGGAACGTGGTAGCGGTGGTAGGCTGAAAACGTCACCGTCCGGGTGAGCGATACGGCCATGGTCAGAACGACACTCCCAACCCTGCTTGCAGCCACGGAGAGACGACCCACTGGCCGGCACTGGCCGAGAAAGTGAAGGCGGGCGGGTAACTCAGCTTCCAGAACTGGGCCCGGGCCTCGACTCGTAGATGAAACGTCTGCGACAGCATGACCCGGGTCCCCAGGGTCGGGGTCAGGTAGATCTTGTTGCCGAACACGAAATCGCCGGTATTGAGCGGCGAGTCTTCGCCGAGGGCCAAGCCGACCGTACCCGCGAAGTAGGGTGCCAACCGTTTCCAGGTCTTGCCGCCGGTAAGGTTGATTTGCGCCGTGAAGTCGAACATGAGCACTTGCTGCGGTATCGGGCCGATGGTTTCCAGCACAGGGACCGAGTCCAGCGTGGGCCGGATGATAAACCGTTCGAGATCGGCGACGGTGAACCCGAACCCAAATTGGATTGTGCTACTCGCGCGGAGGTCGAACCGGCCGCCGACCGTCGGGCCGTTGTGGGGACCCACCCCCAGCGACCCGCCGTTGCCGCCAAAATAGCCGACCAGCAAGGTGAGCGATTTGCCTTTGGTAATTTCCCGGTAGGGTGATTTTCGCGGCTCGTACCCAACTTGGGCCTGGCCGGCCGTTACCGCAGCGGCAAGGAGCACTCCGCTCAGAATGACACGTCGCATATGGTCCTATGACTCCCGTAAGTCTCGCCCGGTCATCTCCGGCGGCGGTTCGATATTCAGCAACTGGAGCACAGTAGGCCCGATGTCACACAGGGCGCCGCCGGATCGCAGAGTGTCGGCCCCGGCCCTGAGGGCCACCAACGGCACGGGATTGGTGGTGTGTGCCGTGTGGGGCTCGCCCGTGGCGGGATCGACCATCACTTCGCAGTTGCCATGGTCTGCCGTAATCAAGACGCATGCGCCGGTGTGTTCCGCACTCGCCAGGGCCCTGCCCAGGCACCGGTCCACCGTTTCCACCGCCGTGATGATGGCGGGCTGGACGCCGGTGTGCCCCACCATGTCGGCGTTGGCGTAGTTGCACAAGATGAAATCGTGTTCCCGCGATTCGATGGCCCGGCACAATCCGTCGGTGATTCCCACGGCGCTCATTTCAGGCGCCAGGTCGTACGTCGGGACGTCTCTCCGTGAAGGCACCAGATATCGCTCTTCGTTGGCCATCGGCGGCTCGTACCCTCCGTTGAAGAAGTACGTCACGTGGGGGTACTTCTCCGTTTCCGCCGTGCGAAACTGCGACCGGCCGTTATCCGCCAGCATTTCCCCGACGATCCGCGCCATGGAGACCGGCGAAAACGCCTGCGGCACCATGAATGTTCGATCGTATTGAGTCATCGTCACCAGCGACACCGCCGGGCGGTCGCTAACGGGGAACCTGTCGAAGCCGTCCTCCATCAGCGCTCTGACGATCTGCCGCATCCGGTCGCTCCGGAAATTGAAGCAGAACACGCCGTCGCCGTTCCGGATGGTCGCCAGTGGGCTGTCACGGTCGTCGGTCAGTACGATCGGCGTGACGAATTCGTCGGTTTCGCCACGGTCGTAGGCTGCCTGTACCGCGGCCGAGGCGTCTCGCTCCCGGGCGCCGACCCCTCGCACCATGGCTTGGTACGCCAGTTCGGTTCTGTCCCAGCGCTGGTCGCGGTCCATGGCATAGTAGCGGCCCGTCAGGCTGGCCAGAAATCCGCGGTCACCGGTGATCCGCGCCAGGTCGTTCGTCAGGGTCTCCACCACCCCGCGTCCCGATGTGGGCGGCGAGTCCCGGCCGTCGAGGAAGCCATGGATGGCGATGGCGCGAACGTCCTGCCGCACCGCCATCTCGAGGCACGCCGTGAGGTGACGGTCGATGGCGTGGACACCGCCGAACCCCAGCAGGCCGAGGAGGTGGAGTGTGCCGTCGTTGGCGGCAACCTGGCGGCACAGCTCCAGCAATGCCTCGTTGTGAGACCACTTCCCCGTGGCGATGGCATCGTCGATCCGGACGATATCCTGCATCACCACTCGCCCGGCGCCGAGGTTCAGGTGCCCGACCTCGCTGTTGCCCATCTGTCCCGCAGGCAAGCCCACCGCGCGACCACTTGCCTCGAGCAGGGTCCGGGGCGACCCGTTCCACAGCGCGTGCCACACCGGCGTGTGGGCCAGTTCGATGGCGTTGCCTTCTGTGGCCGCACTGTAGCCCCATCCGTCGAGTACGATCAAGACGACTTGGCTCGAGGGATCCCGGCGGTTTGACATGCTCCTCCAGGGTTTCTACTATGCCCAGCGTGACCGACGCGCCGCAATCTAGTCCCGCCTCAGCGCGGCTACCAGCCTTTCTCCTGGCCCTGATGTTGCTCGCCAACAGCGCCGCGAGTCAGGAACGAGCCACGTCTATCCAGGCCGGCCCCTTTCAGCGATCTCCCAGTGGCGTCCAGCTGGGTAGCATCCTGGCAGGTGCCCCGGTCGTGGTGGATTCGACCGCCGGAAACTGGCGCCGCATCGTGCTCGAGGGCTGGATCTTCACCGCCTCTACCCGGACCGACCGGCGTGAAGGTTTCGACCTGTCGGTCCGTGCAGCGCCGACCGAGAACCTGAGAATCGAACCCAACGGGACCATCATCGCCCGCCTGGCGGAAGGAGCGCTCCTCCACCGGGTACGGACGCGCGGCGGCTGGACCTTGGTGCGGCGGGAGGGCTGGGTGCCGTCCCGCACGCTGCCCCAGGATCGAACCATCCCGGTGGCGGCCATCACCGACTACGTGCCCGACACCAGCAGGGTCGAGGTGTCCGCCCCAACCACCCTGATGCAACAGCCGGAGGGGAACGTCGTGGGGACCCTGGCGGAGGGGGCCACGGCTCAGGTACTGGCTCGGTCCGGCGAGTGGACCCGAATCCGGGTCGAGGGGTGGGTGCACCGGGACTCCTTGAGACCGGTGGCCGGCGGCGCCCTGGTGGGTGTCACCGCCGCGGAGGTTCGGGCCAACCCCGAGCGGTACCTTGGCCGTGATGTCGACTGGAAACTCCAGTTCGTGGCCATCCAGACCGCCGATGAGCTGCGCCCCGAGATCCCCATCGGTCACCGCTACCTCCTCACCCGGGGGCCCGCGCCGGAAGCCGGGTTCGTGTACGTGGTCATCGACCAAGCTGAACTCGGGCGGTTTCGCTCGCTCCAGCCGCTGCAGGACCTGATGATGCGGGTGCGAATTCTGGCCTCCCGGACCAAGTACCTCCCCAATCCCGTGGTTCAGTTGCTTGCCATCCTCGAGACGGAACCGTGAGGCCGGCCGCCCCGGAGGTTACTGTGGGCGGAACTGGCGTCGGGCCGTGGGCTGTGCCACCTTTGAACACTGAACGTCGTACCGACTAACCCGGCCCACGGGGGTTCCCCTGGGGCCTGGAGGAGCCATGAACGATCTCCTCACACAAAGGATCATGCGGAACCTCGAGAATCTCGATGATGAGCGGGGATACCGCATTCTCGATTTCATCGAGTTCCTGAACAGCAAGTACGCCGACCGGTCCAACCCTTCCGGATTGTTTGCCAAGATCACCGACACGGTGGAGGACACCATGCGGGCCGGCAAGCTCCCGTTGCAGGCCATCTCCGGGACCATGGGGCTCATGGACAGCGCCGGCAAAGTGATGAAAGGGTTGGCCGCGGCCGGAGAGGTGGTTGTTGGTGAGGCGGTGCGGGCAGCCGAGGACGCCACCAGCGCTCTGTCGGGCAGTGCCGGCGAGCGCGGCTCGAACTCACCGGAGGGCAAGGACGAGGAGCAGGGCACGTCGTCGTAGCGAAGAACTTGCGCCGGGGTGGGCGGCAGTCTATCGTTCGTGATGGAAGCATGAGATTATTCCGGCCCGCCAGCCACGCACGTTGCGTGAGTTCTGGCGGGCCGTTTTGCATTCAGGAGTGAACACGGCGTATGCGCAGGATTCGGCAACAGGTAGCCCTCACATTCGACGACATTCTGCTGGTGCCGGGGCACTCGCGGGTGCATCCGCGTGACGTGTCGACTGGAGCCAGGTTCACCCGGTCCATTCGACTGAACATTCCGCTGATCTCGGCGGCGATGGACACGGTGACCGAGGCGGAAATGGCCATTGCCATGGCGCGTGCCGGCGGCATCGGCGTGCTGCACAAGAACATGGCCATCGATCGGCAGGCGGCCGAAGTCGATCGCGTCAAGCGCAGCGAGAGTGGCATGATCTTGAACCCGATCACCCTTGGGCCCGACCGGCCGGTCAGGGAGGCGGCTGGGCTCATGGCCCGGTTCAAGATCTCCGGCGTGCCCATCGTGGACGGCCGGGGCAAGCTGATCGGCATCATCACCAACCGCGACCTGCAGTTCGAGCGAGACCTGGAGCGGCCCATCAACGAGGCCATGACCAAGGACAACCTGGTCACCGCGCCGATGGGGACCGACCTCGACGAAGCCGAGCGCATCCTGGCTCAGCACCGCATCGAGAAACTGCCGGTGATCGACGCCGATGGCGTGCTCAAGGGACTGATCACCGTCAAGGATATCTTCAAGCGGCGGCAATTCCCCAATGCGGCCAAGGACGTCCACGGTCGCCTCCAGGTGGCCGCCGCGGTCGGTGCCACGCCCGATTCTCTCGACCGGGCAAAGGCCCTGGTCGATGCCGGCGTGGATGTCCTGGTGGTGGATTCAGCGCACGGCCACAGCGAGGGTGTGCTGCAGGCCATCGATGCCATCCGCCAGAGGTTCACCGAGGTGCAGTTGGTGGGCGGCAACGTGGCCACGGCTTCCGGCGCCGCCGCCTTGGCCGAACGCGGCGTTGACGCCATCAAGGTTGGGGTCGGGCCGGGGAGCATCTGCACCACCCGCGTGGTCACCGGCGTCGGCATGCCGCAGATCACCGCCATCATCGACGCCGTCGGCGCCGCCGGCGACATCCCCGTCATCGCCGACGGCGGAATCAAGTACTCCGGCGACGCGGTCAAGGCCCTGGCCTGCGGCGCGTCGAGCGTCATGATGGGGGCCATGCTGGCCGGCACCGATGAAAGTCCCGGCGAATCGATCCTGGCCGAGGGCCGCCGCTTCAAGCTGATCAGAGGCATGGGCAGCCTCGGCGCCATGGAGGACGGATCGGCCGACCGGTACTTCCAGCAAGGTGAGGTGTCAGCCACAAAGCTGGTACCCGAAGGCATCGAAGGGCGCGTGCCGTACAAGGGACCGGTGAGCGACGTCCTGTTCCAGATGGTCGGCGGCTTGCGCAGCGGCATGGGCTACTGCGGCGTGCCCGACATCGAGGGTCTCCAGAACAACACGGAGTTCGTCCGGATCTCTCCCGCCGGACTTCGTGAGTCACACCCGCACGACGTGACCATCACCCGAGAAGCGCCCAACTATAGCAGCTAGGAAAAGAGGGAAGAGAGGGCTAAGAGGCTAAGAGGCTAAGGGATTGGCGCAACTCTCCCGCATCATTAGTCTCATGGTTTCTTAGCCCCTTAGCCCCTTAGCCCCTTAGCCCTCTATATTCCCCTCATGCCCATATCCCTAACCGACGCAAAACGCACAGCCGCCAACGAGTTGACCGCGATCTTCCAAGCGGGCCAGCGCGTCTGCCTGACGACCCACGTCAATCCCGACGGCGATGGGCTCGGCAGTGAAGTGGGATTGCTGCACCTCCTTCGGGCCCGCGGCATCGACGCGGTGGTCACCAACCCGACGCCGACGCCCCCGCGCATGCGGTTCATTTTCGACGGCCTCCCCGACGCCGACAAGACCGCCGACGCTGTCCGGGAACTCCGCCGGGCGGACGTGATCGTCGTGCTCGACATTTCCGATATCGGTCGGCTCGGAGCCCTGGGGCCGGTGGTTCAGGAACGGGGTGTTCCGGTGGCGTGCATCGATCACCACGTGAGCGAGGGGTCGCTACCGGATGGCCCGCGCTACCTCGATCCCACGGCGGCCGCCACCGGTGAGCTGGTTTTCGAGATCGCCGTGGCCTGTGGCTGGGACGTCACCCAGCCCATCGCGCAGGCGCTTTACGTGGCCATCATGACCGACACCGGCGGTTTCCGCTTCAGCAACACCCATCCGCGCACGTTGCGCATCGGGGCCGACCTCCTGGAGCGCGGACTTCAGCCTGACCAGATCTACAGCCAAGTCTACGCCTCCGTGCCCGAGGGGCGGCCGCGACTGATCGGCGAAGCGTTGCAGACGCTGGTAGTGGAGCCCGACGTCGGCCTGGCCTGGATCACCATACCACCCGGAGCGATGAAACGGCATGGCCTCACGGCCGACGATCTCGATGGGGTGGTGGAGTTCCCCCGCTCCATCGAAGGCGTCAACATGGCGCTCATGTTCCGGGAAATCAGCCGTGGCAGGGTCAAGGTGTCGCTGCGTTCGGTCGGCGACGTCGACGTGGCCGACTTCGCCCGCAAGTTCGGCGGGGGCGGCCACACCAAGGCCGCCGGATTGTCGGTCGAGGGATCCCTGGCGCAGGTGCAGACCCAGGTACTGGACGCCGCCCGCAGCTACCTGGCCGGCGGGTCCAATGGGGATGGAACCGGACAGGGCTAAGAGGGCGAAAAAAGGGGCTAACAGGGCAAAAAGGAGGGCTAAGAGGGAAAAGAGGGAAATAGAGATCAGAAAAGTTGTAACTCTCCCCGAATCATATCTGGGAGTATCTGCTGCCCCAAGTTCCAGGATCCTTCCGGTCTCTCACCCTTCTTAGCCCTCTTTTCCCTCTTAGCCATCTTTTCCCTCCTTGAGCCCCTGTTGACCCGGCGCAGCCACCCGAGCAAGTTCCTCTCTCGCTCGCCGTTTGATGTGTGATTGAGGAGGCCCCCGTGACCCAGCAGACCGTAGCGCAGATAACCGCCGCGCTTGCCCAGATACAGAATCCCCGGTTGGGGAACGACTTGATTTCCGCCGGCATGATCCGCAGCCTGACGGTGGGGGACGCCGGCGAGGTGACCTTCACCTTCGTCCTCGGCAGCGACGATCCCGCCACCCTGGTGCGAGATACTCGCCGCGCCATCAAGGCCGTCCCCGGCGTATCCAGCGTTCAAATCGAAGTGGTCGACCCCGGCACTAGTGGGGCGGCGGTTCCACCCGGCGCCACCACGGCCGCCGGGCGCGAGGCGCCGCGCCCGCCCGCCCCTGAGCCGGCGGAGAAGCCCAACCTCGGCCATGTCATCGCCATCTCGTCGGGCAAGGGCGGCGTCGGCAAGTCCACGGTCTCGGCCAATTTGGCCGTGGCCCTGGCTCAGGCGGGACACCGGGTGGGGTTGATGGACGCGGACGTCTACGGGCCCAACGTGCCGCGCATGTTCGGCGTGTTCGACAAGCCCGCCGTGACCGACGGCCGGATCGAACCCCACGAGGTGGCCGGCGTCAAGCTGATGTCGCTGGGGTTCCTGGTGGAGCGGGACGCCCCGGCCATCTGGCGCGGCCCCATCATCATGAAGGTTGTGGGGCAGTTCCTGAACGACGTCAATTGGGGCGAACTCGACTATTTCCTCGTCGACCTCCCGCCCGGAACCGGAGACGCCCAGCTCTCGCTGGTTCAGACGATTCAGGTGAGCGGCGCCCTGGTGGTGACGACCCCGCAGGAAATGGCCGTCGGGGACGCCCTCCGGGGTGCCAAGATGTTCGAGCGGGTCAACGTGCCGGTGCTGGGCGTGATTGAGAACATGAGCGGCTTCATCTGCCCCCACTGCCACGAGCGCACCGACATTTTCCTGACCGGTGGCGGGCAGCGCCTGGCCGATGAAACCGGTGTGCCGCTGTTGGTCCAGGTACCACTGCAGCCGGGAATGGCCGAGCACGCGGACAAGGGATTGCCGGTGGTCCTGGCCGAGCCCGAGAGTCCGGCCGCCATGGCCTTCCAGGAGTTGGCGGAGATGATTCACGCCAAGATGGCTGGCCGGCGGATGGCGCTGCCGATCATCGAGGGCTAGGGTCGCTAGTCGATCCAGAGCACGGTGACCTGGCCGAGCGAGCTCTTGAGGCTGATATCGAGGTGGCGGTCGGCCTGCCCGTAGTTCGGGGAGATATACTCGCCGTCGCGCTTGACGAACCCCTGGGGGTCGAGGATCGTCAGGAAGTTGTCTGTGGTCATCCTGACCCCGAGGCCGCGCGGTAGCTTGATGGTCAAGCCGCCGGCGGCCATGCTGGCCTCGAGTCGCATGTCATTGCGCCAGCTCCCGCTGAAATCGAGCATCGCCGTGCCGACACCGCCGTGGAAGGCGATGGTCTGGCAGCGGCTGTTGCCCAGCCCCGACACCTTGAACTCCGCGGCGCCCGCCCGGAACTCCCCCCGGCTGCACCCGACCCGGTTGGGTTGAGTGAACCGCGCAACCGTCCGGCTGCCGCCGTTGTGGAGCGTGAAGGCGACCAGTCGCATCCCCCCCAATTCCAACTCGGCGTTCACCGCCTGGAGCCTGGCGTCGAGTGTGATGTCTACCGCCGGCGACAGCACCAGATTGGCCGCTTGGTCGAGCTGCGCGGCCTTGGAAACCCGCAATCCTCCGCCGCCAATGCTCTCCAGGCCGAGGACGACATCGCCGGCTACCGGGTCGTAGATTCCCAGGGGCTTGAAGCGGTCGGCGTCGTACACAATTTCCATGTGGTAGAGCAGGCTGGCACCACCGGGCGCAAGCCTGAGTCTGCCGGACGCCAGACGAACCGTGGCCGTGAGGTTGATCTCGCCGTGGACCTGCCGGGCGGCGCTGAAGGAGCGCATCGTCTGGCCGTGCGCCAATCCCGTCCCCGCCCCAAGTGACAGGACGA
>Ga0114947_10001033_pt1 | contig 10160 bp, 10 predicted proteins | sample CR02metaG_FD_99656 | JGI IMG/M metagenome (GOLD analysis project Ga0114947, IMG submission 99656) | Deep subsurface microbial communities from Mariana Trench to uncover new lineages of life (NeLLi) - CR02 metaG | ecosystem: Environmental > Aquatic > Marine > Ocean trench > Sediment ...
GCAAGACTTGCCGGGTTTGCACCGGTCAGAATTCAAAAGATAAAAGTTTTTGTTCGCTCACTTGCAAACCGAATTCGAAACGATAGATTGTCCGCTCTGCGGGCATGAAAAATTTGAACTGCGGCTCACCGCACCCGACAGATTTAATCTGGAGGGGGGCGAGCCGTTTCAGATCGTGGCGTGCTGTAACTGCGGATTTGTTTTTCTCAATCCGAGACCCGACACCACAGGCATTGGCCAATACTACGAGAGCGCAGAGTACCAACCGTTTCTGTCGGCGAAGAAAGCACGAAGCTTGGGGGATCGGCTTTACGATCTGGTTCGGGTTTTTACGGTGCGCCGAAAACGGCGAGTGATTGAGAGATGCAAAGATCGAGGCCTTCTGCTGGATGTGGGCTGCGGCACTGGCGAGTTTCTTCATGAGATGAAGACCCACGGCTGGCAGGTGGCCGGCGTTGAAAAAGATCCGGCAGCAGCGCAATTTGCGGAACAAAAATTTGGCGTCGCCGTTGAAACCCGCGACCTGAGCGAGTGCGAGTTTTCCGACGGCAGCTTCGACGCAATCACGCTCTGGCACGTTTTGGAACACGTGCATGATCCGCGCGCTTTCCTGGCGACAATCGGGAGATTGATGAAAGCGGACGGTATTCTGCTGGTGGCGGTACCCAACATCGGGAGTCTGGATGCCCGGTTCTACGAGCGTCATTGGGTGGCTTTAGACACACCAAGACATTTGTCGCATTTCACATTTCGGAGCATGCAGGAACTAGGCCTGGAGAGCGGGTTTTGTCTTGCCGGCGCGCGCCAGATGGTACTGGACGCATTTTACAATTGCTTGCTCAGCGAGCAGATAATAGTAAGAATGAAAATGACGCGAGGCATTCTTGCTTTGCTTCATCTCTTGCGGGCTGGCTGTGTCGCAACGGCATCCGTTTGCTAAGCATCCCGAATCTCGTCTGCCGCCGGTGCGTGTTTGGGTTCGTCGGTATTGTACACAATGAAGAAGGCTGAACAATGAAATGGATTAGAGCAAATTCTTGGGTTTGGGTCGTCTGTCTGCTGGCGATTGCCGGTTGTTTCAGCAAGCCGGAAAGTACCGGCCCGATGACGGCGCTTTTCGTCGTGGCAGATGCGGACATCCGGGACGCTCTGGAAGGGCCCTTGCGCGCTACGTTTGAACGGGTGATAAGAACGCCGCAGGTTGAAAAAGTTTTTGAGTTAGTCTGGGTAGCGCCGGACAAATTCAATGAGGTTGCAACGAAAAGGAATCTTGCCCTGGTCGGCACGTTGGACGCGGATGGTGAGATAAGCCGGAAAGTGGCTGGCATGTTGGCACCGCAGGTGCGCAGCCGGGTAGAAGAGGGATCTGCGTTTGTGTTTCCAAAAGAGGAACCCTGGGCGCGAAACCAAATACTGCTGGTTCTGGTCGGTACTTCTGTCGAGGAGTTGGCAAAAAAACTCACGCAAAACAAGGACTACTTATACGCTTTGCTTGAGAAAAGGCTGCTGGATGAGACGGAGGTGCAGATATTTGAGCAGTTTGAGCAAAAGGAGTTGAGCGCGGAAATCTTGAGCAAGTACGGCTGGACCTTACGCATTCAGCATGACTATTTTCCCAACATCGAGCGAGAAGACAGCCAGTTCTACATGCTACGCCGTAGCCTGCCCGGCCGGGAACGCTGGCTGTTTGTACACTGGATCGAAGACGCCGACCCTGCCTTGCTCGACTCGGCCTGGGTGTTAAACACACGCGATAAGCTTGGCATGAAATTCTACAAGTCGGATAAAATTAACAGCGATCCAAGGTACCTGAAAATTGCTGAGGTCACTTTTGCCAATCGTCGGGCGATCATGATGGAAGGGTTATGGGAGAACGATCAAGAGGCGGCAGGCGGCCCCTTCCGCAACTACACTTTCTACGATGAAGCGTCTGGCAGAATCTACATGATCGACGTTGCGGTATTTTTCCCGGGTGGCAGGAAAGAGCCGTTCTTGCGGCAATTGGATGTCATGGCGCACACGTTTCAGACGGCAGGTGAGGTAAAGAAGCTGAAAGCCGGGGAGGGGAGTTGATGGCAGGGGACAGGAAAGCGCGCGTTGCAATTATCATGGGCAGCAAGTCGGACAAATCAGCGATGGAAAATTGCAAGAAATACCTGAACTATTTCAAAATTCCGTTCGAAGAATTTATTCTATCGGCGCACAGAGCGCCAGATGAGACCGCAGAGTTTGCGCGGGCCGCCGAACAAAACGGCTACAAAGTAATCATCGGCGCTGCCGGCATGGCGGCCCATCTTGCGGGCGCCCTGGCGGCGCACACCACGCTGCCGGTCATCGGCGTGCCCATGCCGGGATCTCATCTGAACGGTATCGACGCGCTCTATTCGACGGTTCAAATGCCCACCGGCGTTCCGGTCGCCACCGTGGCAATCGGGACCGCAGGCGCTGCAAATGCGGCTGTGCTGGCTGCGCAGATTCTGGCCTTGTGCGACAGTGCTCTGCAGGATAAACTGCACGAATTCAAGAAAAAAGGTTGCCGTATCTAATACCCGTATGCGTGATTGATGAAGATTGGCGTAGTTGGAACTTTTATCCGTGACCGAATTCTTCCCTGGCAAGGCCAGGAAACCAGAAGTATTGGCGGCATTTTTTTTACCGTGTCTTACCTGGCAAATCTGCTGGATGAAGCAGCTGAAATCTATCCGGTCTGTTTCGTTGGCGAGGACTTTTATGATGAAGTCACTGGCAAACTTGCTGATTACAAGAACGTTGCGTTTGACGGGATTGTAAAGCTGCCACGGGATAATACGCAGGTTCGGTTAACTTACACCAGACCGCAGGAGAGGGACGAAGTCACCACCGACCCCATGCCGCCGCTCGGCTCGCAGCATCTCGATGTGCTGCAAGATGCTGACGCTGTGATTGTGAACTTGATTACAGGACAGGATGTGAGTCTTGCGGGCCTGCGCCGATTCCGGCAAGAATCCGCTGCTTTGATTTATCTCGACTTTCACTCGCACGCGTTGGGTATTAATTCGCATGGCAAGCGTTATTATAAAAAACCTGCAGACTGGCAGGATTGGGTGCGCTGTGTCGATGTGCTGCAACTCAACGAAATGGAAGCCCGGACCCTGGCAGGCTGCTCACCCCAGACGCCCGCAGAAATTCTGGTTGAGTTCGGGAAAGAGGTTTTGCGCTTAGGGCCATCCGTATGTCACATTACACTTGCTGAAAAGGGCAGTTATCTCCTGTTTGGGGATCGGGAAAACCCGTTTGTGAAACGATTGAAAGCTGTGCATGTGGACAATGTTCTGGATATAATCGGCTGTGGCGATGCGTTTGAGGCCGCCTATCTGGTGGCGTTTTTGTCGTCTGGCGACGTGCTGGAGGCGACGCGCTTCGCCCACAGCGTAGCAGCCGCAAACTGCAGTTTTGTCGGTAGCTCTGGCATAACTTCAATAAAGGAACAGGTAGGCTGAACAACCGCGAGGAAAGAGTTGAGATGGCAAATTTGAGGCTTCTAAAAAAGAAGGTTTTGATCACAGGCGCGAATGGTTTGCTGGGACAGAAGCTGGTGGCTGAGTTCATGCACGAGTTTGACGTGCACGGCCTTGACATCGCGGAAAAGTCCGTGCTGCAGTGGCCCAATTATGATTACATGCAAAGCGACATCACCAGGCGCAAGGAGATCGTCAGCCTGGTAAAGGAATTGCGCCCGCACTACATCATCAACGCAGCCGCATACACCAACGTAGACGGCAGCGAAGAAGACAAGGAGACTTGCTGGCTTGTGAATGTCACCGGGGTCGGGAACCTCGGTTACGCAGCAAAGGCCGTTGCCGCGTTGATGGTTCATATATCCACCGATTACGTATTTGATGGCGTTGAAGGAAACTATCACGAGGAATCGAAGCCGAATCCGCTTGGCTACTACGGCCGTTCAAAGCTGGCTGGCGAGAATGCGCTTGTCCTCAGCAGCGCCGAGCACGTTATCGTGCGAACGATGGTCTTGTATGGTGCCGGAAAAGGCCTGCGGCCCAACTTTGCCACGTGGCTGGTGGAAATGCTGCGCAAAGGCGAAAGCGTTCGAATTGTGGACGACCAGTTCGGTCATCCAACTCTGGCAGATGACCTGGCCAAAGCAGTTCTAAAGATCGTTGAACTGAACAAAACCGGAATTTTTCACGTCGCAGGTTCTGAGTATGATAGCAGGTACAATTTTGCGTTGAAACTTGCCGACGTGTTCGGATTTGATAAGTCTTCGATCCAGCGGATAAAGACCGAGCAGTTGCAGCAGAAGGCGCCGCGCCCCATGAACTCCAGTTTCATTCTGGACAAATTGCGTACTGAAATCGGCATTGAACTCAGTAATATTGAGCGCGGTATCACCACTTTGAGAGAACAGCTTGAAGCAGCGAAGGGTTGAAGCTGCGGATGACCTAATCAGGAAGAAGCGGGCTGGATGGAAAAAGTACTCATCATCATACCAACTTATGATGAAGCGGAAAACATTGCTGATATTATTGACCAGGTCATCAACCTGAACCTGCCCAACCTTTCCATCTTGGTGGTTGACGATAATTCTCCGGATGGCACAGGCGATATTGTGGCCAAGATCGGCCGGAAGGACATGCGGGTGCACCTGTTGCGACGGGAAGCGAAGTTCGGGCTCGGCACCGCTTACGTGGCAGGGTTTAGGTTCGCCCTGGAGCGAAGCTATGAATTCATATTCGAAATGGACGCGGACCATTCGCACAATCCCAAAGATATTCCACAGATGCTGGAAAAGGCGCAGTCACATGACCTCGTCATCGGTTCGCGATATTTGACGGGCGTGAACGTGATCAACTGGCCGTTTCCGCGCCTGCTGTTGAGCCTGTCGGCGAATTGGTACACTCGTCTGATCACCAGAATGCCCGTACACGACTGCACCAGCGGTTTCAAATGTTTCAGAAGAAAAGTCCTTGAAACTATTGACCTTGAAAGAATTTCTAGCGATGGCTACTCGTTTCAAATCGAAATGACTTACAAAGCGTGGCGCCGCGGCTTCAGCATTGTCGAATATCCGATTATTTTCGTCGACCGGACTAAAGGCACCTCCAAGATGAGCCACAAAGTGATGCTTGAAGCCACCTGGATGGTGTGGAAGCTGCGTCTTCTGACGTTGCTGCACAAAGTAAAATGACTGCTCAGTCCCCGAAAGAGTCATCTGCCCGGCGGCGCGTTCGCCGGGCAGAACGGCAGCCGGCAGCCGTTCCTGAAATTTCCGTCGTGATCGTCAACTACAACGTGAAAGAATTTCTCGAGCAGTCGCTGGTCTCCGTGGAAAAGGCGCTCGCCAACATTCCGGCCGAAGTCATTGTGGTGGATAACGCTTCGAGAGATGGCAGCGTGGAGCTGGTGCGCCGCAACTTTTCCAACGTGCAATTGCTCGCCCAGACCGAAAATCTCGGGTTCGCGCGAAGTTCAAATATCGGCATCGAATGTGCCAAGGGCCGCTACGTCGCTCTGTTGAACCCGGACACCATTGTGCAGGAAGACACATTCGCGAAGATGCTGGATTTCATGGAAACGCATCCTGAAACCGGCTTGCTCGGGTGCAAAATTCTCAATCCCGACGGTACGCTGCAACTGGCCTGCCGCAGGAGCTTTCCCACACCGTGGGTTGCCTTTACCAAGTTGAGCGGCTTGAGTCGCATTTTTTCCGGCAGCAAACTCTTCGGGAAGTACAATTTGACCTACCTTGACGCGAACGCAACGTGTGAAGTCGATGCCATTTCCGGCTCCTTCATGCTGATACGGCGTGAAACCCTGGAACATGTCGGCCCGCTGGACGAGATGTTTTTCATGTACGGCGAGGATCTTGATTGGTGCTATCGCATCCGGCAGAGCGGTTGGCAAGTGACGTATTTCCCTAACACGCAGATTGTCCATTTCAAAGGAGAAAGTTCCAAGAAAGCCGAATTCGACAGCCTGAAGGCGTTCTACAAAGCCATGGGACTTTTCGCCGAAAAGCACTTCAAGAACCGCTATCTGTTGATGCCATACTGGTTTCTCTGGCTCGGCATCTGGCTACGCGCCGGAATGTCATTTGTGGCTAATGTTCTCAGCACGCTGGCGGCGCCGATGACGGATCTGGCACTGCTGTGCCTCAGCATCGTCGCGGGCGTCTATTTACGCTTCGATCGCTTTGACGAGGCGTTTCTACCAGTGATCGTGGGCTATTCGGTTGTCTGGATGTTGCTACTCGGCGCTTTTGGCTGCAGTGGCAAAAGCAAGTTTTCTTCCTCAAAGGCGGGTCTGGCCATCATCAGCGGATTTCTTTTTAACGCCAGCCTGACATTCTTTTTCAAGCAATATGCTTTTTCCCGCGCTGTGGTGCTTTATAGCAGCACTATCGCGCTCATGGCCATTCCTGGCTGGCGGCTGTTGATCAAATTTTTGACCAGCGCCGGCCTTGTCCCGTTCAAAGGCACGCTCGGAAAAATGTTGCTGGCACGAAACACGCTGGTGGTGGGTGACATGGAATCTGGCGGCAAACTCATCCGGCGCTTGAACTCACAAGTCGATAGCGGGTACGACATTTCCGGACTCGTGATCACCAACGGCCGGCACATTGGTGAAGTGGTGAGTGGCGTCCGCGTGCTGGGCTCAGTGGACGACCTGTACCCGATCATCAGGGAACGCAAAATCCAGGAGGTGATTTTCGCGCCGCATCAGCTTTCCTACGACCAGATTCTCGGCATCATTTCGCAGGCAAGGGACCAGCGCGTCAACTTTAAACTCATTCCGAGCAATCTCGACGTGATCATCGGTAAAGCGTCCATCGACCGCATCGATGACATGCCTCTCGTCGAAATCAATTACAAGCTTCACCAGAAGCGCTATCGCGTTATGAAACGGACATTCGACGTCGTGTTGAGCTTTTTGATCTTGTTGGCGACTCTTCCTTGGATTTTTTACAAAAAGTATGTATCTTCGGGTCGATTCGAGAGTAAAATGGTGATCGGTGTCAGAAGCGCTGTGCTGCTGCGGGAATTCTCCGGAGGGGGAGATTCTATTTTCAATAAGATCCCCTATCTTTGGAGCGTCCTGAAAGGGGACATTTCACTGGTTGGCAGCGAGCTCAGGGAAACAAAGGGTGGCGAGGTTGCAGGGCCGGAAACGAGGCTGCAACTCAGGCCAGGTTTGACCGGTCTGGTTCAGGTCAATCGCCACAAACCTTTGAGCGTAGAAGACAAAGAAAAATACGATATCTACTACCTCAAGAACTATTCACCCGTGCTGGACATCGAGATACTTTTCAAGACACTTTTCAAAATATAGAGAGAAAGATGAGCGAATACGTTCTCGAATTTGAAAAACCGATAGTTGAGTTGGAAAAGCGCATCCGTGAGATGAAGGAGTACTCCGAGAGTGAATCCGTGGAAATTTCCGACGAAATCGAACGTCTGGAGCAGAAAGCTGCCAAGCTGCGCACCGAGATTTACTCGAAGTTGACGCGCTGGCAGCGTCTGCAAATGGCCAGGCATCCGCAGCGGCCTTACACGCGCGACTATATTGAACGCATGACCCATAGTTTTTTGGAAATCCACGGAGACCGGAACTTCGGGGACGATCCGGCGATTGTGGGCGGGATAGCCAAGATCGACCATCACAAAGTAGTGATTTTGGGACATCAGAAAGGCCGGACCACCAAACAGAAGCTGCATCGGAACTTTGGCATGCCTCACCCGGAAGGTTACCGCAAAGCGCTACGCATCATGCAACTCGGCGCCAAGTTCAAGCGGCCGGTGATCTGTTTGGTGGATACGCCGGGCGCGTTTCCCGGCATCGGCGCGGAAGAGCGGGGGCAAGCCGAGGCCATCGCACGCAACCTGTTCGAAATGTCGCGGCTGCCGGTGCCGATCATCGTCGTGATTATCGGAGAAGGCGCTTCCGGAGGCGCTCTGGGCATTGGTGTGGGCGATCGTATTCTGATGATGGAGAACACATGGTATTCTGTGATTTCGCCGGAAGGCTGTGCCGCAATTTTGTGGCACGACAGCACCAAAGCGGCGCAGGCGGCTGAAGCGATGAAAGTCACTGTCAAAGATCTTTTGGAGATGGGCGTAGTGGATAAGGAGGTCAAGGAGCCGGTTGGCGGCGCACACCACAACTATGAAGAAGCCGCCCGGCTTCTCAAAGAAAGCATCTGCGCGGAACTGGAGGATTTGGAGAAAATACCCTCCGATAAACTGGTGGAGGGGCGGGTGGAGAAGTACGCCAGGATGGGCTATTTTAGCGAGTAAATCTTGACTATTTGTATTTACTATTGTACCTTTTGGGGCTTGGGTGCACCTCAAAAGTGAGGCGTAAATTGATAAAAGATGGCAGCTTTTCCGGCAACAGTATTCAACATGTGGTTTTGAGTTGGCAGGCCAGGATTGCCCAAACGTTTCTCGCAGAGGGCTTTTTTAATGTCTTACAGGATACAAATAGAAAACTTCGAAGGTCCGTTGGATCTGCTTCTTTTTCTAATCAAGAAAAATGAAGTCGATATTTACGATATTCCCATCGCTGATATCACCCTGCAATTCATGAAATATCTTGAAGTGCTTGAAATGCTGGATATTGACCAAGCCGGGGAATTTATTCTGATGGCCGCGACTCTCATCCGCATCAAAGCAGCGATGCTGCTGCCGAGGCCTGTGCTTGAGGACGATGAAGAGGGAGTGGATCCGCGCGAAGAATTGGTGCAACGGCTGCTCGAGTACCAGCGCTTTAAGGAATCTGCGGAGACGCTCGGTGAACTGGAGCGTGACAGCCGCAACTACTTCGATGTTCAGAATTTTGCTTTTCCGGAGGAAGAGAGCGCCGACGAAGAGCAAGGCTTGCCTGCCCGGCAAGTCAGCATGTACGATCTGATGGCGGTTTTTGTGGATGTGCTGAAGCGCGTGCCACCGGTTACGGAGCACATCGTCGAGAACATCCCGATCACCATGGAAGACCAGTCCCGCTTCGTTCTCCTGTACCTTGAGAATAAGGAGCGTGTTCTGTTTAAGGACCTGCTGCTGACGCTGGTGAAAGAGCGGATCATTCTAATCGTAACATTTGTCGCTATCCTGGAACTGGTCAAGAACCACCAAGTAGCGCTGAACCAAAACGACCCGTTTGCTGAAATCTGGATTCGAAAAGTTGATGACTGATGATTATCAAAAACAGATCGTAGAAGCGTTAATTTTTGCCAGCGATGAGCCAATCTCAGAAAACAAGATTGCCACAATCGTTGAAGACCTGACACCCGCTAAAGTAAAGAAAATTGTAGAAAAACTAAATTCAGATTATACAAAAGGCAAACGAGCGTTTTTTATAACGACCGCCGCCGGCGGCTACCGTATCACAACGCGGCAAGATCTTGCGCCCTGGATAAAGAAGTTGTTCAAGGGCAGAATCCGACCGAGGTTAAGCCAGGCGAGTCTGGAAGCGCTGGCGATTATTGTCTTTAAGCAGCCCATCAGCAGGGTGGAAGTCGATGCCATCCGCGGGGTCAATTCCGGTGGCGTGATCAAAAATTTGCTGGAACGAAACCTGACCTCAATCGCGGGGCGCTCCTCGGGGCCCGGCAAACCAATCCTTTACGGCACGACCAAAGACTTCCTCCGCTACCTCGGCATCAATGATCTTTCCGAACTGCCAAAGCCAAAAGAAATTGAAGAAATTATGGGCAAGCTGGATGCCAGTGAGGGCGTTGCGGAGAATATCCTTGCGGCTTTAACCGGTGTGGATCCAGCAGATGAGGCAGACGGCGCAGAAGCGGTGGTTGCACCTGAAAACGGCGACGAAGACAATTCAGGAAAGACTGATGATTCGCCTCAATAAGTATTTGGCTGGCTGCGGCGTTGCGTCGCGGCGTGCCTGCGACCGCTTGATCGCGGACGGCAAGGTCATGGTGAATGGCCGGGTCGAACAACGCTTGGGCACCCGGATTGACGCGTTTGTTGATAGCGTCGTTGTCGAAAATCAGGTGCTGAAGCCTGCCGGCAAGGCAGTGTACTTGCTTTTAAACAAGCCCAAAGGTGTGGTTACGACAGCCTCTGATGAGAAGGGTAGAAAGACGGTACTCGATCTCGTTCGGTGCAGAGAGCGGATTTTTCCAGTCGGCAGATTGGATATAGACA
>Ga0114947_10001035_pt1 | contig 10157 bp, 9 predicted proteins | sample CR02metaG_FD_99656 | JGI IMG/M metagenome (GOLD analysis project Ga0114947, IMG submission 99656) | Deep subsurface microbial communities from Mariana Trench to uncover new lineages of life (NeLLi) - CR02 metaG | ecosystem: Environmental > Aquatic > Marine > Ocean trench > Sediment ...
CGGTCGAGGGTATCGGAAAGCGAGATACGATCCCCGCCGGGTGCAAATTCCAGGTCCGCCCCCAGTGCCAGGAGAACCGTCAAGAGCGGCGATCGACCGTCGCCGGTCACGATCGTCCCTGCCACGGTAGCCTGGTTTCGGATGTTCCAGCCCGCCTCCAGTCGGGCGGCTTGTATAAGGGCCCCGGGGAGCGGCGATCCCTTGTCCACCAGGCCCTGAAGGGTCGCGGTCCCCCCGAATTCCAATGCCGAATCGGTCGCTTCGATTTGATCGAGCGCCAGATCTTGCAGATCGACCAGCGCCTCAATCCCACGCAAGCCGGGGGTCAGCCGAGTACCGCCGGCAAGCGGTACGCCGTGCTCCAGCAATTCGAGAGCCTCATCCAGCGTTTGGGGGCGGTGGTATTGCAATGATGTCATGGTTTGCTTCAGAGTCTGATGGCCGCCGATCTTTCGCGGCCAAGGTCTTATCAGACGGAATTCAGTCCGGATACACCTTCCAACCCAAATGTTCCAGATCGCCTTCGTTGGCGAACGGTTCAGGGTAATCAACCATCAAGGTTTCCGCTTCGGCCCCCAGGCTTCCGTCCGGCAGCCATATTTCGGCGGTTGCTTTCGAGGCCCTCGAGCCCTCGCGTTCGATCCGTCCGACCATTTGCAGCAGCTCGCCGGTCGGCACTTTCTTGCGATAGCGAATCGTCATTCTGGCGGTCACCTTGAAGTTATTTGGATCCTCCACCATAGCCACCCTGGTCGCTACCTCGTCCAGCATGGCAGCCACAATCCCTCCATGCACAGTGCCTGGATAGCCTTGAAAATGGTCCGACACCGTGGTTTCTGCGTACACGGTGCCGCCTTCATCGTGATAGAAGGCCAATTGAAGCCCGTGATGGTTGTCGACCCCGCAGACGAAACAGTATTTGGAGTTTGGCTGCTTGTGGCGTTGCTGTTTGATGCGATGCTGCTCAGTATGCTGCGCAGAGGAATCTGCCATGAAATTCTCCAATGCTTAGTTCAACGGGCTAAAAGTGTCCACGAGCAGTTCGACATTGCCACCCACCGGATAAAGGATTGGTGCGGTGGTGCCATGATCGACATATTCCTGAACCTTGGCACGCGCCTCATCCGGCGTTACCGAGGCCGTTATGCGTTCAATCAACTCGTCGGAAACCAAATGCTTTGCCATTTGGATCTGTTCGTGGGTAGCCGGCCAACCCAGGATGGACTGGATCTCCGTCACGGTGTCCTGCGATACGCCGCTTGCCTTGGCGATATGCGGCTGCTGAGCCAGGTATTGCGTCAGGAGCTCCCGACTGGAATCCATTGCCTTCTCTCGGTCTGCGTCCACAGAGCACACGACCAGCTGGGGTCGATCCAGATCATCCAATGTGCGCCCGACGCGCTTAGCGCCGATTTCCAAATGCTTCAGCGCACCTTCGTTGTACTCCGGTGGAACACAGTAATTTAGCACCACTCCGTCGGCAATCTCTCCGGCAAGCTCCATCATCTTTAGCCCGGTAGCTCCAATCATGATCGGCACATCGCGGGGCTCTTTGCGGCCGTGCACCACATCCAGCTCAATCCCGTCCACGGAATGGAATTCGCCATGGAAGGTGACATTTTCCATATTCAGCAGCCTGCGCAGCAATTCGACCGTTTCCCGCATGGCGCTCAATGGCTTCCGCCTCTCGATCCCAACATTACTGGCAAGCGGGTCCCACCAGGCACCAATTCCGCAAATCACGCGCCCCGGCGCCAAATCGTCCAGTGTCAAAAAGGTTGCAGCTAGTAGTCCGATATTGCGCGTCCAGTTATTGATCACTCCCGAGCCGACCTTGATCTTCTCGGTCACTGCCGCGTAGCCTGCCATAGGAACGATGGCGTCTCGAACCAGCCTGGACTCGGCTTGCCAGACGGCCTCAAACCCTTTTTCTTCCGCGTACTTCGCGTAGTGTAAACCGTCGCGAAGGTCGTGTGCGTCCTGAAGGTACAAAGCAACCCGATCCATAGTCAATTCCTTATTCCTTAATCAGAGCGATACGGTCCTGATAGATTTCGAGGTCTTCTGGGGCATCCAGGTCCAGGCCGAGAGTCGGGAGCTCAATGATCTCAACTCGAGCGCCGGAAGCCTCCGCGCGTTGGATGTGGCGCTCGAAGCTATCTGGCCCGAATTCGTATTCTATCGTACCGGGAGGAGCCACGAACAACGCGTTCGTTCCGCTGCGTTTCCGATCCGGTGAGACAAGGACGACCGGTGGTTCCTGCGCTCGCCCTATCAGATCCCGCACATCTGCCGCCTGGAGAAGCGGGAGATCGGCGGGCAGGATCAGAACCGCTTCAGCCTGCCTCTCGCTTGCGATTGCCGTGGCTTGGTTGAGGGCCTTGTTAAGTGAAGGGGAGCCGCGCTCTTCTATAACCTCAGCGCCACGTTCTCGAGCAAGCGCCAGGACCGTGGAATCCGCGCTGACGACCAATGTCCGCTCGATCTCGGGAACCTCTGCCAGCTCTTGCAGTGTGTTTAGCAGCATCTCACGGGTCAACTCCACGCGCCTCACGGGGGTGAGCACGTCACGAAGGCGAGACTTGCTTTCATGCAACGCTTTTACCGGGACGATGGCCCAGAGACTCAAAGCGCCACCTCTAATTCGCCAATGAACTCGAGAACATCCTGAGCGAGCCGCCTGCGAGTCTCGGGAGAATCCATCACCGTTTGAGTGACGAAAGGCTGCATGCCTAACGCTCGGATCGGTTCCATCCAATCCGCGTCCGCCGTATCAATAACGAAAGCATCGAGCCGCGGATAATGCTGGGCGACGGCGAGCGCAGATGGATCAACATTCAGTTCCGTATACATCTTTGCTGCGGGGCCTTTGATGGCTTTTCCTCCAATAATTGGGGACACGCCGATGGTCGGCCTGGCGTGTACTGCTTCACGAATCTCAGGCACAGCCAGAATTGGGTCAAGGCTGACCCAGGGGTTTGATGGACAGAAGATCACGGCATTGGCCTGGTCAATGGCTTCCATCACACCCGGAGCCGGCTTGGCAGACTCTGCACCTACGAACTCAAAGGAGCGAACCGTGGGTTCGCAAGCGCGAGCCACAAAATATTCCTGGAAAGCGAGCGCACCTTCATCCGTATGGACAATCGTATGGATGGGATTGTCCGACATCGGGAGCAGGCGCACATGAATATCAAGCGCTTCGCAGAAATCGGCCGTGACTTCCGAAAGCGTCTCCCCGTTGCGAAGTCTACGGGTGCGTTCCATGTGAAGCGCCAGGTCCCGATCCCCAAGTCGAAACCAGGTGGGGCCGCCCAGGCTCTCAAGCGTCTCGAGAAATGACCACGTCTCGTCCGCTCTACCCCACCCCGTCTCAGGATTTGCAAGACCGGCCAAGGTGTACATCACGGTATCGAGGTCGGGCGAAATGCTCAGGCCCAGATGTTCGAAATCGTCGCCCGTGTTGACGAGTACCGTTAGATCCTCGGCAGGCAAAACAGACGCCAGCCCGTCGACCAGTTTGGCGCCCCCCACGCCGCCCGCCAGCGCGACGACCTTCATAAATAAACCGCCACCTCATCCAGCGATTTCCGCTCTCGGAATTTCCCAGGGCCGGCAGGCCAACCGAGCAGCACCAGGCCCTGCGGTTCCCATGAGGTTGGGAGATCCAGAGCAGAGGCTACAGTCTCCTGGGCGAAGAGCGGCGCGCACATCCAGCAGGCGCCCAATCCGTGTGCGTGTGCGGCGAGCAGTAAATTTTCGCCAGCCATCGCAACTCCCTGCACGGCCATCCGATATTCGGCGCGTCTGCGCTCTTGATCTGGATACGCGTCCATATCTTCCATCGTCAGACACACCAGGATTGCAATTGGCGCTCCGGTGATCCGTTTCCATGAGCGTTCGACATCCTTCTCAATATCCGCCGCATCATCCCCATCCGCCAGACGATCGGTACGCAGCTTGTCTCCCATCGAGCGGGCTAGTCTTTCGCGGGCATCGAAATCCGACAGAACGGCAAACCGCCACGGCTGACGATTGTGGGCGGAGGGTGCTTGGCTGGCGGTCGACAGCAGTCGGTCGACAAGCTCCAGTTCCAGAGGCGCGTCGCTGAAAACTCGGATCGTTTTGCGGCTGTTTGCCAGGGCTTCGAATTCTGCTGGGCCAGAGCTCATTAGTCTGTGCTGATCGAGGATGGCTCGATTGTGAACATCACGCGCACCTCGTCTGGATATAGCGATCGAAAAGGTTTCGCATCGTATTTCTGCGACAGTCTCTCGATGTGATCAACTGCCCCATCCTCGGTGGCGTGGGTTGCGATGCCGCGGATTTGAAGAAATCGCAGGGTGTCTTCAGGTGCCTGGATCACGAGCGCGACCTGAGGCCGGGCGGACATGTTTTTCTCTTTAACTCGGCCTCGCTTCGTGTTTATTTTGATTTCGTCGTTCTCATATGAGAACCAGACCGGTGTGAGTTGAGGGCTCCCGTCCGGCATCACAGTAGCCAGGAAGCCAAGTGCGCGTTTTTCATCCGAAAGTAAATCCTGGTGACTCTCAGGGAACATGGATTCTCCTATTTCCTCTCAACACGCGAATGGTGTTTTGGCTGGAAGGCGGCTATCGAAAGAGGTCGAGTTCCTTCGGCCTCAGGATTTCTTGAATGGACCCCTCTCTAAGCGAGTAGGGAAATCCACGTACGTGCACCGCGGGACGCCGTTCGTCGGACTGCCCCATCATCAGCGAGGCCGCCGCCGCCAGTTCGTCGGCTAAGCCCACCTGGGTAACCTCGAGCTTTTGCTCGAATAGGTCCGGCTTCCCTCTCAAATCCAGCAAAGCGGGAAATCCACTGATTCCGATTGCGACTCCTTCGGTTCCCATGCGCCAGGCTCGTCCATGCGAATCGATGACCAAAACCGCAATCTCTGCGCCGGTCGCGCCCTCAAGCGCTTTTCTTAACTCCGCCGCAGAGCGCTCCGGCTCTTCCGGCAGGAGCAGCACGGTATCGTCCCCGCCTACATTCGAGTGATCCACACCGGCATTTGCACAAATAAATCCCAGGCGGTGTTCAACGATGATTAAACCCGGGCGCACCCGCAGCACTTCACGAGATTCAGATAGGATCACCTCGACCAGCCGGGGATCTTTCTGCGCATCTTCGGCTAGTTCTATCGCTGCCGCAGTAGGCTCAACCTTGCTTAGATCGACGTACCGGTTCTCGGCCTTGGAGACGACCTTCTGAGTCACCGCCAGCACGTCGCCCGGCTGCAGCTCGATCCCGCCCTCTTTCACACTGGATAGAATCAGCCCTGCCAGGTCATCCCCGGGACGGATCAACGGGATCCCCGGCAGGGCCGTTAGAGTCATCTGCATTGTGGTCGTTTCTAGATCGGCGCCTGCTCTCCGGTGATACGAATGCCGGCAGATTTGATCTTATGGCGCTTATTGATCCCGATCAGAACCGGGACCAGTCCCTCCGCTACAACCGAATTTCGCAGGGGGCCTGCGTCCCAGCCGGTCAGGCCAGCCGCCGCAACCAGCTGCATCGTCTGTTCTTTTGCAGCCTCGCTATCTCCGCAAACCAGTACATCGCTCGCAATCGGGCCATCCTTGTGGAGATGGGTATGAGATATGACGTGAAGTGCGGATGTGACCGAGACCGTGTCCCCCAGGATTTCTTGTGCTTCCTGCGCCGCACTGCCGGCGGAGGGCATCTTCACTCGCGTCACGTCCTGCTCGTCGAGCGGAACGGTGACGTTTACCAACAATTTGCCGGAAAGCTCATCCTTGAGGGCTTCCAACGTCTCGCTCTGGGCCTCATACGGCACGGTTAGAACCGCGATGTCGCCTGCCTTAGCCGCATCGGCATTGCGCATGCCGGTTATGAAGTCCCGCTCCAGGCGCTCGTTCAATTCATCCGCCACTCGCTTCGCCTTCTTGCTGGAGCGCGAACCAATAACGACGTGGTAGCCAGCTTTGGCCCACCGGTAGGCCAGCCCCGTGCCTTCCTTCCCGGTACCACCCAGGATTGCCAGAGTGAGAATCAATCGATCAGTCATGCGTTCTCCATAGGAACGTTTTCTCGGTACCGATCCCATACGGCTGACGCCAGGGTTCGAGATCGGGCGGTGATCTCCGCTTCGTCCAGTGTGAGCAGCTCCCGCTCGTGCATCAGCGCCTTACCAGCCACAATGGTCGACGTAACCATAGATTCGTGAAAGCCGAAGAGGATATGCCATGGAAGATTGTCTGCGGAGAGAGGCGTTGTGGGATGGTAGTCGACAAATATTAGGTCCGCGTGCGCGCCAGGTTCGATGACTCCAACTGGTGCATCCGGGAAGAGCCGGCTTGCAAGATCGGAATTGTTATGCACGGCGATTTGAATGATATCCCCACCGCTCATACGTCGTGGATCTCGGCGCCATACTTTGTGTACCAGGTAGGCAGCCTTCCATTCTTCCCACATGGCATTCGAAAAGCCATCGTTACCGAGACAAACATTTATGCCGGCGCGTTGCATTTCTTCCACTTCCGCTACACCGACGGCGTTGTTCATGTTCGACCGCGGCTGATGGCTGACCCAGCTGCCGCTTTCCGCTAGAAGTTCGATCTCGCGGTCATTGACATGCACCGCATGCGCCACGATCGTACTCTCGTTCAGGATACCATGCTTCGCTAAACGGTCGACCGCACGCACTCCGCTCTTTGCCAGGCTGTCCTGCTCGTCGGCCTCATGCTCTGCGACATGGATGTGGAATCCGGTTCCCGAAGGAGCTCGCTCGGCGCAGGCGGTCAACGTCTCGTCCGACAGCGTCAGGCTGGCGTGCAGCCCGAAGAGCGCAGCGATGCGGCCATCGGCTGGCGAATCTGCGGCACACCGCTCCAGGAAACGCAGGTTTTCCGCGATCCCAGCTTGCGCCTTATCCGCGCCGTCCCGATCGGTGACTTCGTAACACAATGCCGCCCGCACTCCCGCCTGCTCCACTGCCTCAGCAATGGTATCGAGCGACCCGTCGATGGCATTCGGCGAAGCGTGATGGTCGATGAGGGTGGTGGTGCCATGCTTGATAGCATCAACAAGCGAAACGAGCGCCGAATAGCGAATATCGTCGGTGGTTAGAGCCTTATCCAGCGGCCACCAGAGCTTCTCGAGAATTTCCGGAAAATCCTTTGGCGCAGGCCCGGGGATTGCCATTCCCCGCGCGAAGGCGCCATAGAAATGTGTATGAGCGCAGATATTGCCAGGCATGACATACTGGCCGCGCGCATCTAGAATCTCTTCGTTTGAGTGCCTGGCGGCCAGTTCGTCGCTTGGCCCGAGATCACGGATCAACCCACCTTCGATATAGATGCCGTAGTCAGGCAGGATTTGGGTAGGTTCGCCCCACGTGATGACGTTTGCGTTCTTGATCAACATGTCAGGACTCTGTGCACGCTGCTTCCTTCAAATTAGTTTGCACTTATGTTAACTCGACCCGTTCTGGCGGGCGATTTCAAGCGCTAGCCAGTCCTGATCGACCGGCAAGCTTTTAATGCGCACTCCGCATGCATGATAAATGGCGTTGGTAATCGCCGGCGTCGTGGGAATGCTCGAAATTTCCCCCACGCCCTTCGCCCCATACGGACCGTCCGCCGCCGGGTGCTCGACCGGGATGGAAATGATCTCAGGCGTATGCATAATGCCCGGCATCCGGTATCGAGCCAGCCGATCGGTGATCACCATCCCCTGCTCAACAATGAATTCCTCGGTGATGGCGTTGCCGATCCCCATCATTACGCCGCCTTCAATCTGCCCCAGGAAACCGAGCGGATTGATCACCTTGCCCACATCATTCGCGGCGATCACCCGGAGCACGTCGACCTCGCCGGTGTCCAGATCCACCTCTACTTCTGCCGCCTGAGCGGCGAATGAAAAAGCGAAATGCATATCGCCGCCGGAGCCCAAGGCCTGCGTGGAAGGCGCCCAGTATTCGTAGGTCGCACGAGCATCAAGGCCTTCTTCCTTCATTATTGTCGCCGCCTCACCGAGCGTCACCTGGTGGCCGTTGACCTTAGCCAGGCCTTCGTGGAACTCGATCTGTGCCGGCGGCACATCATAGTGCTCTGCCAGGGTCGTAGCCACCGCTTGTTTCACGACATCTGCCGCGTGACGCACCGCGTTTCCGGTCACATAAGTTTGCCGCGAAGCAGTCGTCGGTCCGCCGTCCGGAGTGAGATCCGTATCGGATAGCAACACCCGCACCCTGTCGATTGGAACCGTGAGTTCCTCAGCTGCGATCATCTGCAGCACCGCCACCAGGCCCTGGCCGATTTCGGCTGACGAAGTCCGGACCTCTACCGCACCGTCCTCATAGAGTTCAACTTCAGCGGAGGCCTTATCCGGAGCTCCGCCCCCCAAGCCGGTGTTCTTGTAGGCGGCTGCGATCCCCCAGGCCCGCCGCTTACGAGGCCCGCCTTCAGGGACTCGGGCGACAAAAGGCTCCGATGAAAAGTCCTGGATCCTGGCCGTCACCTGATTCAGGCACTCGATCAGGCCGGCGCTCTCCCGCAGCTCCTGGCCTGTGTTGGTCAGCGATCCGACCTCCAAAGCATTGCGTAGCCGCAGCTCGATCGGGTCGATCCCTAATTGCTCCGCGAGATCATCCATCATGGATTCGACCGCAAATGCCGATTGGGTCACACCAAACCCTCGGAACGCTCCCGCAGGTGGGTTGTTGGTGTACATCGCGTAGCAGTCGGCTTTGACATGCGGTACGACATACGGTCCAGCGGAATGCGTCGTTGCGCGCGTCATGACCTTTTCGCCCAGCGAGGCGTAGGCGCCGGTGTCGCCATAGAGCTCGGTTTCGACCGCGACCAGCGTTCCATCCTTCTTCGCGCCTATCTTCAGACGGATCTGAGTCGCGTGGCGCTTAGGGTGCACGAGCAAACTCTCGTGTCGATCGTAGAGGATCTTGACCGGTCGCCCGGTCTCTTGCGCGAGCATCGCGGCGTGAATCTGACCAGCAATGTCCTCCTTGCCTCCGAATCCACCGCCGATGAGGGTGCCGATGACTCGTATCTCACCGTCTGCCATACCCAGGCAGCGCGCGATCTGACTTCGATCGGCATAGGGGATCTGCGAGCCGACATAGACCTCGATGCGGCCCTCATCTGTGAGCCGTGCGATAGCACATTCAGGTTCGAGGAATGCGTGCTCCGTGATGGCAGTGTGATAGGTGTCCTCGAGAATGATGTCAGCTTCCTCAAACCCCGCCTCGAGATCGCCCTTCCGAACCTTGATATGTTTGAGCAAGTTGCCGTTTTCATGGATATCTGGTGCGTCTGCCCCACGTGCCTGTACCGGATCCGAAACCACAGGCAGATCCTCATACCCGGCCTCGATCAGATCGAGCGCACTTTGGGCATTTTCAAGCGTATCGGCCACCACTAATGCGACTGCATCTCCAACGTAGCGTACCTTCTCACCGATACCCACCAGGGCTGGCCAATCTTTGACCACCAGCCCATGGTTGATCTCGCCGGGGATATCTTCTGCAGTAAGAATTCCAGCCACCCCTTCCGCCTTGCTCGCCGCACTTATGTCGAGTTTGCGCAGGATCGCGTGGGGCGTACCGGCTCTCAAGGTGGCGCCGTAGAGCATTCCCGGAAAGCTGTAGTCGTCAGCGAACATTGCGCTGCCATCGACCTTTTCCACCGCATCCGGCCGCGCCACTACCTGGCCGATGACCCGCATCTTGCTCGGCAAGGGTAATTTCGGCTCGGCCACCGGATTTCCGGTCCGGATACTCTCGCTTGCAGCCTGAATAGAATGAATAATGGTGGGGTAGCCTGCGCATCGGCATAAGGTGTCTTTAAGTGCTTTGCGAATCTCTGCCTCTGTCGGATCGGGGTTGCTTTCCATCAACGCGGCAGCAGTCATAATCTGGCCCGGGATGCAGAAGCCACATTGCACCGCACCAAACTTTACAAACGCCTCCTGCAGGGGATGGAGATTGCCATTCTCAGATAGCCCCTCGATCGTTTTGATCGAATCGCCGGCGGCCTTCAGAGCAGGAAAGACGCATGACAGCACCGGTTGTCCATTTACAAGTACGGTGCAGGTTCCGCACTCGGCTTCTTCGCAGGCGATCTTGGTGCCGGTCAGGCCCAGCTGATACCGGA
>Ga0114947_10001036_pt1 | contig 10149 bp, 5 predicted proteins | sample CR02metaG_FD_99656 | JGI IMG/M metagenome (GOLD analysis project Ga0114947, IMG submission 99656) | Deep subsurface microbial communities from Mariana Trench to uncover new lineages of life (NeLLi) - CR02 metaG | ecosystem: Environmental > Aquatic > Marine > Ocean trench > Sediment ...
GTTGAACGTCGCGCGTTTGATGCGAAACGTGGCGTCAGGTTCGATGAAGGGGTAAGCCAGGGCGCGTCCGTCGGCAGGAGAGATGCACACGTCAGGATCCCATCGCATTGTCCGTCGCGACAGGTCGATTTCGCGGATGAAGAAGTCGTTAAAGCTTTCGAATTCGTCGAGGGGACGCACGATTTCATCGACATTGACGCCCAATTGTTGCACAAAGGGTTTGATGCGGCGCCGGCTCCACCGCGTCTTCTGAAACCAACCATAGAGCCGCGACACCCATCGGTGCCGAAAGACGGTGTCGGTAAGCAGCCTCCCGAAGGCTGTGTTGTATGACCAATCGAGGAACGCGTCGGCGTATATCTCGTCGTCGAGCAACTTGCCCTGCTCACGGTTGTAGTATGTCAGTGGATTCCTCTTTGTCATATTTCGATCTCGTACAGGGTGTATTCGCGTTGCGCGGGCATGGCGTCGCGCCCACCAACGAGGCCCCGCGAGCGCCCGTCCTGTGGCATCAACGCCGCCACCATCGAGCGGTACCCGAGTGTGTGTAACGATTGTGTGACATGGCAAACGGCGGCACTGCCGAGACCGGTCTGCCTCGCCGCTTCCCGCGCGCTCAATCCGATAATGTAGAACACCAGGCGATCGACGCGACGGCGCCGCATGATAAATCGCAGTCGTGCGCAAATGCTGGTTTGGCCCCTCATGGCGCGAACCGCGGCAGACAGGTCGAGAAACGCCCCGGCGAAACCGGCGAGCTCACCTCGTGGATCGGTCACGAACGTAAACAACCGCGGGTCGAGCGCGTACTTGAGCTTCGAGAACATAGCGACAAATTCGTCAATAGTGATCGGCGTGAATCCGAAAAACCCGGAGAAGGATTCGGTGAGTGCGCCATAGAGGCGAGTCAGCTCGCTATCGAAACGCGCATTGTCAAACTTGTCGAAACGGTAGCCATTGGCGACGAAATCCTGGTAGCGTGGCGTGCCCCATGTAATCAACTGCTCGATCGCATCCCCAATGACTTCGACCGACTCCCAGTTACGCTTCGGCCGCCATCCGTAACGCTCGAAGAAGCCGGGGTAGTACGGCTTGTTGTAAGGCTCGCCGTAAAACACGGGGCGGTCGAACCCGCGCGTCATCATTCGGTAGTCGTGCCAAATGTCGAAGTTCATCGGTCCCCAGACGCGGGTGATGCCATGGACACGTCGCAGCCAGTCGATTGCCGCCGTAAAGAGCTTCTCGGCGACCGCATAGTGGTCCACGCACTCGAAGAAGCCGACGGTGCCGACTGCGCCGTCGGTTTCGCGCAAGTCGGCGTTAACCATGGCCGCTGCGTGTCCCACCGTTTTACCGCCGTCCATGGCGACGAAATTCATGCGGTCGTTGCCCGGTTTACGGCAGAATCGGTAGGACGGAGACAACTGCTCGCGCAGCGACGACTGGAAGGGCGCGATCCAGTTGTCGTCGCCGCGATAGAGTTCGGCGCCAAAGCGAACCATCCGGTCGGTCAGGGTGGTGTCGTCGCTGAAGTCGTGTACCGTCATCGTCATCTCACGACCAGGTGAAGAGCTCGCTGAAGAATTGCTCCAGCAAACCCGAAGCAAAAACCGCAAGAACGTATCCCTCGGCGAACGGACGAAGTTTGGACGATCGCGGGTTGGGGCGAAGAACGAAACGAATATGACCCGCCATGGTGATCACGTATGCGAGCAGGATGACTCCGGGGAAGAGTCCGGATAGCGACAAAGTGCGATAGAAATAGAGCCCGATGATCAAGGCCGCCGTCTGCGCGACAGTGGCAATCAACACCGCCCGGAGTCGGCCAAAGATCCGCGAATAGGTCACGTAGTCGTTCTCCTCCTCCGGTGCCCGGATCTTGCGCGAAATCTCCCACGCGAATATCGGTGCCCAATAGAAGGCGATCACCAGTGCCACCATCGACCCGCTGACTTCGTCAAGGGACAAGCCGTACTCGACGCCGAAGAGCACCATCGCATAAAGCATGAGGACGGCGACAACCGGGTTGTGGGTGGCGAGATTGAGTAACAAATTGCGCCGGAGAATCTCGGGGATGAAAAAGTATCCAAACATCAAGTACGCATAACCGAGCAGGACCAGTGCCACCCACAGCGCGGGACCGGCGGCCATGTTGGTGAGCACAAACAACACCGATGCGATGGCGAGACTCGACTTGATGTCAGAAACGCGCACGCGTCCCGATGGCACAGGTCGATCGCAGAACAGCACCCGGTCGACTTCGAGGTCCTTCAGCTCATCCATCAGCCGCAGGATGAGCAGGTGAAAAAAGAAGGTACACACGCCGATGACGCTGTACGCTGTGAACAGCGACGTTTCGAGCCCGTAAATGCTCTTCATCAGCGAGGCTACGCCGAGGTAAAGAACGGCGGCGATGGTGATGTGCACCGGTATCACGAACATTCCGGAAAAGTATGCCTGCATCCGCTCAAAGAAACTTTTTTGCCCGGGCTCGCGTGCGCGCCGCTGCAGCGTGACAATGGCCGTGACGAGGAGCACAGTCGATCCGATCTGAAGCCAAGGGCCAAACGCGGAACCGTGAAACGAGGTGACCAGCAATACCAACGCGATCAGCGGCGACAACAAATTGTCCAATCCATCGGTGGCAATGGCCTCGGTTAACATGGTGACGACGGCCACGGCCACGGCGATTTGTAGACTGTCGAAGCCAGTCAGATCGGAGAATCGCAGCAGCACCGAATAGGTGCAGAGAAACGATACGACGAAGAACGCCAGCGACCCTTCTACCGACTTGTGTCCGCGTGTGGATCGATAGTGGGTGCATCCGAAACGTAAACCCACAACGGCGGCTGCGGTGTCGGCAAACGTGAGAATCAGGACGGGAATACAATAGAGCAGAGGATCGGCCCCGGCCAGCAGGAACAACATCGCTATCGCCAGAGGGAAATAGAACTCGCCGCCCGATTCCCGGTCGACACTACCTATAACCTCGCGCAGGCGAACCGGAAACCAGTTGGTGTGGCGAAGTACGGCAAGTCCGATCGCGCTGACGCCGCAGGCAATCACCACCGGCCACCACGTGGTGAAGAGCCAGGGGAGACTCAGCGCGAGCAGTCCGCTGCCCACATGGACGATCTTTCGCGCGGTTTCGGCGTGTATGGCGACTCGTTTGCGGACCGCCGCCGTGCCCACCATGAGCCCGGAAACGCCGCCGACGATGAGTGCGATGCCCAGATATGAATTCATTCGGCCACAACCTCTTCCACGATGAAATTGCTGTAGAAAAATGCCTTGTCCGCCTGATGGAGCCGAGCCGTTTCCGGTCGCGGTCGCAGCCGCTTTGCCAAAGTTTCAGGGCGGGTCCTGGGCACGAGCAGATTCCAATAAGCGATGCGGGTGCCGGGCGCGGCGTAGGCCGTAATGCGTTCGAGAATGCCTGTGTAGTTTTCCTCGGACATGTACTCGAATACGTCGCTCAGGTTGTAGCTGTTCACAGACCTTGCATCGTCGGAATGGAGAAAATCCTCCAGCGATTGAACGCGGCATTCGAGCCGATCGAGGTTGCTGCGAATCGCGTCGAAGTTTTCCGCCCGCAGCGCATAAGGCAACGCCGTGGGATGGCTACCAAAAAATATCCACTGCAAGTAAGGATTCTGTGACGGGTCGAGCTCGATGAGCGCGTGCCGCGCTCGCACAAGAATTCTATCGGACACGCACCCCTCGACGTACTTGAAGAAACTGGGGTCGCGGCCGGCCCATCCCATCACGAACCGGGAGAAAAAGATTCTGAACATCCTCCGCCAGCGCCAATTACTCCACACCTGCTCGTAGAACGCCTCGCGCTCAGAACGCGGCCGTGGCTCGAAAAGGCGCTCGACCGTATCGCGGCCGTGAACGGCCGGCAACACCCTGGTGCGAAACAGCCGGAAGTAGTTTTCGAATTTGCCCGCTGAGCCGATGCCACCCGCGACCGCGCCGGCCCGTGCATCCCAGAATGAACGCGTGTTCCTGGAAAGAAGCGAACGACATCGCCGATAGAGAGCAAGCCGGTCGTTGCCAGGACGCGATCCCATCAGGCGCAGCAGCTCGTTGTGTTCGAGCTCGCGATAGGCGGCAATACGCAATTCGATGCACGCGAGCTGCGCAGGATTGAGGTCAACAGCCACCACGCGTTGCGGGCCACGGCTGAGCATGGCCAGCGCATTGTCGCCGGCCGATGCAATCGCAAAGCAACTATCGCCGGGTTGAATATCGAGCGCGGCGAGAAGCACGTCGGCATCTTCCCAACACTGGGCGTAGCGCAGCAGGGAGAAACTAGCGCGTGATTCCACTTCGCTGGTTACGCCGGTCACGCTTTTTCCTCGTCGCCGCCGGTGCGCCGAACGATTCCACTGGCGCCATCGAACTCGACGGTGTCGCCGTTGCTCAGCCACCGGGTCACACCGGAGATGGAGACGATCGTTGGGATGCCCATTTCTCTCGCCATGATCGCCGAATGTGACAGGAGGTTACCGCGCTCGACGAGCAGACCCGACGCAAAGGGGAACAACATGATCCAGCTTGGATCGGTGCACTCGGCTACGAGAATGTCCCCTTGCTGCAGCATGGCCGTTCGCGGGTCGGTAACCACGCGCACCGCGCCGGAAACTTGTCCCGGGCAGCAGCCGATGCCGGTACGTGTGTCGCCGCCGTCATTGGTCCCAAGCGTGGCGTCAAAACAGTTGCGATATACGACCCCGCGAGTTTCGAAGCGATCGGGCGGCGGATCCTGGCGCTCGTATTCTGCGAACTCCTCCTTGCGCAGCGATATCAGCTTGCGCAGATCGGTGGTAACGGCGGTGCCTTCGACAAAATCAAGGACCTCGCGCGTGTGCAGGTAGAAGACGTCACGGGGATCGGCGAGCGCGTCGATGTTGCTGAGACGTTTGCCCAACTCGACGAAGATGCGGCGGACGCGGCCAAAGACTCGCGTTCGTTCCAAGCGCAGGTTTTCGCGGTTACGAATGGTGTCACGGGCATTACCGAGAACCCACTCGAACGTCCAACGCTTGAGTGTTTGCGACGCTAACGTGTGGCGAACACATTCCTCTGCCTCGGCGCGCAGCGCGCACCTGTTGTTGCCCGTGTCCGTCGCGGGCCCGATATTTTGCGCGGCCAGCGCCCCGATCGCACGCAGCAGCATCGTGGGGTCGTCGTGCAGCGTGTGACTTTCCAGCTTGAGCTCGTTGATGCAGCGATCGCCGAACTCCTCGAGATAGGATTGGTAAAGCCGATGAAACTCTTCGTCGGCTTCGATTTGCGGAGTAATTTCCCTGAACTCTGCTTCGCGTAGCGCGCGCGCGAGATCCTTGTTCCCGGCGGCGATCTGGGCCATCGTTTGTAAGCGCTCCGCCGGCTCGGTGCTGACCATGCCACCGGTTGCGCACAACAAGTTGTTTTGCAGGGTGCCGGCCTCATCACCGCACCATTTGACGCACAGCTTGCACAAAATCCCATAGAAGCTCATGGCGAAGAAGTCATTGATCAATGGTGCGTCCCAGCGTGTGATCAGTCGGCTCTCCAGCAAGCGGTACTCGCCCACGAGCTCGTTCGCGCGCAGCGTCGCCAGATCGGGACGCGTGGTCAGCGCCGCTTCGACGCGCCCGTAGAATCGCCGAATCTTGAAATCGAGAGTAAAGAGATTTACAACGATCGAAATTGACGTCCTCAGCAAGCGAAAACACTCCGCTAGGCGTGATGGCAGCGATCGTTTCGTCGCCGTACCCAGCGCCTCTTCGGGGATCGGTTCCTGCAACCCGATCATTTGCTCGAAAAAAGTGGCGTTGGTGCGGTAACCGGGTGTCTGGGCGAGCAGCCGGTACCAGTTGAGCACGTTGTAGTACACGCGTCCGCGGATCAGCCCGATCATGTTCTTCAGGGCGGCGCGATTGTCATCGATACGTGCTTCCGGAATGGCGAAAATGCGACACAGTTGTGTGTACACGCCCTCGTAGGCGTTGCGCGCGAACGAAAACGTCAGGGGTGTGGTCACGCCGCGGTAACTCTCGGCGATGTTGCTGTTGTCCCAAATGTTAAGCGCGCCGCCGACGTCAGCGGTGATGGCGAACGAGGTGATGGGACGCGATTGCAACAGGTAGAGTTCTCCGGACGCCATCGCCCACTCGATATCCTGTGGCCGGCCGAAAAAGGTCTCCGCCTTGCGCACGAGTCTGGCCACCGATGCGACCTCGGTGTCGGAAAGCGCCCACTGTTCGGTTCGTCCTGCGTCCACAGCTACCGCTGCCACACCTTCCCGGGCCGAGGAGGAAAATCGGTGCTCGATCGTCTTTGTCGCCAACTCGCATGAGACCACAGCGCCGTGGCAGTCGACGCGATGGGTATCGGCGTCGGCATCGCCCGAAACCAGCGCCGTACCCACGCCGAAAACTGATCCCACCACCGCGATGCCCCGATCACCGCTAACCGGGTCGATGCTGAAGGCCACGCCAGAGACGTCGGCGTCGACCATTATCTGAATCAACACGGCTGGGACGCCGGGCGACGGCGAGAGTCCATGCTCCTTGCGATAGGCAAACACACGTTCGCCGAATCCAGAACGCCAAACGTCCGCAACACGGCACGGCACGTTCTCGAGCGAGACGAACAGATAGCTCTCCAATTGTCCCGCGAAAGAATGCTGGGCCGAATCCTCGTCCGCCGCCGACGAACGAACCGCAAAGCGCTGTCCGTCGCCCGCGAGTGTGTGCAGCTCGCTCATCAACGCCGACTTGACGTCGGGAGCCATCATCAGGTTGTCTAACAGCGCAGTAACGTCGTCGTAGGTCGTCGCTATGGCGAGGGCTTCGCGCTGCGCCTCAGTGACGCTTCGGTCGAAGGCGTCCGGTGCAAGCACGATCCACGGCGGCACCGGAAAATCGGTGTCGCCAAGTGCGGCCAGCGCACCCGCTTTGCCGCCCAACGGTTGCGCCGGCGTCGCCTGGTCAAAACGGATAATGCAGGACGACCCGTGTTCATCTGCTAGCGGTTTGGGTATCGCAGTCACGATTTGCCTTCGCGACCTTCGTCGAAGTTTCCACGCGCGAACCGTTCGTGGGCCTGCGTGAACTCGCGCGCACAGATGGCGCCGACAATCGAGAGCTCGCCAGCCATGCATAACGCGGCAACCACTTCGGCTAGTTCGTGTGCCCGGCCCGGTTTCTTGAGGCCGAGGATGTCGAGACACGCGCTCTGACTGGGAAGCTGTGTGCCGCCACCAACCGTTGCTACCATCAAATTGGGCAGCGTCACGCACAGGTGCAGGTCACCGTTTTCGGTGGTTTCAAAACGCGTTATCCCCACGGCCGACTCGGCGACGCAAGCCACATCCTGCCCACAGGCGAGGTAAAGTGCAGCCAGTCCATTGGCGTAGTGTCCTTGGGTGCCGATCGATCCGATCAGCAGGCTGGCTGCGGTGGCGAAGTTCGAGTAGCGGGTGATGTCTGCGGGAGTGGCGTGCAGTCGTTTCTCGACCAGATCCCTGGGCACGAACACTTCTGCAGTAACCTTGCGCCCGCGCACCGTCTGGAAGGATTGAATCGTCGCCTTCTTGTCGCCGGACAGATTGGACTCGGAGAAGTAAACCTTGGGCTTGATCGGGCTTTTTTCCAGGATGTATTTGCACATCGCTTCCGATGCGATGGTGGTCATGTTCTGGCCAGATGCATCACACGTGAAGAAATCGAACAGAAAGTAGACGTGGTTGCCCTCGAGGTTGAACTTGATGTCAATGAGTCTGCCGTGCTGTGTGGTTTTCTCGGCGGCGCGACGCAGTTTCTTGATATTACGCATCGTCCAAATGAGAAAGTTCGACGCCTCGGCGAGGTTGTTGAACACAAAACCCGGGGCGCGGCTCACTCCCTCGTTCGCCAGAATGGTAGTGCAACCGCCGGCTTCGCTAATCACGCGCGCACCGCGATTATACGACGCTACCAGCGTCGCCTCGGTGGTCGCCAATGGATAATAGTAGTCGCCCTGCGCGAACATACCGTTGATGCGCAACGGGCCGGCGACACCCACCGGAACCTTCACCGTGCCGATAAAATTCTCCACGTTGCAGCGAAATCTCTCGCGCAGGCTCATCGACGTGTCGTCGGCGATAACTTCCCGGGCGGCATCGTCAACGGGAAGCACCTGCCAGCGCGCCGCTATCGTTTCTTCATCGGTGCCACGGGGGATGGGCGGCGGAAGTGCGTTGTGTTTGGGTCGAAGCCCATTCTTCCAGTCCAACTGTTCGTGGACGTTGTCAAGGTAGTCGAGGAAGTTTTGCAGTCGATTGAAATCTGTTGCCATGTTTAAACCCCTTCGGATGTTATTCGGCGTGCCGCCTGCTAAACAAAAACGAAATGAACGCGGGCAGCAGTACTAAATCTGTCACCAGCGCCGCCAACACTGCGACTGCCATCAAAAGGCCCGAGTTGCCGATGGCGTCGCTGCCGGCAAGCGAGATGACGAAGAAGCCCGCGCAAAAAACAAAACTCGTCATTACCACCGCGACCCCACTGGCTCGCGCCACTGCGCGCATCGCGTCGTCGAGAGCGGCGCCGGTAGCGAGCTCGCGCCGTAGCCGGTGCAGAATGTGCACGGTATCGTCGACGATCACGCCCAGCATCACTGCGGCAACGGTAACGGTGGCGATGTCCAGCTCGATGCCGGCGAATCCCATCACACCGAGCAGCATCGCTACGGGGAGCAGATTGGGCGGGATGGCCACCAGGGCGAAACGCCAGGAGCGCAGCACCAATGACACGACCAAGAAAACCATCACAAACGCGAGGCTGAAGCTCTTCACCTGGTCGCCGACCAGGTGTTCGATCATCTGGCTGTACAGCGGCAGATAGCCGCTCATAGAGACCTCGGCTTGGTCGCCGACGGCCGCTTGCGCCGTCGCACTCGCTCGCTCGGCTACTTCGATAAAGCCGCCGGCGCTCATCCCCGATGTGGTCGCCGTGAGTCGCAGCGTACGCCCGTCGGCCGCTACCAGGTGGTCGAGTATGTCGCTATTGCCGGTGCGTTCGAGCAGTGCCACCGTCATTTCGATCACATCGTCGCTTTCCGGCACCCACGGCCGATGGATCACATCTCCGCTGGCACCTACATAAAAGTCGCGTAGCACATCGGCGATCGTGGTCGTGCGCCCGATAGCCGCGTCCGCCTCCAATGCCGTTTGCGCGGCAGCCACCGCGGCGAATAACTCACTGTCCATCCAGTTGTCGCCGCTCGTTCGCAGCGTCATCTCTAGAGGAAAATAGGGGCCGGCCGTGCGCTCAATGGCATCGGCGTCCCGCCGGGCCACGTTGTCTTCGGGAAGGAATCCAATGCTGTTCGTGTCCACGACGATCCTGGCCGCGCCCACTATCGAGACTGCGACGACGAGCGACGTCACCACCAGCACGGTGGCGCGGCGGCGCATGGAAAACATCATGATGCACTCGACGATCTTGGCCAGCCACGCAATTGAGCGGTCGGGCGGACGCAGTCGCGACACCCGCGGCAGCAGCGCCGACATCCCCGCCACTGCGAACACGAACGCGAACACCACGCCGATGGCAGCGAACAAACCATAGTCGCGTGTAACGGCCATGCTCGCCGTCGTCAGTGACAGGAACGCCACTGCTGTGGTGACCGTGTTGAATGCGCACGGTATGGTCACTTCGGCGAGTGTGGTCGTGAGAGCCTGGATCGAGTTGCGCGCTCGGCCCAGGGCGATGTCGAGGTCGGTGGCCATGTGAACGACGTTGGCGACGCCGAGTATCATCACCACCGGAGGCAGCGCTATCGTGACCATATTGACGGAGCGGCCGAGGAGCGACATGACTCCGAGCAGGGCGATGTCCGCCAGAGCGACCACCAATAGGGCGAGGACCGTCCACAGGCATCGCCGTGTGATCAGGAAAAGCGTGGCGGCGATGACCAGGTAGGACAGGCCGATGAAGAGGCTGCCCTCACCGATGGTCGCGCGGTTGAGCGCGTCATGGAGGACACCGATTCCGCCGTAGCTCGAATGCTCGGCTTCGTTTAGTTCTGCCTCGGTGGCGGTACGGATCGCTTCGAGTATGCGCGGCCGCTCGATGTCAATGTCGCGGTTGGCCTCCATCCACGCAAACACCAAGA
>Ga0114947_10001037_pt1 | contig 10141 bp, 7 predicted proteins | sample CR02metaG_FD_99656 | JGI IMG/M metagenome (GOLD analysis project Ga0114947, IMG submission 99656) | Deep subsurface microbial communities from Mariana Trench to uncover new lineages of life (NeLLi) - CR02 metaG | ecosystem: Environmental > Aquatic > Marine > Ocean trench > Sediment ...
CGATGTTCCAGCACAAGTGCCACAACCTCGTGCTCTTCCTTTAGCGATCCCAGAACGTCGGCGGCGGTGGAGTATTTGCCAGCGGCGGTTCTTCGAGTGCCATCGGGTGGCTTCAGCGCCAACTCCTCAAACAGCACGTCCGAGAGCTGCTGGGTCGAATTTACATTAAACGAGTGGCCGACCATATCAAACAATTCGGCTTCGATCGTACCCAATCGCTCAGCGAGCTGGTCGGAGAGGTCGGCCAGGAACTCGGTATCCAGCCCGATGCCGGTCATCTCCATTGCGGCAAGGATGCGAACCAGGGGCATTTCCAAATCCTCGAAAAGCGCCTGTTGGCCGCGATCCTTCAGTTCTTTCTCCAAAATAGGGCGAAGCCTCAGGCAAATTTCGGCATCGGCTGCGGCATACGGTGCCGCATCGGCGATGGGTACTTCAGCCATTGTCTTTTGCTTGCGACCGGTGCCGATCAATTCATCGATGGGTGTCATCTCAATACCCAGTCGCACCCAGGCAAGCGATTTCAACCCAAGATTGCGCGAAGAAGGGTGTACAAGCCATTCCGCCATCATGGTGTCGAACACCAGCGGCTCCGCCGCCAGACCGTTGCGTGCCAGGAGCGTGTAGTCAAACTTGAGATTGTGTCCAACCTTTTCAATTTTTGGATTGGTCATCGGCTTTTGCAGTGCCGCAATGACGATTTCGATCTTGAGCTGCTGCGATCCTGAGAGATCAGGGTTGTGACCAACCGGGATGTAGTAGCCCTGCCCCGGTTCAACGGCCAGCGAAATACCCACCAGATCGGAGTTCACGGCATCCGGGGCGGTGGTTTCGACGTCAAAAGCGATCGCCTTGGCCTTGTTAAGGCGCTTCACGAGCGCTTCGAGCGCCTCCGTGGTATCAACGACGATGGTCTCGGTTTCCGGGCCTACCTTGGTCTCGCCGACATAGAGCTCGCCTTCCACTCCCCCCTGTTTTTCCAGCCTGTCTAATAAGGTTCGAAACTCCAGCTCTCGAAATATCGCCACAATCCGATCGCGGTCATATCCCTGTGCTCGGCAGCTTTCAAGATCGAAGTCGAGCGGCACATCGGTCACGATCTCGCCCAACTTCCGGCTCAGTTCCGCATCCTCTCGACCCGCTTCCAGCTTGTTCGAGAATCGAGGCGGAATCTCTTCAATGTGTGCGTAAATTCCCTCCAGATCATCGTAGTCCTGCAGCAGGGAGGTAGCGGTTTTTTCGCCCACACCCGCTACTCCTGGGATGTTGTCGCTCTTGTCGCCCACCATAGCCTTGAGGTCCACCAGCTGTGAGGGTTCAAGATGGTATTTTTCCCTCACCTGCTTCGGGCCATAGTCAATTGCCTCGGACAGCTTCTGCCCCGCCAGCCGGATGGCGACTTGCTCGTCGACAAGCTGAAGCAAATCTCGATCCCCGGTCAGGATGATGACCTGCACTCCGTCCGCTCCCACGCGCTTGGCAACCGTGCCCAGCACATCGTCCGCCTCATAACCCTCTGCTTCCAGGATGGGAATTCCAAACGCGGCAACGACTTCGCGGATGCGCTTGATTTGTATACGCAGATCGTCCGGCATCTTCTCGCGAGTCCCCTTGTAGTCGGGGAATATCTCATCGCGGAATGTTTTGCCGACGTCAAATGAAACCGCCAGGTACTCGGGAGACTCCTGTTCCAAGAGCTGAAGAATGACGGACGTAAATCCGTAGGTGCCGGCGGTCGGCTCTCCGGAATTGGTCATCCACCGCGCGGGATCTCCACCGCGGGTCAAAGCGTAATAGGCGCGATATGCCAGCGCGTGGCCGTCGATTAGATAGAGACGGTTTACCTCAGTCACCTTGGGATTCCCACGATTCTAGGCGCGAGCCAGAATGCCCAATCCTGCTTGAAAGCACCGTTTGCTTGTACCGCGAGAACGAACTCAACCGACCTGCCAGCTAGCGATGAGAGATCGACCTCAATTGATCTGAACTCGCCGTCATATGTCTCGTCCCACTCTCTCAGCGGCTTCAGGTCACCGCCATCCGCTCGATAATTGAGCTGCATTGTCATATCGCAGGCAAGTGCGTCGAACAGGCATCCAATGACCGCGTGAAACTCGTCGCCGTCTTCGACAACAAAGGCAGGGAATCTGCCGCTGATTACGCCGTTGTTGACCCGTTCTGGGTGCGTAAAGAGGGCTGGTTCATTCTCGGTCCGGCCGCCCTCCAGCTTAGGGGCATTGAGCTTCACTATAAAGCCTTCAATGTCGGAATCGGTCCCCGGGCAAGTGAGTTCGCCGGCGCCCGTCCGCCAAATGGCATCGCAATAGCTTTCTATGAAGTCATAAACCACCTCGGCTGCTTGGGCGCCGACGACGATCTGGACGAAAAACGGTGTCTCTTTGTCATCACCGAGCCCAAAGACCACGCCATCGGGCGAACGAAGTTTCCAGTCTCCGCGATGGGTGCCATCGGAACCGGGAGCCGTCAGGCTAATCTCCACATCCACTGTGCTGCCTGGTGGCACTGAGCTCGGCAACGGAGCAGAAGGCGGACCCGCCATGATGTTGCCTCGCTCGAAGACGATGTCGTACTCGGTAGTCCACGTGCAGCTGCCTTCATTGCGCAGCTTCCAAACCTTGTCGAAGGTGTCACCGGCAGGGATATTCGTGTCGTCCGAAATGGTGACGTCTTGGACGAAACTCACCTCGTTGGTGCAGTCGGGGGTCGGAGAATCGGTTGGGACTGGAACAATCGTTGCTGTGGCGGGTAGAGCGGGCTCTCGAGTTTCAGTGACTTCAAAGGCTGGTGGAGTGGAAAAAACCAATGTGAGTTGGGCTGCCACGGTTTCAGCAGCCGAGGTCGCTAGACCATCTTGTTCGGTCTGATCCTGTAATCCTGGAAAATTGCAAGCGGCGAGCAGGAAACACGACAGAATCACAAGGGGCGCCAATTTTGACATCGGGATCGCTCCTCCAAGCGTACCTGGGGTCATTAATTCAAGACTGGGATTGGTGCGAGGGCCTGTTGTTTGCTTTCACTAACGAGGGCTCCGCGGAGGCTCCACGGGCCAGTATGCTCTATTTTGACCTTGACCAGCTCGCCGCTGAGACTACCCTCCGCCTCGAAAAATACCAGCTTGTTGGTCTCGGTTCGGCCCTTCCATTTGCCTCGATGTCGCTTCTCTACCAGCACCTCGACCTCGCGCGCTAGATAGTTGGAGTTAATCTCGGTCGCGATGCTTTCTTGAAGATCCTCCAATTCCTGGAATCTTCTCATCTTTTCGTCCTCTGGAACGTCGTCGTCCATTCGCCGAGCAGAGACTGTTTTAGGCCGAGGTGAATACCGTGCCAGGTGGGCTACATCCAGCTTAAGTTCGCGCAGCAGATCATAGGTGCGCTTGAATTCCGCGTCACTCTCGTTGGGAAATCCCACGATGATGTCGGTGGCGATCGAACCGTTCGGAAGGCGCTCCCGGATCTTTTCGATCAACCTTCGATAATCGTCCGCCGTATATCCACGGCGCATCCTGCGGAGCACATCGTCATCACCGGACTGCACCGGTACTTCGATATGTGGGCACAGCTTGTCGAGCTCCTGAACCGTGGCCAGCAGCTCATCCGTCATCCAATTGGGATGGGAAGTGAGAAACCGAATCCGCTTGATTCCATCAATTTCGTGAACCTGGCGCAGCAAATCGGCGAGATCCGGACCATTCTGGATGTCCATTCCATAGCGGTCCACGATTTGACCCAACAATGTGACTTCCCGTACCCCTTGCTCGGCAAGTGCACGACCCTCGGCAAGGATTTCACTCGCGCTCCGGCTGCGCTCAATTCCTCTTCGAAAGGGAATGATGCAGAAGGTGCAGGCATGTGAGCAGCCGTACACCACTGGTACATGCGCCGAGATGAGCCGTCCCTGCTCGTGCGCCGGAAGTACGAAGCCCCTATCCATCATCGCGAATCGTTCGGACGTGTCCCTAACTTCAATCGCATGCGCTTCGGACTGGATCAGGTGATCAACAAGCGGGGTGGGGTCAGAGGGAGGAGAGAAGACATCTACGTAGGGATACCGCCGCTGGAGCTCGTCGCTGCCCTTCACGCCTACCATGCAGCCCATTAAATTAATCACCATATCGGGCCGCTGCTCCTTGAAAGGTTTGAGAGAAGTTAACCGACCGTGTGCTCGATCTTCTGCGCTTTGGCGGACGACGCAGGTGTTGAGCACTACGACGTCTGCTTGCTCGGCTACCGGCGTGGGGGTATAGCCCAGCCGCTCGAGCTCCGAGGCTACGCGCTGAGAGTCGGCCACGTTCATCTGACAGCCGGCAGTCCAAATGTGGTATAGCACGAGCGACATTATACTGGACCCACTTTGAGACACCTGCAAGGGGATTATCTGCGTGAGTCTCTGGCCGTCGTTCTGCTGGCGGTCGTCTCGGCTGGCTGTTTTCGGGTGCCGCCTGAGGAGACCTCTCTCTCCCAGTTGTCGCCCAGTTCCGTCCCAATTCCTACTTTCACGCCAAACGAACCTACTAAACCGGCGCCCACTCCAGATCCTGTCGTCGAATGCGAGGAGACGGTCGGAATCACCCAGACCGGCATGTACCGGGGCATCGCGGTTGCCGCGGATGTCCCGTACAACATCTATTTACCGCCTTGTTACGGCGTTAGTGATCAGAACTACCCAACCCTGTACCTGCTTCATGGTTATCCCTATGATCAGAGACATTGGAAGGAATTAGGCGCAATTGGGGTCGCAGACGACGGAATTAGCAGCGGGAGATGGCCTCCGTTCATCATGGTGATGCCACTGCAGCCTGAGCCCTTGTTCCGAGGCTCGGACGGGGGGCCGGGATCCTACGAAATGGAGCTTGTTGAGGGCTTGATTCCGCATATTGAGAGCAGTTACAGAAGCGATCCATCGGCAAGAGCTCTAGCAGGCATTTCGCGTGGCGGCGTTTGGGCGCTCGAAGCTGCTTTTCGCAACCCATCGGTGTTCATATCTGTCGCGGCACTGAGCCCCGCGTTAGCAGTGAATAGCGCTCGCCCTCCGTACGACCCCTTTAGCATAGTTGCCGAGTCGGATCAATTTCCACGGAATATTCTGCTACTGGCAGGGGACACAGATTGGGCGGCAGTCGAAACGGAGCGCCTGAGTACTGTCTTAGGTGAAGCTGGGGTAGAACACGTGTTCAAAATTTCGGTGGGTGACCACTCAAATGCGACGTGGGCCGCCGTGTTGGCCGACGTGTTCGGCTTTTTCGCCAGCGGGGCGCCGTCTTAGATTTTTGGTGTTTCGGGTACAATGGCCGCGCTGGAGGACAATGGATGACGGAGGATGATCGATCCGCGGCGGAAGTGATCGATGCCTATCGGCGAAAGCGAGAGCGGATGGTTCCGTTCCTGCTGGGAGCGTTGGCCGTCGTTCTCTTGGTTGTCGGCTTATTCTTAGTGGTCATCTGGTTTACCGGCGACAGTCCCCCCGCGCTTCCCGCCTTCTTACGCTCCGACACGGAAACTCCAGAGCCCACGAACACTCCTCAGCCTCCGACCGCCACGCTGGAGCCCTCGCGAACACCCGAGCCCTCCGATACCCCCACTCCTTCCGGTCCTCTCACCTATGTAGTTGAGGAGGGAGATTCGCTGGCTTCGATCGCGGATCAGTTTGAGGTAACCATCGATCAACTGATCGCGGCCAATAATCTGGTAGATCCGAACAACATCGGAGTAGGTTCGCAGTTGATCATTCCGGATCCAGATGCAGATCTCCCGACTGAAACGGCGCTACCGGGAACGTTGGTGCCGGGTGCGACCATCGAATATGTCGTCAAATCAGGCGACAGCCTCCTGGCAATCGCGGTGCGTTTCAACACCACGATAGAATCGATCTCTGAAGCCAATGATTTAGACCCGGTGGAAGTGCTCTTTGTGGGCACGAAGCTGATCATTTTGGTCAACATTGTTACACCGGTTCCAACTGACACGCCAAGCCCCTTTACGGCAACCCCCAGCCCCAGACCTTAGCCTTCCGTACCACCGAGGGCGAGCCGGATCTCGGCTAATACCTCCGGATCCTGTTCGGATTCCAAAGCAGCTTGCAACGCCTCGAGCTCTCCCAACTCGCCCAGCGCCCAGGCGGCGTGAGCTCGGGGAAGCGGGTCTTGCTCCTGAGCGAGCACCCGCTCCAGTTCAGGAATAGATGCGCGGTCCCCTGCATTACCGGCCGCCACGGCCGCGTTGCGCAGCAACCCTGAACGCTTGGCGCGCTTGAGGGGGCTCTTGCTGAGCTCGGTGCGATATTCCTGTGGCGTAAGCCGTAAAAAATCTATCGGGGCAGGCTCACTAAGAAACGCGCGCCCCTGGAAAGCGTGATCCGTAGTGGGTTCAGCGAATCGTAAGTTCCAAGGGCAGACCTGCTGGCAGATATCGCACCCAAATATCCAGTCCTGCGTCAGCGGACGAAGCTCCAAAGGAATTGTGCCCTTCAACTCGATCGTAAGGTAGGAGATACAGCGTGCTGCGTCCAGGGTGCGGTCCGGGAGGATGCAGCTGGTAGGGCAGGCTTCGATGCATAGCGTGCATTCGCCACAGTGATCGGTCGTGATCGGCTGGTCCGGTTCCAACGGAAGGTCGAGCAGCACTTCGGCTAAGAAAAAGTAGGACCCGTGGTCAGGGCTGATCAAACAAGTGTTTTTGCCAATCCAGCCCAGCCCCGCTCGCTGCGCCAGCTCGCGTTCAAGGAGTGGCCCGGTATCGGTGTAATAGCGGTTCTTGATCTCTCGGCCGATCCGAGTCTCAATGCTTGTTACCAACTGCTTCAGCCGATCTGTGAGCACGTCATGATAGTCGTCCCCTACGGCGTAGGCGGCTATCCCCGTATTCTTCTGAGCATTTGGAAGATAGTTCGCTGCCACAACCAGAATCGATTCACATTCCGGCAGAATGCGTCGTGGATCTGCCCTGTGCTGGCGAGCGCGATCGGTTTCGAGGTAGGTCATTTCGCCGTGACGCTCCTCTTTCAGCCACTTTTCGTAGATCTCAAGATGTGGAGGAGGCTCGGGAGTTGTGATCCCCGCCCTGGAGAATCCAAGGCGCAGGGCTTCGGTCTTCACAAATCCGGTGAGCTCATGCAGCTCTGCCGGATCGAACTTTAAGGCCATGGGCAAATGTCCAAATCAGGAGTTAGCATACCCCAGGAAATGAGCGCGCCCCTTCCGGCATCGAATTAACAGATTTCTTAGGCTATTGTGAAACGGCGCACGATAGAATTCGAACACTGACAAACGAAAAAAGCCTTTCCGTAAGGCGTCAAAAGAAAGCAGAGCGGGAATTATGAGACGGAGAATCTGGATACCCATACTGATTGTCGGAATCCTGATCGCAGGAATCTTGCTGATTCGACCCGGATCCGAACCCGAGGCTGCTGATGAGCGCACAGCTACGATCGAATCCGGCCCGCTCCAGGTCTGGGTCACTGGAACCGGAAAGGTGGAACCTGCTTCACAGGCGGCAGTGTCGTTCAAGACAACCGGCACGCTCGGGGAAATCTCGGTCGAAGTAGGTGAGCAAGTTCAGGTTGGGCATATTCTGGCTTCGCTGGATCCGGGTTCGTTGGCCGCTAGCCTGCTGGGTGCCGAGGCGGATCTGATCACTGCTCAACAAGCCCTGGATGATCTTCTGGAGGGGGCCAGCGAGCAGCAAATTTCACAAGCTGCAATGACCCTGGCTCAGGCCAGGGATAATGTCCGCGTCGCCGAATATAAATGGAATAATCAGCAGGAAGGACAGCGCGCAAGTACTGACACGGTCCGTGGAGCAGAAGCGCGTCTGACGCTGGAGCAAGCCGATGTCGATCGGGCCTACGATGAATACAGCTCGGTACCAGGCCGACCCTCGGACGATCCTGCGAAAGCGCTGGCGCTGACCAAGCTGGTCGCGGCCCGCGCGGATCGAGATTCCGCTCTGCGCAACGTGAACTGGTATACCGGCCACCCCACTGAGATCCAGCAAGCGATCCTGGATTCTGATGTGGCAGTCGCTCAGGCCAGCTTGCTCCAGGCCGAGCAGGATCTTGCGGATCTAAGGGCCGGACCCGATGCGGATGCCGTTAAATCTGCTAAGGCGCGGCTGCGCGCGGCACAGGCGATTGTTGATCAAGCTCGGTTAGTTTCACCCATCGACGGAACGATCCTGTCGGTAAGGAATGGTGTCGGAGACAGCGTCGTTCCAGGCGAAGTGGAGATCGTGATTGCCGATCTGAGCTCACTTCACATCGTTACGAGTGTAGACGAACTGGATGTGGGCGACGTAGCCGTCGGCCAAGAGGTTGAGATTACCCTGGATGCACTCCCGAACCTGGTGCTGAAAGGCTCGGTTGCCGGTATTGATCTGAGTCCGGAAGTTGGATCTACCAACACGCAGTATCCGGTGCGCGTTGAGCTCGATTCGGTGGATGATCTGGTACGGGTGGGTATGACGGCCGCATTGAGCATTCTTGTAGCGGATGAGGATGGAGTGGTGCTCGTTCCGAATTGGGCGCTTGGCTTCGATGCGGAGAGCGGCGAAATCTTCGTACTTGTCGTTGTGGGAGATACACGCGAGCCGAGACCGCTGGTACTTGGACTGCGCAACGACACGGTCAGTGAGGTACTTTCGGGGCTCGAAGCTGGAGAGACGATTGGCGTCTCTATCGAGGAACGACCTCGGGGCAACGGAGGCCTATTCTTTGGCGGTGGGTAATTTCAAAGGACCGGTAATAGCAGCAACTGATCTCACTCGAACCTACTTGTTGGGCGAGCTCGAAGTCAGAGCCCTGCGGGGGGTCTCGTTTGAGATTGAAACGGGAGGCCTTCTGGCTGTGATGGGTCCTTCCGGTTCCGGAAAATCCACTCTCATGAACTTGCTGGGTTGCCTGGACACCCCGGATTCTGGAAATTACTTGCTTGAGGGAGAGGAGGTCGGCAAGTTAAGCGACGACCAGCTGGCTCGCATTCGCAGCCGGCGCATCGGATTTGTCTTTCAAACCTTCAACCTGCTGGCACGCACAACCGCGCTCGCCAACTGCGAGCTGCCGATGTTATATGGTGGGATTCCAACTGGAGAGCGTAGGGAGCGAGCAGAGCACGCGCTGGAAATCGTCGGGCTGGCGGATCGAATGCATCACCACCCCAACGAGCTCTCAGGGGGCCAGCAACAGCGAGTGGCCATTGCGCGAGCGCTGGTCAATAATCCGGCGATTATCTTTGCCGACGAGCCGACCGGAAACCTGGATAGTAAATCGGGGATCGAGGTCATGGAGATCCTGCAGGGACTCAATCGAGAGGAGGAGATCACGGTGATGTTGGTTACCCACGACCCCTTTATTGCGCGGCATACGAACCGCGTGATCCGTCTGCAGGATGGACGCATCGTGGCAGATGAACTCGTCCACAAACCTCTTGTTGCCGGCGAGACCGAGCGACCCTCCGAGATGGATCTGGAGCAGGAAGTCATCTGACCATGGGTATGCTGGAGAGCGCACAGGTTGCACTGCGTGCGCTCGCGTCTAATAAGATTCGATCCGCGCTCACGATGCTGGGAATCATCATTGGCGTGGGAGCGGTTGTGACCTTGATGTCGGCGGGCAACGCAGTCCAGTCCTTCATCACAGATCAGTTCCAAAGCATCGGTTCAAACTTGCTGTTTGTCGCGCCGGGCACCTTCGAGACTCAGCGTGGCCCTGGCTCGGCACCGTCCGGCAAAGGACTGACCAATGGCGACGCGAAGGCCTTGATCGATCCTTTTTTGGCGCCGGATGTGGCGGCCATTGCGCTTGAAATCACCGGCTCGGACGTGGTGAGCACGAGTGGGGAGGACGCATTCCTGTCGATTTCTGGAGTGAGCCCGAACTACGCCGAATTGCGAAATGCAGAGCTCAGTGCCGGAAGATTTTTCGATGAGGGAGATCAAGTTGCCGAATCTCGGGTAGCTGTGATTGGGCCGATCGTCGTGGACGAGCTTTTTCCTGAGAACGCGCTGCCCATCGATGAGCAGATCCGCATTGGTGATTTGCCCTTCCGTGTGATTGGAATCTTGGAAGGAAGAGGGGGATCGGCTTTCGCAAATGAAGACAACATCGTCTATATCCCGCTTTCGACCGC
>Ga0114947_10001039_pt1 | contig 10136 bp, 7 predicted proteins | sample CR02metaG_FD_99656 | JGI IMG/M metagenome (GOLD analysis project Ga0114947, IMG submission 99656) | Deep subsurface microbial communities from Mariana Trench to uncover new lineages of life (NeLLi) - CR02 metaG | ecosystem: Environmental > Aquatic > Marine > Ocean trench > Sediment ...
CTCCGGCCGCTGCTCGATTCTGACCAGATTCAACGGCGACTGGACAGCGTCGAGGAATTCATTGCGTCTGCCAGCCGGCTGTCGGAATTGCGGCAAGCCCTCGGGCAGATTGGGGACTTGGAGCGCTTCATCTCGAAGATTGTGACCAACCGGGCATCGGCGCGCGATCTGGTTGCTTTGAAGAAATCTCTGGAGCGCATCCCGGAAATGCGAGAGTTGCTTGCACAGGTAGAATCCGCAGAGTTGCAGAACGTGCGGGAGCAACTGGACGACTTGAGCAACTTGAGTGCAGAGATCGGCAAAGCCCTTGTCGATGACCCGCCGCTGGCTGTGACCGAAGGCGGCATTATCCGACGCGGCTACCATCAGGAACTGGACGATCTGCACGATATCGCCTACTCCGGCAAAGATTGGATCGCACGCCTGCAGACAGATGAGCGCGAAAAAACCGGTATTCCGTCTCTGAAGATCGGGTACAACAAAATTTTTGGTTACTACATCGAGGTTACGAAAGCCAATCTTTCCAAGGTGCCGGAGTACTACATTCGCAAGCAAACATTGGTGAATGCGGAACGCTATATCACGCCGGACTTGAAAGAGTACGAAGAAAAAGTGCTGGAAGCAGAGGAGAAAATTGTCAGTATCGAATACGAACTATTTGATAAGCTGAGAAAACTGACCGCTGACGAATCGCCGGCTATCCAGAAAAACGCCCGGTTGATCAGTGTTCTGGACTGCCTGGCCGGCTTTGCTCAGCTTGCTGTCGAGAACAAATATATCCGGCCCGACATCAACGACGGCACCGTCATCAACATCAAAGATGGCCGCCACCCCGTCGTGGAAAAGCTGCTGCCATACGGCGAAAGCTTCATCCCGAACGACACGCATCTTGACAATTCGAAGGATCAGGTTATCATCCTCACCGGTCCAAACATGGCAGGCAAGTCCACTTTCCTGCGGCAGGTTGGGCTCATCGTGCTGCAGGCGCAGATGGGCAGCTTTGTGCCGGCCAAGCGTGTCCAGATCGGTGTGGTTGACAAGATATTCACCCGGGTTGGCGCCTCCGACAATCTGGCTGGTGGCGAGAGTACGTTCCTGGTCGAAATGAATGAGACGGCAAACATCCTCAATAACGCCACGACCCGCAGTTTGATCCTGCTTGATGAGATAGGCCGGGGGACCAGCACCTTTGACGGGCTTTCTATCGCCTGGGCAGTGGCAGAGCATCTGCACAACACCAGCAAAGTGGCTGCCAAAAGCATCTTCGCCACCCACTACCATGAATTGACCGAGCTGGCCCTCATTTTACCCCGCGTGCGGAATTATAATGTAGTGGTGAAAGAGTGGGGCGATAAAGTTGTATTCCTTAGAAAAATTGCTGCCGGCGCATGTGACCACAGTTACGGTATTCAGGTGGCGAAGCTTGCGGGCCTGCCGGATTCGGTGATCAAACGCGCCAGTGAAATCCTGTCCAATCTCGAGGCCGACGAGCTGACAGCTTCCAACGTACCGAAATTGGCCGTGCACAAAAACGGAAGAGAAGAACCACGCAGCAATCAGCTCAGCATTTTTGAAGAGCAGGAAAATCACATCAGAGACGAAGTCGGCAAGCTCGACCTGGACCAGATGACGCCATTGGAAGCGATGCTGAAACTAAACGAGCTCAAAAAAATGGTGAAAAGTGGCTGAATTTGTTCTTGCTTATCATCTATTATTTAATTAGATTTACGGTCGAGTTAAGGCAGCTTCAGTACAATTGAGCCTCGCTTGTTCCGCCCGGCTGTCCTCTCTACAATATTCAGGAATATTCTTCTCGGTACGATATGTTACAGAAGGTAACTCTAAGGAAGTGAGATGCGAGCAGTTTCGACCCTCATAATTGCAACTTTCCAATTTCTACTTTTTTCAAACGTTCTGGCAGGTGGCCCGACTGCCGCCAAGTACGCTGGAGAATTTCTCGCGCTAGGCGCCGGCGGCCGCTCGCTCGGCATGGGCGGCGCGTTCGTGGCCTTGGCGCGCGACGTTACGGCGGGCTACTGGAATCCTGCCGGCTTGTCTTTTCTGGATTACCCTCAGTTCATGCTTATGCACTCGCGCCAGTTTGCCGGCAATGTTAACTACGACTTTGGCAGTGCCGGCTTTCCAGTGGGCCGGCGCACGAGTTTTGGGTTAAGCATCATCCGCCTGGGCGTGGATGACATCCAGGAAACCGCACTGCGCAATCCCGACATTGGCCTCGGCGAGACCTACCGCGACGAAAACGGCCAATTGGTACGGAACACACCCTTTGTCGCGAATTTGTTCAGCAGTACAGACTACGCGCTATTCCTAACCTATTCGAAGAGAGTTGCTGACTCTTTTGCCTATGGCGGCAACATAAAACTCATCAACCGTTCCATCGGCGACAATTCCGCCTGGGGCATCGGGTTTGACGTTGGGTTCCTTTTCAATCCCACCTCCCGCCTGATTGTGGGTCTCAATTTTCGTGATGTGACGACCACGCTCATTTCCTGGGATACGGGCAGGGATGAACTGATTCGGCCGTCCATTCGTGCCGGAGTCACCTTTCCCTTTTTCCTGTCCGCGCTTGGCGGGCAACTCCAGCCCTCGGTGGATTTTGTGATTCACTTCGAGGATAGGGGAGGTGATGCCGCCCTGGCTGATATCGGACCTGGCAGCCTGGACATCAACTTCGGCTGGGAGTATCTTTACCATGACGCCTTTGCCATTCGTTTTGGATTGGCTGATCTGGGCGAAAGCCAATCCAGCCAAATCGATATCGGCAAGCTTTCCGCCGGCGTGGGTCTGCACTTTCCTAAACTCCAGATCGACTATGCCTATCTCGGACACGAAGACCTGGGGAGCACTCATCGCATTTCCGCCAAGCTGACATTGCAGGAGCCAAGATTTAGACGCAAGAAGTAATTTTCCATCACTAACTGGCATCATCATACCCAACTAACTCTTGGCCTAATCGCCCTTTTTGCCGCCGTTCCCTTTCCAAAAAAAATCAAAATTCATTTGACAAATGATAAAATTTATTGTATAATGTAAGTCGCTTTAATATTGTAAGTTAATAGCATTTTTTGGGAGAACTTCTGACCCAAATTAAACAGTATCCGACGCGGTTTCAGCGAGGTGATTACAAACGATGATTTCCAGTATGACCGGTTTCGGACGTGGTGAAATTAAGGAAAACGGCTTTGTCGTGTCTGTTGAAATGCGTTCCTTAAATCATCGCTTTCTGGAGATTGAGGTTCGTTTGCCGAGAAGTTTGAGCGCCTACGAACCGGAGTTGAAAGACTTGATCGGTTCGCAATTATCACGCGGCAGGGTAAGCGCTACTATTTCTGTTAAGGGCGATCAACTCCCAACAGCGAATCTGGCTATCGACAAGAGGCTGGCATCGACGTACCTGAAACTGCTGCAGGAGCTGAAACAAGAGCTCAATCTAAACGGCGAGATACATCTTGATCAATTGCTCAATTTTCCGGATGTGATCACTGTTGAAACGGAGGAGCCAGATGAGAATGTCTGGGGCTCGGTCAAAAAATCGGTGTCAGCAGCAATCGAGGACCTCAAGGAAATGCGTCTGCGGGAAGGGGTGGAAATAAGGAAAGATCTCGAGGCGCGCATTTACCAGCTTAATGAAATTATTAAAAATATTGAGTCACATACCAAGAACTGCTCTGCAGAGTTGTATAAGAAACTAAAGGAGCGTGTACAAGCCATCGTTGATTCAGAAATTATTGATGAGGGACGTCTCGAAGCGGAAGTGGCCGTGATGGCGGAAAAAGCAGACGTAACTGAAGAGTGCATCCGATTCAAGAGTCATGCGACTTTGTTTCTTGAGCTATTGGACAAGCCGGAGTCTGAAGGACGCAAACTCAACTTTCTTTTACAGGAAATGCATCGGGAGGCTAACACCATAGGGGCGAAGACCAGCGATGCTGAAAGCGCTCACAGGGTGGTGGAAATCAAGGAAGAAGTCGAGAAACTGCGTGAACAGGTGCAAAACATCGCATGAACCATGCCTAAGCGTGGGGTTCTGGTTGTAATTTCTGCACCGTCCGGCGGCGGCAAGACCACCCTCTTGCGCAGGGTGAGGGCTTCAGGGAGTGGCTGTTTCGAGTATTCGATATCGGCAACCACCCGGACGCGACGCCGGAATGAAGTGGATGGCCGGGATTATTTCTTCTTGAATATGGATGAATTTGAACGGAGAAAGAAGAACGGTGAGTTTGTGGAGTGGGCTGAAGTTCACGGCTATCATTATGGCACACCTGCTGAACCCATTGAACGCTGGCTTGATCAGGGCAAAGTTATTTTGGCAGATCTCGATGTGGACGGCGGCCTTGCAGTCAAAGCGCGTTTTGGTGAGTCTGCGTTGCTGATTTTTGTAAGACCACCTTCTTTTGTGAGCCTTTTTGAGCGGCTGAAAAAACGTAATACTGAAACTGATTCTGAAATTGAAAAACGCTTGCAGCGCTATCCGAAAGAAATGAAAAAATCTAAGTATTATGATGTTCAGGTCGTGAACGAAAATCTTGATGAGACTGCGGCCAAAGTTCTTAAACTGATCAATAACTATAACTATTGTAATGATTAACGTAATGATTGATATAATTGGAGAATGTTCATGATTGACACACTGTCTGTCAGGGATTTGGAAGCCAAAGCGGCAAACATTTACGAGGCCATCATAGTGCTGTCTAGGCGTGCCCGCCAAATAAATTCTGAACAAAAACTGTTGCTTCAGCGCGAGAGGGGTTATGATGATGACGACTATGAAATTTTCGAGGATGATGACACGCCGGCTGAATCAGATCAAGAATACTTGAAGTTGCCCAAACCCTCTGCGCTGGCGATTGAGGAATATTTGGCGGACAACCTGCGACCTGTCTACAGGCAGGAGGAGAAGGAGGAAGAAGCCAAGTCCGATGAAATGAAACCTGATAAATCGTGAACATGGTCAACCACAAGATCGCAGTTGGGGTTTCCGGCGGCATCGCTGCTTACAAGGCTTGTGAACTGGTTCGGGAGCTTAAAAAGGCAGGCGCCGACGTAAGGGTCGCGATGACTGACTCTGCCCGGCAGTTTGTTTCCGAACTCACATTTGCGACTCTTTCGGAAAACCCTGTGACGTTTTCGTTGTTTGAGGAAGGCGAACGCTCGACAACATCCCACATTGAACTGGCACGCTGGTGCAATTTTCTAGTAATTTGTCCCTCGACAGCCAACTTCATCGCCAAGGTTGCGGCGGGCATGGCTGATGACTTTCTCTCAACCACCATCCTCGCGACGTCCTCGCCGGTTATGTTTTGTCCCGCAATGAACTCGATTATGTGGGAAAAGGAGGCCGTGCAGAGCAATATTGCAACATTGAAGAGCCGCGGTTACACCTTTGTTGACCCGGAATGGGGGGCGCTGGCCACCAGTGCGGAAGGGCACGGTTTGGGGCGCCTGGCGGCAATCGAGGTTATCCTTGGCAGAATCCGGCTGAAACTTCAGGGGACACAAGAACTGAAGGGTAAGAAAGTTGTGATCACGGCCGGCCCTACCAGGGAGCCTATCGATCCGGTCAGGTTTATTACCAACTACTCCTCCGGCAAGATGGGGTTCGCTCTGGCGGAGGCGGCCAAATTGCGCAACGCAGATGTTGTGCTCATAGCGGGTCCCAATCATCTGCCCAAGTTGGATGGCGTCAAGTATCTCGAAATCGAAACGGCGCTGGACCTTAAGCAGGTGCTTGAAGTGGAGTATCCAGGGGCTGACGTACTGCTGATGGCGGCTGCGGTCTCGGATTACAAACCGAAGAACATTGCCTCCCACAAAATCAAGAAAAATTCTGATAAACTCTCCATTGAACTGGAAAGAAATCCTGATATTCTATCTACTATGGGTAAGAGGAGCCGGTGTGTGCGCGTCGGATTTGCTCTGGAAACTGAGAACGAAATCGTCAATGCGACCAAGAAACTTAATGCCAAGCGTCTGGACATGATCGTGCTCAACAATCCGCTGCAACCGGACGCTGCTTTCGCTGGGGATACCAACGTGGTCACCATCATTACCAAGGAAGGGCAGATCGAAGAGCTCGAAAAGATGTCCAAGCTAAAGGTCGCTGAAGCCATTCTGGACCGCGTGGAAGCGATGATGATGCCACAGGCGTCGGAAGTGGTTGCTTAAGGCAATTCTCTGGCACAATGAACAGACCGAGCGACATTTTCGACCGTGTTCAAGTTTACTTTCGGCAGCAAGGGGAACTTTACGGCAGCGAGCTTTATTTAGATGCAGGTGTAGGCCTTAAAGCGGATAGCATTCAGCCAGAGTCCCTGGCGCATTATTTTGAAGAAATCAAGAATTGTCAGAAGTGTGGTCTATCTGCGTCGCGTACAAAGTTCGTTTTTGGTGTCGGGAATCAACACGCAAAGATTATGTGCATTGGGGAAGCGCCCGGTTTTGACGAAGATCGGCAAGGTGAGCCTTTTGTAGGGGCTGCAGGACAGTTGCTAAACAAAATTCTGGCTGCCATCGGTTTCAAAAGGGAAGAAGTTTATATTGCCAACATAATCAAATGCCGCCCTCCCCAAAATCGCGATCCGGAACCCGAAGAGATTGCTGAGTGTGCTCCGCATCTGATGAAGCAGATAGAACTTATTCGACCCAAACTGATCCTGGTGCTCGGTCGAATCGCGGCGCAAGCCCTCTTGGGTGCGCAAGATTCTATTTCGAACCTCAGAACGCGCAGCCACTCGTATTTGGACATTCCTGTTGTTGTAACATATCATCCCGCGGCGCTGCTGCGGAGTGAACAGTGGAAACGCCCCACCTGGGAGGATATGAAGCGGTTGCGGCAGATGTATGATGAACTGGTTGGGGATAAGCCCCCGTTGGCCACAACAAACAAATAACAACTCGCCATGAACAAGAAACCGGCCACAAAAAAGGAAATCATCACCGACCGCATGCCGCCGCAAGCCATTGAAGAGGAGATGGCGGTTCTCGGCTCCATGCTCATCGACAAGGAAGCGGTTAACAAGAGCATCGAATTGCTCGACAAATCTGCGTTTTACAAAGGCGCACATCAGAAGATTTTTGAAGCGGCATTGACACTGTACGAGCGAAATGTTGAGGTCGACTACCTCACCATTACTGATCAACTGGACAAAATGGGGGTGCTGGATGAAGTCGGTGGCGCGTACTATGTTACCGAATTGGCGAACATCGTTCCTTCGGCTGCCAGCGTTGAGTACTATGCAAAGATAGTTCTTGAGAAGTCTCTGCTGCGCAAGCTCATAGAGATATCCAATGAGATAACTGCTGAAGCGTATGAGGGTAGAGAAGATGCGACCGAACTGATCGACAACGCGGAACGAAAGATTTTTGCCTTGTCAGAAAAAAAGTTGAAGAAAGGTTTTGTTGAAATTGAACCGATCCTCAGAGAGACCTTCAATATCATCGATAATTATCACAAACGTAAGGGCAGCGTCACAGGCGTTCCGACCGGATTTAAAGAGTTGGACGAAATGACTTCCGGTTTCCAGAATTCTGATCTCATCATCATCGCGGGCCGTCCTTCGATGGGCAAAACGGCATTCTGTCTCAACATCGCGCGTAACGCCGCGGTGAAACATGAAATTCCCGTCGGTGTTTTCAGTCTGGAAATGTCCAATACGCAGCTCGCCATGCGTATGCTGTGTTCGGAGGCTCGCGTGGATGCTCACAAGGTCAGAACCGGCAAACTTCCGAATAGCGACTGGCCAAGACTCAGTACGAGCGTGGGCAAGCTGGCGGATGCTAAGATTTTTATCGATGATACGGCTGCGCTCAGCGTGCTTGAGATTCGCGCAAAATCACGGCGCTTGAAAGCAGAACACGGTCTGGGCATGGTGATCGTGGACTACCTGCAATTGGCAAAGGGTCCCGGTTCGGCTGAAAGCAGGCAAATTGAAATCTCCGCCATCTCGCAGTCGTTGAAAGCGCTGGCGAAAGAGCTGGAAATTCCCGTAGTGGCGTTATCTCAGTTGTCGCGCGCAGTGGAGTCCCGGGGGGGTGACCGCCGGCCAATCCTTTCCGATTTGCGGGAATCAGGCGCCATTGAGCAGGATGCCGATGTGGTGATGTTCATCTACCGCCCCGAACTTTATGGACCTGTTGAAGAAGAAGGCATCGCAGAAATTATTATCGCCAAGCAGCGAAACGGTCCTACCGGAACCGTGAAACTGAAATTCCACAAGAACTTTGTGCGTTTTGACAACTTGGAGAACGAGAAATTTCGGGTAGAGGAAGTTTACGCCGCAGAGCAGCCATTCTAAGTTATGGAAAACGGTTACAAAAAATCATTGTCGGATTTGCTCAGAAAGCATAAGAAAACCGTCACGTCGGTGGATGTCGACCTGGTGACACGTGCTTTTGAGTTTAGTTGTGACGCGCATAAAGACCAATTGCGCAAGTCGGGAGCGCCGTATTTCGAGCATTGTTTTGAAGTGGCAAAGATCCTGGTCGATATGAAAATGGACTCCACGACAGTGGCGGGCGGCTTGCTGCACGACGTCGCCGAAGACACGGGTGTCACCATCGATGAGGTCAGTGAGCTTTTTGGCGATGATGTGGCCTTGCTGGTTAACGGTGTCACCAAGATCAGCGAACTGAAATTCGAAAGCGTCGAACAGCGGCAGGCGGAAAACTTTCGCAAGATGATCGTTTCGATGGTGAAGGATATCCGCGTGATCATGATCAAATTCGCAGACCGTCTTCACAACATGAGAACGCTCGAATATCTCCCGGTCAAGAAACAGAAAAGGATTGCCCTTGAAACCCGGGATGTTTACGCACCGCTGGCGCACCGGCTCGGGATCGCCAAGATCAAGTGGGAATTGGAAGATCTTATTCTGAAAACGCTGGATCCGGACTCTTATTGGGATCTCGTTCACAAGGTTTCCAACAAACGGGAGGAGCGAGAACGCTACATCCGCCGGATCACATACCCCATACGCAAAGAGTTGAAACAGGCCAATATCAAGGCCAGCATTACTGGCAGGGCAAAGCACTTTTATAGCATTTACGGCAAAATGAACCGCCGGCAGTTGCCTTTTGAACAGATTTATGATTTGCTCGCTATTCGCATCCTGGCCGAAAAAGTGGAGGAGTGCTATTTCGTGCTGGGTATCGTGCACAATCTTTATACGCCGGTTCAGGAGCGTTTTAAGGATTACATTGCTACACCGAAGTCGAATTTCTACCAGTCCCTGCACACGACGGTGATCGGACCAGACGGGAGGATGGTGGAGATTCAGATACGCACGCATGAGATGCACGCAACGGCAGAAGAAGGGATCGCCGCCCACTGGCTGTATAAAGAAGGCAGGAAAAAGGGTGATGAACTTGACAAACATCTAACCTGGCTGCGGCAAGTCCTGGAATGGCAGCAGGAGACCAAGGATGCGTCGGAGTTCATGGAAAACCTTCGCATCGAGCTTTTCCAGGATGAGGTGTTCGTCTTTACTCCAAATGGCGACTTGCTGAAACTACCAATGGGCTCAAGCCCGGTGGATTTTGCCTTTACCGTCCATACCGATGTCGGACTGCACTGCATCGGGGCCAAAGTCAATGGCCGAATCGTGCCGCTCAGTTACAAACTCAAGAGCGGAGATTCTGTTGAGATTTTAACTTCGCCCAACCAAAAACCCAACCCTGACTGGGTCAGGCTCGCTAAAACGAACAAGGCTCGTAGCAAGATCAAGCGCTGGCTGCGGGAGTCCTTCTACGACCAAAGTGTCAAGCTGGGAGAAGAGATCCTCTTCAAAGAGTTCAAGAAGTTTAATATGAAGCGATCCGAAATTGACCTTCATGAGATAGCCCAGACTTTCAATTACCAGAAAGCTGAGCAACTTTTAGCCAGTATCGGAAGCGGAGATACGTCGGTTCAAACCGTCATCAACCGCATCGCCCCGGAAAAAAAGATCGAAATCAAACAGGCGTCACTGTTCAAGAAGTTCATCAGTCGCGCCCGAGGCTCTGCAAGAGGCGTCAGGGTTAAGGGACTGGATAACCTCATGATTGCGTTCGGCAAATGCTGTCAGCCCTTGCCGGGTGATAACATTTTAGGGGTTATCAGCAAGGGGCGTGGTATTGTC
>Ga0114947_10001041_pt1 | contig 10125 bp, 9 predicted proteins | sample CR02metaG_FD_99656 | JGI IMG/M metagenome (GOLD analysis project Ga0114947, IMG submission 99656) | Deep subsurface microbial communities from Mariana Trench to uncover new lineages of life (NeLLi) - CR02 metaG | ecosystem: Environmental > Aquatic > Marine > Ocean trench > Sediment ...
GTGTTCACCTGCAGGAACTCCTGCTGCGGATGCTTGCGCCCTCCCTGGGGAGGAACCGACGCGATGGTGCCCTCGATAAGCTTGAGGAGTGCCTGCTGAACACCTTCGCCGGACACGTCACGGGTAATCGAGGGATTGTCGGATTTGCGTGAGATTTTATCGATCTCGTCAATATAAACGATACCGGTCTGGGCTTTCTCCACGTCGTAATCACACTTCTGAAGCAGCTTCTGGATGATGTTCTCCACATCCTCGCCGACGTATCCCGCCTCGGTGAGCGTGGTGGCATCGGCAATCGTGAACGGCACGTTTAGAAGCCGCGCCAGGGTCTCGGCGAGCAGGGTCTTGCCACACCCGGTGGGCCCGATGAGCAGCACGTTGCTCTTCGAGAGCTCCACTTCGTCGACCTTGAGGCCCGAATCGAGCCTTTTGTAGTGGTTGTAGACGGCCACCGACAGGACTTTCTTGGCGTGATACTGGCCGACGACATAGTCGTTAAGTATCTGATTTATCTCGTGAGGAGTAGGAAGCTTACTGCCCGAACCGGCCCCGCCCTTCTCCTGGATCTCCTCGCGGATGATGTCATTGCAGAGATCGACGCACTCGTCGCAAATAAACACCGACGGTCCGGCGATGAGCTTGCGCACCTCGTGCTGGCTCTTGCCGCAGAACGAGCAGTACAGCAGGCGATCGCCGTCACCACCTTTGCCCTGCTTGTCGTTGCTCATGAAGCTACCTCTTCGGATCCCGGCGCAGATTCATGCGTCCGACGAGATTTTGCGCGACTGCAGCACCTCGTCGATGATGCCGTATTCCACCGCCTCGGCGGCGCCCATGAAATTGTCGCGGTCGGTGTCGGCCTTGACCCGTTCCAGGGGTTGCCCGGAGTGCAGCGACAGAATCTCGTCGAGCCGCTCCCGGGTACGCAGAATCTCCTTGGCATGGATATCGATATCCGAAGCCTGGCCCTGGAAACCACCCAGGGGCTGGTGAATCATGACCCGGGAGTGGGGAAGCATGTAGCGCTTGCCTTTGGCACCACCCGCCAGCAACAGGGCCCCCATGCTGGCCGCCTGGCCGATGCACAGCGTGCTCACGTCAGGCTTGATGAATTGCATGGTGTCATAAATCGCCAATCCCGCGGATACCATGCCGCCCGGGGAGTTAATATAAAGATGTATGTCCTTGTCGGGATTCTCCGACTCCAAGAATAGCAGCTGGGCGACCACCACATTGGCGACCAGGTCCTCCACCGGGCCGCACAGGAACACCACGCGCTCCTTCAGCAGCCGCGAATAGATATCATAGGACCGTTCGCCGCGGGCCGATTGCTCGACGACGATGGGAACGAGATTCAATCCCCTCACCTGGCCAGCGCCTGCCTTTTCTTCTCTATCGGTAATCGTCATGAGATCCTTTAACCACCCTGAGTCTGCCCCGGATTCAATAATTCGTCAAACGAGGTCGCTTCGGGCACCACCGTCGCTCTGTCCAGGATCCACCTCACCACGGTGTCTTCGAGGACGGTGGATTCCACCTCCGAGAGCCGCGCGGGCTCGGAGTAGTACCAACGCACCACCGCGCTCGCGTCCTCATAGGTGGAAGCGATGCTGTCGATGCGTGCCCGGACCTCGTTCGGGTCGGCCTTGATGCTGTTTTCCTTGATCAGCTCACCGATCAGAAGCCCCAGAGAGACCCGTCGATTGGCCGCCTGCTTGAAATCTGCCGGGTCCAGCGCGATTTCACTGGTGTCGATGCCGGAATGGGAGAGCTCCAGGCGCCGCTGCTCGATGCTGCGCTGCACTTCGCGCTCGATGAGCGATTCCGGCAGGTCCAGCTCGCGGCCCGCGAGCAGGGCTTCCATGACCCGCTGCTTGGTGGTCGAACGGATGCCTTCTTCCAGCTCGCGCTGCATATTCTCCCGTACCTCGCTCTTGAACTTCGCCAGACCGCCTTCCTTGACGCCGAATCCGCTGGCAAAGTCGTCATCGATTTCCGGCAGCACCGACTCCTCGACGGTGTTCACCTTCACCTGGAAATGGACCGGCTTGCCGGCCAGCTCGCCGGCCCCGAAATCGGAGGGAAAATGCAGGTCCAGGGAAAGCTCCTGACCGGCCTCGGTACCCAGGAGGCTATCCTCGAGCTGCTTGAACAATTGGCCCGCGCCCAGCTCCACGGCGTATCCCTCGGTCTTCAGGTCGTCGCGGGCCTCTCCGTCGCAGGTTCCCTGGAAATCCACCACCACGCGATCGCCGGGGGTCGCGGCCCGTTGCACCGACTGCCAGCGCCGCCGCTGCTTGCGCAGGCGTTCGAGCATGCGGTCCACGTCCCCGTCGCCGACTTTGGCCTCCGGCCTGGCGATTTTCAGTGAGTCGATGGGCGGCAAGCTTATCTCCGGATAGACGTCGAATACTGCCGTATAGGCCACACCGCTGCCCGATTCCCACTCCAGCGGGTCGATGGTGGGCGCTCCCACCGGGCGCAGGCTCTCCTGGGCGATGGCGTCCTGAAAGCTGCTCTGGACGATCTCGCCGACCACTTCCTCGCGTACCTGCTTGCCATAGCGTTGCGCGATGATCTTCATGGGCGCTTTTCCCGGGCGGAACCCCGGCAACCGTGCATTTTGTGCGATGCTCGTCAGCCGCTTGCTGATCTCACCCTGAATCCGCTCTTCCGGAACCTGCACCTTGACCCTGCGTTCCAGGCCCTGCGTGGACTCAACCGTGACTTGCATCTGTGGAACCTCGTGGAAAACCCGTACCCGGTGGGAGTACGGATGAGCGTGGTGCGAAAGGAGGGACTCGAACCCTCAAGGGGCTAGCCCCACTGGCACCTAAAGCCAGCGCGTCTACCAATTCCGCCACTTTCGCCTTGAGCCTGGTCCAACATCCGATTATACCGGCAGCCCGCCGGCACAAAAAAGGGTCAGGCCTGAAAACCCTAACCCTTTGATTTTATTGGTGGGCCGTGCAGGGATCGAACCTGCGACCCGCTGATTAAGAGTCAGCTGCTCTACCAACTGAGCTAACGGCCCTTTACCGTGCACACTACCCCGGGGCGACCCAGATGGGGTGAGCGATGGTGCTCGAACCCACGACCGCCGGAACCACAATCCGGAGCTCTACCAGCTGAGCTACGCCCACCATTGACCCGGGTAATCAAACATTCTCGTGCCTGGTTCTCGCACCTGGCGCGCCCGGCAGGACTCGAACCTGCGACCAACGGCTTAGAAGGCCGTTGCTCTATCCAGCTGAGCTACGGGCGCATCTTGAAAATGGTCGGGGTAGAGGGATTTGAACCCCCGACCCCCTGCTCCCAAAGCAGGTGCGCTACCAGACTGCGCCATACCCCGTCAGCCGCGCAATAGTCAAGGGGCGGGATGATACAGCCAGGATTACAAAAGCGTCAATCACCACCCTGCCCCGGCCACGCAAAAACGTTTATCATGCGCCTCGCCCGAGACAGCGGAGAGCGCAAACGATGATGTCGACCCGCCTGAGTCACCTGTTCGCCGCCCTGATGATGCCGCTGCTGATGACGGCCACGTCCATGTCCATGGCAGCAGAACAGGCACCGCGTGTCCGTCTGGAAACGACGATGGGTAACATCGTACTGGAACTCGACCGCCAGCGTGCTCCGACGACGGTGGACAATTTCCTCGCTTACGTAAATGACGGTTTCTACGATGGCACCATCTTCCATCGCGTCATCGACGGCTTCATGATCCAAGGCGGCGGCTATACCGCCGACTTGTCCCGCAAGGAGACGCGCCCGTCCATCAAGAACGAAGCGGATAATGGATTGAAGAATATCCGCGGCTCCATAGCCATGGCCCGCACATCGGATCCGCACTCGGCCAGTGCGCAGTTTTTCATCAACGTGGCCGACAACGCCATGCTCGATCACAAAGCCCCGAACGGGCGCGGCTGGGGTTACGCCGTGTTCGGCCGCGTGACCGAGGGCATGGACGTGGTGGACAAAATCCGCACTCAGACGACCGGCGTACAGGCCGGATTCCGGGACGTGCCCAAGAAGACGATCACCATCACCCGCGCTGTGGTGGAGACACCCTGACCGTGGCCGATAGCGTGAAAGTACAACTGTGCACCAGCGCCGGCGACATCGTCATAGAGCTGGACCCGCTCAAGGCGCCGAAAACCACCGAAAATTTTCTCGGCTACGTGCGCTCCGGATACTACGATGGCAGCATTTTTCACCGCGTCATCGAAAATTTCATGATCCAGGCGGGCGGCTTCGAAACCGAGATGAAGTCCAAGAAACCGGGCGCGAACATCGAGAACGAAGCCGACAACGGACTGCGCAACGCGCTCGGCACCATCGCCATGGCACGCACATCGGATCCGCACTCCGCCAGCGCGCAGTTTTTCATCAACACGGGCGATAATGCTTTCCTGGATTTCAAGTCCCGCAGCAGCGATGGATGGGGCTATTGCGTGTTCGGTGCCGTAGTCGAAGGCATGGAGATCGTGGACAAGATCGTCAAGTCACCAACCACCAGTCGCGCCGGTCACAAGGATGTCCCTCTGGAAGAGATCCTCATCGAGCGCGCACACGAATTGGTCGATTCCTAGCCTGGAGTTCGGGCATGAGCACGCTGTTTGTCTCCGACGTGCATCTGAATAGCGCCCGGGCCAACATCGTAAGCGCTTTCATCGAATTTCTCGCTGAAAAAGCCCGCCGCGCCGACGCACTGTACATTCTCGGCGATTTGTTCGACGAGTGGCTGGGCGACGACGACGACAACCCGCCACACCCGGAAGTTTGCGATGCGCTGGCGGCACTGACGGCGACCGGTCTGCCAGTGTCGGTGCTGCACGGCAATCACGACTTTCTTTATGGCAGGAAGTTCGTGAAACGCATCGGCTGTACGCTGCTCGGCGATCACACGGTCATCGATGTTTATGGTACGCCGACCCTGATCATGCACGGCGATACGCTCTGCACCCGCGATGTCGAGTACCAGAAATTCCGCAAGATGACGCGCAATTTTTTCACCCAGAAGCTGTTTTTGAGCATGTCGCTGGACAAGCGCGCGGAGAAGGCGGCGAATATCCGTCACGAATCCAGCAAAGACACCGCCTTGAAGAGCGACGAGATCATGGACGTGACACAGCAGGCTGTGGAGGAAATAATGTCAGAGTACGGAGTGCGCCACCTCATTCACGGCCACACCCATCGCCCGGCGATACATAACTTCACGTTGAACGACCAGGAAGCGACGCGAATCGTTCTCGGCGACTGGTACCAGCAGGACAGCGTGCTGATATGGGACGAAGCCGGATACCGGCGGGGCCGCATCGCCGACTTGTAAATGGGGACAGATCTATTTATCTCTCTGCCGCGTCGCGGCAGAGAGATAAATAGATCTGTCCCCATTTACAAGTCGGCGATCCGCGACCTGCCGGCGTTCGTCGTCGCTGCGCGCCTCCCCCTCGCGGCGATCAGCGAGACCCATCAAGCGCCGCTCGATGGGCCACCAGAGCAGCTTGCGCCTTTGCCAGCTGACGGCCATCAAGGCGCAGTAGCCAGCAAACAGCCCGAGGAACAGGTAGAACATGGTGCCCTCGGCGACACCGCTTTCAAGGGCCGCGACGCCTGCCGCCGCACCGAGAACGGCGATGGCGAGCATCAGCCACACGCTCGTGGTGGCGCGCATCCCGGTCATCTGCAACACATGGTGCAAATGACCAATGTCGGACGATGTCGGTGAGCGCCCCTGGGAGAAGCGCCACAGGATCAACCAGACGGTATCGAACAGTGGGACCATGAGCAGCCACAGGGCGGTCACCGGCGCCATCGCGCGATCCGTTCCCTGTGACATGGCGATGAGGAACCAGGTGATGGCGAAGCCCAGAAACATGCTGCCGGCATCGCCCATGAACACCAGCGCATGGTGGCGCCAGGGCAGGCGCATATTGAAGAGCAGAAAACCCACCACCACCACCGCCAGCATCAGCAGCAGGGTACGCTCTGAGGCAAGCCCGGCGCTGTTGGCCACGTAGGCCAGGCCCAGCAACGCAACCAGGCTCAATCCTCCTGCAAGGCCGTCGACGCCATCGCTCATGTTGAGTGCGTTGATCACGCCAACGGTACAGAAAACGGTGAAGACGATCTCCCAGCCCGAGAGCAGAAACGGAGCCCCGCCGCTCGCCAGACCGCCCAGATCGCCCAACACCACACCGCCCCAGTAAGCCATGAGTGTCGCCGCCAGGATCTGCGCGCCGAAGCGCACCCGCGATGATAACTCGTGCATGTCGTCGAGAATCCCCACCACCACCAGGATGGCGGCGGCGGCAAAGAAGCTGCGATAGGCCATCAGGCCCATGTCCAGGGTCAATGCGGCCAGCGCGAAGCCACAGAACATCGCCACACCCCCGATGAGCGGCACCGATCCTTCGTGGGGTCTGCGCCCGCCCGGTTCATCCACCAGGCCGATGCGCATCGCCAGGGGCCGCAGAAGATGCAGCAGTCCGCAGCACACGAGCAATGCAAGCCCGTAGCTCGCCAGGGTTGTCACGGCGTTGCGCCGGTGCCGGCCATGCCGACGTCGGTGGTCGCGGCTTGCAGCACGCGCCGCCAGGCGTCCGACGCCAGACGGCGATCGAAGCGCTCGTCGAAGAGTCGTCGCGCCGCCAGACCCTGACGATGCGCCATGCCGGGATCCGCTACCAGCGCCGTGATGCAACCGGCGAGCGCCTCCCCAGCGCCGACATCCACATGAAATCCGCAATTCCGTTCGTCGATCAGGCGTGCCAGTTCCCCGTCACCCGCGCCGATGAACAATACCGGGCGCCCGGCGGCGGCAATGGCGTAGAACTTACTTGGCACCATCAGACCCTCGAGCCGCGGCAACAGGGAAACGAGATGCGCGTTTGCCGCGCTCAGGCTCTGGCTCAAGGCTTCCCGGGGTTGGTAGGATTTGAATTGCACGTTCGTGAGTCCCCGATCGCCCACCTCGCGCTCCATGCGCTCGCGCTGCACGCCGCCACCGATGAACAGGAACACGATGTCGCTGCGGTCACTCAGTCGCTGCGCCGCATCGAGGATGGTATCGAACTCGTGCGCATAGCCCATGTTTCCCGAATAGGCCACCACGAATCGCGCTTCCAGTTTCCAGGCCTCGCGAAGCCAGTGTCCCGCGATCCGCTGTGGCTGAATCTCCTCGCCATCGCACCAGTTGTGGATGACCGTCACACGCTCGGGCGGGATACCGAGGGCCATCACCTGCTCCGCCATGCGCGAGCCGATGACCACGTTGCAGCGCGCGCCTCGCAGGGAATGGTTGCGCAGGCCGCGCAATGCTCCTGCCAGATACCCCCGTATGAATGGTACCTCCAGGCTCTCGGCGATCTCGGGGAATAGATCGTGCAACCAGTTCACCAGGCGCGCACCGCGCAATCGCGCCACCAATCCCGCGATGACCGAAATCAGCGGTGGATCGGTTTTCGCCACCACCACGTCGCCGGACCGGCATGCTCTCAGCAGCCGCCAGCCGGCGCCGAGATAAAAGCTCAGATAGTCGATCCCCCGACCAGCGAGGGTTGCGCGGCCAAAATGCGTGCTCCACACACGATACACATCGATGCCATCGAGCTGCTCGCGCACCGCGAGCCCGGCTTGGGGCTCGTCGATGAGCTGGCGTCCGGTGACCACCGTGATATCCATCCCCGTGCTGCGAAGATCCCTCGCCAGATCCGTCAGCATTTGACTGGTAGCGGAATGGTCGGGATAAAAAAAACGATTGACGAACAGGACCCGCATGCGCCGCGTCAGTGGACTACCTACTGACCTCGAACCGCTCACCCTCAGCCCTGTCGAGGTTCACCTGCACGCGCTGGGGACTCCAGCCGTGAACCTTGTCGTGGGCCTCCACGTAAACCGTCGTCATGGGCGCAGAAATCGCCACCCCGCCAAGACTGCGGGTGAACGGTTGCTCGGTTTCGTGGGGATGGTAGAGCGTGCGCGTGCCGAGCACCGTGCCATCGCCTGCGACCACGCGCCACGCGTCGGCGTAGTGATCCCAGCCCGCGTCGGCGTGACGCAAAGTCACGTCCACCGACCAGGTGCCCGCGCTGGAATGGCGAAACCGCGTGTGTACGATCTCCACCTCGCCGGCATAAGCGATAGCGGCAACGCCCGACAACAGAACCAGCATCGTACAGGTCAGTACGGCGGATTGGAGCTTTGGTAGTCGCATCACCGTCAACTGTAGACTATACGGGTATCGGGAGGCGCGGGCCTTTTCGCCGCCACCGGGAGTTGTCTGGTTTCGAGCTGCCATCGGCTGCAGGAGGCCAGCAGAAGACAGAAGGTCGGACCGCCGTAGGTGCGCACTCTTCCGGCGGCGCCGGGATTGAGGATCCACGGCGACGCGGACTGATCCGCGCATTTGCGATGGGAGTGGCCATAGACGACCAATCGCGCATCCGCATAGTCGCTGCGCATGCGCTCGTGGCAGCGTCCGGGATTACCGTAACGGTGACCGTGTATGACCACCAACTCACCGCCGGGCAAAGCCAGTCGCGACTCCCAGGGCAAGGATTCCAGCAGTTCCCAGTGCGCCTCCCGCCAGTTGCCGCGCACGTCGTTGTTGCCACGAACCGCAATCAATCTGCCACCCGGAGGCGTCAGTGCTTTCAGCACCTCAGGGCTGCCGATATCGCCCGCGTGCACCACGATGTCACTGCGCGTCGCCTCGGCCGCGATACGATCGTCCAGCGCACCGTGGGTATCGGATACGATGACGATGCGCAAGCTCGATGCCATCGGGATTCAGCTCCTCGGGTCGTTCGGGTACTGGAGTATATTAGATGTGCCCCCGGCATAACCCATAGCAGCCATGATCAATCACGACGAAGGCAGTGAAAATCTGGAAATCCAGCAACTGGCTGCGCTCTATGCGCGCGCCCGCAACGGCGCCTTCGCCACGCTGGTGCTCACCGGGGTGGTCATCGTGCTGCTGTGGGGCCGGGTAGACGAAGCCGCGCTGATTTCATGGGCCATCGCCAGCGCGCTCCTGGAGGGCGCGAGGATTGCCTTGGCGGCCAGATTCCGTGACCGCAGCCGGCGCTCCGAACAAAGCGCCCGGTGGCTCAGCACCGCCCTTGCACCGGCCGCAGCAGCCGGTCTGCTGTGGGGACTGCCGGCGGTTTACCTGGCTGGCTTGGACAGCGACCGGGCACTGATAACGATCTTCGCGCTGCCGGTGGCAATAATGGCACTCGCCGGCGTCAGCTACGCCCTGCATCGCACGGTGCACGCCGTCCACGTGCTGTTCGCCGCTGCTCCGCCGGTGATCGTCCTGCTGATCCAGGCGAGCGCCAACGCGCAGTTGGCCGGCGTGGCGCTGGCGGGGCTCGCCATCATGTCCCTCTACAGTGGACAACTGACGGCCCGGAGGGTGCGGGAGAACCTCGCGCTGCGCCGCGCCACCGCGGAGCTGGAAGCACGCCTGCACGTGATTCACGACCACATCGGCTCCGCCCCCGGGGTGGAAAGATTGATCAGCTTTCAAACCAGTCACGACCCGCTGACCGGCCTCATCAACCGTCGCGAGTTCGAGAAGCGGCTCGGATCCATGGCCGGCGCGCTTGCCGAGGGTGGACGCCAGCACGCGATCTGTTATCTGGACCTGGACCATCTGGAGATGGTCAATGACACTTGCGGCCACGGCGCCGGCGACGCGGTCCTGCGCCAGGTGGCGGCCAGGCTGCAAACGCTGGTGCGCGGCACCGATGTGCTGGCGCGAATGGGCGGTGACCAGTTTGCGGCGCTGCTCACGGACTGCAATCTCGAAGACGCCAGAACCGTGGCCGGAAAACTGCGCGAAGCAGTGCGCAATTTGCGCTTCCCGTGGGAGGACCATGTCTTCGAGGTCAGCAGCAGCGTCGGTATCGCGTCTCTCGACACCACCACCCCGCATTTCTCCGATGCTCTGAGCGCGGCACACGCGGCTTGCCTGGTGGCACGCGAGGGCGGCGGCGATCGCGTGCGCACCTTCCAGGCGGCGGATCTGGAATACGGCCATCACCACCATCTGGCACGCTGGATGCAGAAAGTGCGCGAGGCCGTAGAGAGCAGCCGATTTCAACTTCTGGTACAGGA
>Ga0114947_10001042_pt1 | contig 10123 bp, 7 predicted proteins | sample CR02metaG_FD_99656 | JGI IMG/M metagenome (GOLD analysis project Ga0114947, IMG submission 99656) | Deep subsurface microbial communities from Mariana Trench to uncover new lineages of life (NeLLi) - CR02 metaG | ecosystem: Environmental > Aquatic > Marine > Ocean trench > Sediment ...
CAGTTATCAAAGCAGAGTATTCCTCTTTGAGGGACTCTATTTTACCTCGCAATTGCTCTTGCTCAGCCCGTAACTCCTCAACTTCAGCTACAAGCCTAGGGACGTCGTTCTCTATCAAGTTCATCGTGACAGGCCCCAATATCTCTTTCCGGAGAATCTTTGATTGGCATGAGCCATGTCCCAGCAGTCTCTTGACTTCCTCAGCTTGTTCTTTGATCTCTTGGAATTCTTTCTCGTTCACAGTCCACCCCCATCAGTAAAATCAGTCCTCGATTCCGCAAAAGGAGTGCCAGCCTGTAACCATGTGATTTTTGGGAGATTCTTATTTTCGACAGCCTGTGATTTATGCCAATTTTGCAAATTATCTCTCAAATGCGTTTAAATAGAGCTTTATTGAGAATTTCTTGAAGAAAGCGAAACGGTCGCAAAATTTTCTCCTCGTTGAGCCATTATCGGCCCATGTCCTATACCATCCCGTAGTTGAATAAAATACAGGTAAGCGGGTAAGGGTAGAGGGTTATAAAAGGCTGTCTCATGCCACCCTTATAATGGGAAGGGGGGGTTAAAAGAAAAGGGGGGGAGCGCTGGTAGTCTTAGAATAGAATTGTGGAGCCGACCGGGATCGAACCGGCGACCTCTTTAATGCCATGTAAAATCTTTCCGTGCCTATAGCTTCAAACTTTCTAAAACACCCAACAACTTTAAGGCTTATCAGTCAACCTTCCTGAAAGTTTCGGGGAGGTCTCTGCACAAGTACACGGACAGAAGGCGGTACAGTGACCGAGTCCGTTTGCTTCGTAGACCGACCAATGAGGGGCATGGTCGTTTGCAAGGAAAGCAAAAGGTCCGTTCTATCCGCCTAGATATAAAGGGACAAGTATCAGTATCTCCAAGTCACCTATGTATCAGCAACTCCAAGTCAGTATCCTAGTGGAAAACTGAACAAGGAGCTAAGATGGCGAAAAAAGTTCTACCGAAAAGAAGTGCCACGACATAGTGGTCGCTCTCCGCAAGGGTGCCTCGATGCGCTCGGTGGCACGCCAGTTTGGTTTTAGCCTCCTCACCGTCCAGAGGTGGGTTCAGCGAGCTCAGGACTCTCGTCTTGACCGAGTGGAGTGGCATAACCGCCCTGCCGGTCCCCACCGGGCAGCTAATCGTGTGGCACGGGCTATGGAGGATTTGATACTGAATCTCAGGCAGCAACTGCGTGACCACAGCGACCTCGGTGAATTTGGCGCGGCCGCCATCCGCCGCGAACTGCTCCAGCAAAACACCTCTGATGTCCCGTCGCTGCCAACCATTAACCGGATCCTCCGAAGATACGGAGCCTTCGATGCCCACCGTCGTGTGCGCCGTCCCCCGCCACCGCGTGGCTGGTATCTTCCCGATGTGGCCGCAGAACATGCCGAACTCGACCAGTTCGACACCGTCTCGGGTCTGGTCATTCGAGGAGGCACTGAAGTAGAAGTCCTCAATGCCATCTCCCTCCACGGCGGCCTTGTGGGTTCGTGGCCATACCCTGTGATCCTTGCAATAACTGTCAGAGAGGCCCTGCTGGAGCACTGGTGCGTCTGGGGATTGCCTACCTATGCCCAGTTCGACAACGATACGATCTTTCAAGGTCCCCACCAATACCCCGATGTCATCGGCTCAGTTATCCGTCTATGCTTGAGTCTCAGTGTTGTGCCGGTGTTTGCACCACCCCGTGAGAGCGGTTTCCAGGCCGCTATCGAGAGTTTCAACGGACGCTGGCAGGCCAAGGTCTGGGCTCGATTCCAGCATGAGTCGTTGGAGGCCCTCCAAAGTCGTTCCACCAAGTACGTCATAGCGTGTCGTAAAAAGGCGGCGGTAAGGATGGAGGTTGCCCCAGAGCGTCGACTCTTTCCCGAAAGTTGGCAACTGAATCTTAAATCTCCTCTGAAGGGTCGTATCATTTTCCTTCGTCGTACAACCGAGCAAGGGAAGGTCCATCTCCTCGGCCACACCTTCGAGCTTGATCCAATGTGGCCCCATCGGTTGGTTTGCTGCGAGGTGGATCTCGACTCCAAATTCATCTCTTGCTACGCCTTGCGGCGACGTGAGCCCCATTGGCAGCCTCTGTTACGACAAATACCTTATGTGCTGCCACAAAAACGGTCTAAAAAGTGACTTGGAGTTGCTGATACTTGTCCTATAAAGGCTTATTTTTCCACTGTCCGTGTTCTGTCCGAGTCATTTGAGGGTTTGCTGAGCATCTAAGGGCAAAAAAACAAAGGGGCCGAGAGATCCAATCTCTCAACCCCACCAGGCTCAACTGACCCTTGATGGACACTTGGAAGGCAGTCTTTTACAGCGGCATTAGACTCACGTCACTTCTCACTTCCCTTTCGGTTTCCATTCCCGCGCCAGCTTCTGGAATCCAGGGCTTGCCAAGGTCTCCATCTTCGATGCAGGGGAGGGTTTGCCGAGGTTTTCCCGCCTTACAGAAATACCGGCATTAAAATGTGGGTCGCCGCCGCTGCACGGAGGCTTGAAGGTCACAGGCGAGAATTTTCTATAATTTTTTTCTAGGCAGATCAGAGCCTAACAGAAACGGCGGCCCGATGTGGACCGCCGCTGGAATAGAGCAATTGGCCACCCAAAACAGATAAAGGGGGCTGCTTCATGACCTTCCAAAATAAACACAACAATAGAGATTACGATTTCTCACTCAGTTCTCACAAACTTTTGGCCACAAGGCATTAGAAGCGAACCTGATACCTGTTCCCTTTGTTGTCTTCGGCTTCCCCATGTCCGTGTAGTTGTGATTTTAGAACCCCCGCCTGCATCCTCATTCTAATATTTAGTACAGTTCCCTTGTCACCAATTAATATAGCTGTAGCATTAGCTATATTAGATGACGATGTTGCTGTGCTGTGTCCCGAACCATAACCAGTGACTGAATGTCGGCCGGATTGCTCAGTAGTAGTTGAGGATGTAAATTCCACTCTCCACGTGTTTGCTGTGAAAATAGATTGACGGCAGGCGATTCTACGCCGCGTGCTTGATAATACGTTCTCGGTGCTGTACGTAGCGCGCGCTCGGTATCATAATGAGAGCCTCGGCACGCTCTTTGCTCATCGCCAAAAACGCTCTGTCAATCGCGTTGGGATCTCGCGCCTTTAGGATCTGAAGCTTTACCCCTAACGTACGAGCCGCGGCCTCCAACTCTATTTCCTCTCTCGCCGCCATTCTGCGTCTCGTCGTTATGACAGCAATGCGCTTAGCCCCTGGAACTATCTCAGCGAGTAGCTCCAAACGTTTCCCGCTTAACTCCACGGTCATGGTAAATACTCCCGTGATACTTCCACCCGGGTGCGCCATACTGGCAACTATCCCACGTTTTACCGGATCGGAACCCGTTATCATGACAATGGGAATCGTGCTGGTTGCTTCCTTGGCGGCACGGAGTGCAGGGAAACCTACCGTGACGATGATGTCGACTTTTAGACGGACCAGCTCAGCTGCCAGATTGGAAAGTCGATCGGTTTTCGCCCCACGCGCGCGGATTTCGAGGCCGTAGTTTTTTCCCTCGACGTAACCCAGCTCTCGTATACCCTGCCGGAATGCACCAGTGAAAAGCGTAACTGCGGAAGAGACAGAATGAAGGAGCCCTATCCGATAGACCTTCCCCACCTGCTGCGCCTCAGCGTGCAACGGCGCGGCGAGCAGTCCGAGGGCTAGGGTAACGACGAGTGCGACTGTTCTGAGCCTCATAATAGCCTCCTCTGTTGACCCGATCTTGGCGGCATGGTTGCTCCCCATGTCCTTAACCAGGTCCTAAAAAAGATTAGGAGTCCGCAGCAAGAATTCCCGCCGGGGAAAAAATCCAATGACCGACGACCACCCCGTAAGGTGGCCGTCTGTGTTGCGCAGTGTGTGTCTCTGACCCCTTTGGGAGGAGCCTCCTACTTCACTTTGATCAACATGGGTTTGCCTTCAGGGCCGACCTGGAACAGGATGACCTTGAGATCGTCGGTCGCACTGGCGTTCTTGGCCTGCATCACTCGATTGGGTAGCTCATGCTACACCTCGCCCGGTCCGACCGCCATAGGGGGCTTTCCTTCGAGCTCAATAATGATGGAGCCTTCCAGGACATACAGGAACACATGGCCAGAATGATAATGTTTTGCACTGATCCACCCGGGAGCGAACTGGCGATGGAGCATGTTCACTTCCTTCCCCTCCATTTCGGCCAACGCCGTTTTGACGAGCTTCGTTGTCTTTCCCGCCGGCTTATACTCCTTCTCCTCGGCACGAAGCCCTTGGACGCTGACGGCTCCTACGACCATGGCTCCCACCAAGACGAGGATCCAAAAAAATGTTGTTCGCTGCATACAACGCCTCCTTTCTGGTTTATTATCTCGTTCCTTTTCCCACTGACTCAGACCAAAAGTGCTAAGTGCTCCAGTTCTGGAAAACAAAAAGCCAGCATACCCTTACGAAGAATCGTAAAGAGCGGCTGGCTTTAGGCTCTTCTGTTCATTGTCCCCCTCCGAAGGCCGGTTTCCCGTCCCTCTGGTTAGGCCTCAAATCTCGCTGGAAGCCCATCAATGCTGGGGGAGGCTTTTACCTACTTCTTAACCTGCCACCTCTAGTAAAGTCTGGAAGGCATGTCAATTAGCTAGAAAGCGGAGTCTTGGCAGGCTCTTACAGGCCGACTTCCTAGAAAGACACAATTAATCGACGCTTGATTTGAGTCTTAGCGCTCCCAGACAAGAAAACGGCGACCCTGTTCGGACTGCCGCTTCTCGAAGTACTGGGGACTATGGCTGGTCAATTAAAATGTTGCGTATCTCCCCTCCTGCCACTTGGGGCAGATAAAGGGGATCTGTTTCGTACACCTTTTGGATGAAGTGGGACCAGCGCTTTTTTAACTCCTTAGAGATGGGCGCAGGAGGGACCTCAATAACCTCTGTCACTTCTTGTTCGGGCCTCTCTTTCATAACGACTCACGAACAACGCTCGGAGACCCGGCAACAGTCCGTTCACAAAATCAGATCAGCGAAGTTTTAAGATTTTTTGATAAAGCTTTACCGCCCTCGAGAAGTCCTTTGCGTTTATCTCATGGGGTTTCTCCACGATGCGCTTATATCCCTTGAATAGCCGAACTGGATTGGGATCTATTCCTTTGCGGGTAGGAATTCGCTGGAACCCTACGAGTTGTTTTTGCCCTTGTTCAGAGAGCATAAAATCGATGAAAAGCTTGCCTGCGTTCGGATGGGGAGCATAGGCGCTAAACAAGACCGCATTGACCTGAACCGGGACTGGCTCCAGGGGAACCCAGTCGATGGGCGCCCCCTTGGAGGTGGACCTTTGAATCGTCGGTGCGTAGGCAATAATTAGAGGGTACTCTCCGGCCATCACGAGCTGAACCCGATTGGTATTACCCCGCATGGCAACCGGCTCCTGTGCAGCGAGCTTTTTGAAGTAGGAGACCGCTTTCTCCTCGCCCCATGCCATGATAAGTCCAAAAAGAAACGTATAGGCCGTGTTATCGATCGATATCTTTCCCCCTTTCCACTTGGGATCGAGCAGCTCCTCGTAGGTCTTAGGGACGTCTTCCTTTTTGACCATTTGGGTATTGTATCCCAACGCGTAGGGGTTGACATAATATCCAGTCCAATACCCATTTTTGTCCACCAGATCTGTAACGATATTTTTGGCTTCAGGTGAACGGTAAAATCCCACAAGTTTGTTCTTCATAAACAGAGAAAACTTATCACCGCTTGCTACCGTCACATCCCAGGCGTGCCGGCCGGCACGATGCTCCGTTAGGATCTTGTTAAGCATGGCGTCGCCACCGGTGCGATAGAGTTCTGTTTTGATGAAAGGATATTTTTTGTGAAACGCGTCTACGACCTGTTTGCTCTGGGGCAGAGACATGGTCGTCCAGTAGGATATAGTCCCTTCCTTCTTTGCAGCTTCAATTAGCTTCGGATCTGGATACCCCGACCACGAAACAACCGGGAGTAAAAAAACAGCAACGAACAAGGCGACAAGCACTTTAATCGTTTCCATTGTGGCTCCTCCTTCACTTTAGATCCAGGCCTTCATTCAATTCATAGATTTAATGATAAGAATTCGCTTTTGGGGCATGGCCAACAAGAACCCAAGAATTCCTGACATAGCCGCCGCTCAGTGTGCCTTCGTTATCACCCTCCGAGTAACGTTTACCGTCCCTGTGTTAGGCCTCAGTTATACTGGAAGCCGTTTCAAAGTTGGGGGAGGCTCTGTAACTAGGTCCGGCTAACGTCCTTATTAGAAGTGGGGGTGCCTGTCAAGCGAAAGGTGGTCCCAAATTTTGGTCAATCTGAGACCCTCTGGGCGTGTCTTTTCACTAGGAATGGTGGCTACTTAGAGTGACTCACAGGCTGGCTTCCTCCGCAAGACGCAATTAAACGACACTTTAATTGAGTCTTAGAGCCGCCAGAAAAAAAACGGCGGCCCGATGTGGACCACTGCAGGTGCAGAGCCAATGTCGGCATCCAGGATGGAAAGGGATCTCGTTTTTGTGAAGGGGCTCTATCAGTTGGTGTATTGGACTCTTCCCATAGACCCAGGTGGCGCTGCTCGTGCGGCCGCGAAGTCGCCTCAAGTCTGGGGCCTTTGAAGTAAACCGTTCAATGAGGTGGGAGGCACCTAACCCCTTTCCGCCGCCAATAGAAGAACCCGTCTGGCCAGAACGCCGGCCATGGCACTGCGGTACTCAGCCGAGGCCCGAACGTCGGTGATGGGCACAGCAGCGGCTTCGGCCAAATCTTCTACTTTGTCCAGCACCTCTTCGGACAGGGTGCGACCCTGAAGATAGGCTTCCGCCTCCGTCACCCTGATCACAGTCGGCGCTACCGCCCCCAGAGCGATCCGAGCCAGCTGCACCTTACCCTCGGAGAGTTCAACACCCACGGCACTGGACACCAGGGCAATGTCTACCGAATGACGGATATCAACGCGCTGGTAGGCACTTAGTCGCCCACTCACTTTGCCGGGAATAACGATGGTGGTGAGAATTTCAGCGGGCTCGAGAACTGTCTTACCTGGTCCAGTCCAAAACTCGCCTAGGGGAATACGCCGCTCTCCGGAAGGCCCCATCACCTCCACCTCTGCATCCAACACCAGCAGGGGGCCGGACATCTCGGCAGCTGGAGAAGCATTACAGAGGTTGCCGGCCAGGGTGGCCATATTCTGAATCTGCCATCCGCCCAGCAGCTGACCCGCATCCACCAGAGCGGGATACTCAGAGCGAACAGTTGGGTGATGAAGAATCTCATCGATCTTGGTGGCTGCCCCGATTCGCAGAGAGCCGTTCTGGGTACTGATCCCAATCAACTCTTGGATTCGGGTGATGTCGACCAGACGAGTCGGGTGTACGTGGCCCTCCCGCATCCCCACCATGAGGTCGGTGCCGCCCGCGATCACCCGAGCCTTCGGAGACTCACTCAGGGCCTCCACCGCTTCTCCCACTGACTGAGGCACAACATACTCAGTGGTCTTGGGTTCCGCCATGCCTATTTCTTCCCTTCCCCCTGGCGAGCTGTCTCCATCAGTTTCCAAAGTCGTTCCGGCGTGACCGGCGTCTGGTGTACCCGCACACCGACGGCATTGTAAATGGCGTTGCAGACCGCCGATGCGGCTGGATTTAGGGAAGACTCGCCAATGCTCTTGGCTCCAAAGGGGCCATAAGGGTCCTGAGTCTCCACAAATTCTACATGCATTTCCGGGATGTCCTGAAAACCCGGAATGCGGTAATCGAGAAAGTTGGGATTCGTGACCAATCCATCTTTGACCAACACTTCCTCGGTGAGGGCTGAGGAGATTCCCTGGGCCACACCGCCGTGCACCTGCCCTGTGGCTGTGGAAGGGTTGATGACCGTGCCGCTGTCATGCACCGCCCAGTAGTTCACCACCCGAACAGCACCCGTCTCAGTGTCCACTTCCACTTCCGCCACATGAACGCCGAACACATAAGCCGCGGAGAGGTTACCGTATTTGCTGGCGTCGGGGAACTCCGTGGGGGGTGTGAAGTCCCCGTTCCCGACCAGATAGGCGCCCCCATGCCGGGTAGAATATTCGGTGCCGATCTCCCTCATTGAAACACGACGGTTTCCATCCTTTGCCACAGACGCGTTCCCACCCTGGAATTCGACTCTTCCAGGTTCCATCCCGAGCATCTCTGCCGCCAGTGTCACAATCTTGGCACGGGCGTCCTCCGCGGCCAGCTGCACGGCCCTTCCAACTATTGTGGTTCCCCGAGAGCCGAGGGTGCCTATGCCGTGAGGGCTGATCAGGGTATCGACGGGCAAAGAGCGCACGCTGGTGGGGTCTAAGCCAAGAACCTCGGCTGCAATCTGGGCAAATACTGTGTTCATACCCTGACCGATGTCGGGGTCACCCACGATCACGTCCACTTGACCGTCAAACCCCACACGCACTTGGGCCGAAGAGCCATCAAATTCGTCAATGATCACACGGTTGCCGGAGATATGGTTCCCGCCCGCCAAGCCAATGCCGCGCACCACAACCCGTCGTGGGGGAACTTTGGGGGGTTGGTTGCGGTCGCGGAAACCTGAAACCTCCTCCGCTCGGTCCAAACACTCCTGGTAACCACAGGAGACTATATTCCAACCGTGCAGGGTTAAGTCACCACTCTTGACGCTATTCATTCGGCGCAGCTGGACGGGGTCGATTCCGATTTTCTCGCCCACTTCGTCGATAAATGTCTCAAAGGCGGTTAAAGCCTCGGCGTTGCCAAAACCCCGAAAACAGGTGGCAGGGCTCTGGTTCGTGTACACCAGGAGCCCTTCAGTCCGCACGTTCTGGAAGTGGTAAAGGCCGTCGATTCGATAGCAGGCTGTGGACAATACCGGGGGAGTCCAAAAGGTGCGGGCCCCTCCTGTTCCCACCACCCGGGCTTCCTTGCCGACAAAGCGGCCGTCACGGTTGATTCCCAGGCGGAAATGGAAGTGCAGCCCCATCCGGGGGTGTCCAGCACTAATATCTTCTTCCCGGCTGTAGAAGAATTTCAGGGGTCGCCCGCACTTTTTCGCCAGCACGGCGGCAATACAGTTGACGTTTAATTCGTACTTCATTCCAAAGCTGCCCCCGAAGGGCGGAACGATGATGCGAATCTTAGCCATCGATACGCCCAGGCCTTTGGAGTAGGTCATGCGGGAACGGAAGGGCACATGGGTAGGCCCCCACATGGTGTAGCTTCCGTCGGCCTGGTACTGGACAATGCAGCCGATTGGTTCCATTGGGGCGTGGTAAAAACGGCCTGTATAGAAATCATGTTCGAACACGTGATCGGCCTGGGCCAGTGCCTCATCCACATCCCCCCGCTCGATGAAAAAACGATAAGCGATGTTGTCAGGATGCTGTTCCCAAAGGACTGCAGCACCGGGCTTCATGGCCTCAAAGGGATCGTAAACGGCCGGGAGCTCTTCGTATTCGATGCGAACCAGTTGGGCGGCTTCCTTGGCCACTTCCGGAGAAGTGGCCGCCACCGCCGCCACCTCGTCACCGATATATCGAACCCTGTCCTGACACAGGATCTCCCAGTCCTCAGGCTTTTGGGGTCCAAAGAGGACACCAGGACAGTCCTTGGCCGTAATGATGGCTCGCACACCGGGAAGACGCTCTGCCTGGGAGGTATCAATCTTGCGGATCAAGCCGTGAGGAATTGTGCTGCGTACGATACTGCCATGAAGCATTCCCGGTACGGAGAGGTCCTGCAGGTACTGAGTAAGTCCTGTGGTCTTCCCGGCTGAATCAATCTGGGAGAGAGGCTGGCCTACACTCCTAAATGCTTGAGATACAGTCAGTTCTTTATCAGCCATGATCTCTCATCTCCTGGGCGGCGAGTAAAACCGCCTCCACAATCTTCTGATACCCCGTGCATCGACACAGGTTCCCTGAGAGAATGAAACGTACCTCCTCTGGCGTGGGATTTGCATTCTTTTCCAGAGCAGCTTTGGCAGCCATGATCATGCCCGGGATACAAAACCCACACTGGACTGCATTCAGCTTTATGAAGCCTTCCTGAAGCGGGTGCAGACTACCGTCAGAGACCAGACCCTACACGGTCTAGACCGATCTGCCGACCGTC
>Ga0114947_10001046_pt1 | contig 10115 bp, 9 predicted proteins | sample CR02metaG_FD_99656 | JGI IMG/M metagenome (GOLD analysis project Ga0114947, IMG submission 99656) | Deep subsurface microbial communities from Mariana Trench to uncover new lineages of life (NeLLi) - CR02 metaG | ecosystem: Environmental > Aquatic > Marine > Ocean trench > Sediment ...
ACCGCTTCACCGACGCGGACGGCCGCAAGATCGACATGCTCGGCGACGACTGGGAGGCCAAGTGGCGCCCGGCGCTGGGTTGAATGCGGGCTCCGGCCGTCGCGGAACGCACCCTCGGAGCAGACGGGGCCGTTGAAGCCTCAGGCGCCGGCCAGCTGCCGCTCAAAGTCCTCAGCGTCGAAATGACCTTTCGATTCTGGGACCAGGCCATCGGCGGTCAAACGCCAATATTCCCAGCCACTTATCTCAACCCGATTGCCAGTGCCATCCGGTCCTGAATTCGTCCCTTCCAGGGTCCACAGGTATACGCAATACATACCGGAAGTTCGAATGCCGTCCATACGCACGACCAAATCTGGAAAGCCATTGAAGAAGCCCCGCGCCATCTCTGCGACTGCCGAGCGGCCTTCAGATGGTTCCCCCTCGTTAATCACGATCCGACCATCGTCCGCATAGAAGGAAGCAACCGAATTCGGGTCGTGCGAGCACCAAGCCTCCGTGTATTTTCTCCCAATTTCTTCGGCCTCGCCCTGTGAAATCGGCATGTCTTCGTTTCCCCTGCGATGAAAAAACCACCCTATCTCACCGGGCCAGCAGCGATCAACTTGGATTGGCGTGTACGGAACCCAATCACTTGGATTGTAATGATCGCGAAGTTGCGACTGGGAGGGCCAATGGCGCGCGACGATGGGGTGAATCCCTCTCAACCGCCCTGGACCGAATAGCCGCCGTCGACCGGGATCGCGGTGCCGGTGAGGAAGTCCGAGGCCCGGCTGGCCAGGAACACGGCGATGCCGGCGTGGTCCGCGGGGTCGCCCCAGCGTCCGGCCGGGGTGCGCGCCTCGACCCGCTCGTGCAGGCCCTCGATCTGGGCGCGCGCGCGCCGGGTCAGCTCGGTATCGATCCAGCCCGGCAGCACCGCGTTGACCTGGATGCCGTCCTTGCCCCAAGCCGTGGCCAAGGCCTTGGTGAGCTGCACCACGCCGCCCTTGCTGGCCGCGTAGGCCGCCACGAAAGAGGCGCCGAAGATCGACATCATGGAGCCGATGTTGATGATCTTGCCGCCGCCGGCCCGGCACAGCTCCGGATAGGCGGCCTGGGCGCAGAGGAAGGTGCCGGTCAGGTTGGTGTCGATGACCGAGCGCCATTCCTCGAGCGCGTAGTCCTCGGGCTGCTTGCGGATGTTGATTCCGGCGTTGTTGATCAGGATATCGAGGCGCCCGAAACGCGCCGCGGTCGCCGCCACCATGGCCTGGCAGGACGCCGCCTCGGTGACCTCGAGGGCGACCGAATCGGCCTCGGCGCCCAGGTCCGCAAGCGCCGCGACTGCGGCCGCGTTCTTGTCCCGATTGCGGCCGGCGACCATGACCGCGGCCCCTGCTTGGGCCAGGCCGCGGGCCATGCCCAGGCCGATGCCGCCGTTGCCGCCGGTGACCACGGCGACCCGGCCGCCGAGATCGAACATCTCCGTCACGTCGAACCCCTCCCTCTGGACCATAATCTTTCCAATGGCCTAGTCATTTTTACCCGGGAAGGCAACAGCGCCCGGGCCGGGGCGGCGGGACCGGCCAAAAATCGGGAAAACGCGATCTAAGCCATTATCGGCGAAACTTTTTGGTCCAAGATTAGGTATTGTTAACCATTCCTTGCGAGGGTACATAATATCAAGGTGTTCCGGGGTTCTGGCCAGTCGAGGGCCGGCCGGAACCGGCCCAGTGACGCGATACCTGCTGAAGTAAAAAATGCCGAGTATCACCGAGCATCGCAACACCCCGACCGAAACCGCCGTTCCGACGGCGGTGTGCGGTCTGTTGCGTGCCCGGCCGCAGGCCCTCTTCCTTTCTTTCCTTGGTGGTGACGAGGCTCTCCTCCTTAGCTGCCCCTGAACGCTACAGCCGCCCATCGGCGGCACGCGGTCAGGGGCCAATAAGGGTTAGAGAACAAATGGTTACCGGACCAAGGAAGGAATCAAGGCCATGAGTGCCGTGAGCAACGAGACCAACATGCAGGACGCGGACCGCGTCAAGATCTTCGACACCACCTTGCGGGACGGCGAGCAGTCTCCGGGCTGTTCCATGAATCTGGAGGAAAAGCTCCAGGTCGCCGCCGTGCTCGAGGAGATGGGCGTCGATATCATCGAGGCCGGCTTCCCGATCGCCTCCAACGGCGATTTCGAGGCGGTCCAGGGGGTCGCGCGCAAGGTCAAGGGCTCCATCGTCGCCGGCCTGGCACGCGCCGCGCTCAAGGATATCGACCGCGCCGCCGAGGCGCTCAAGCCGGCCGCGCGCCCGCGCATCCACACCTTCATCGCCACCAGCCCGCTGCACATGAAGTACAAGCTGCAGATGGAGCCCGACGCGGTGCTGCAGGCGGTCGCCGACAGCGTCAGCCACGCCCGCAACTTCTGCGACGATGTCGAGTGGTCCTGCGAGGACGGCACCCGGAGCGACCACGACTTCCTGTGCCGCTGTGTCGAGACCGCGATCAAGGCGGGCGCCAGCACGATCAACATTCCCGATACCGTGGGCTATACCGTGCCCGCGGAGTTCCATTCGCTGATCACCATGCTGTTCGAGCGGGTGCCGAACATCGACCAGGCCACGCTCTCGGTCCATTGCCACAACGATCTCGGCCTGGCGGTCGCCAACTCGCTGGCCGCGGTCGCGGCCGGGGCCCGGCAGATCGAATGCACCATCAACGGCATCGGCGAACGGGCCGGCAACGCGGCCATGGAAGAGGTCGTCATGGCGCTGCGTACGCGCCGCGACATCATGCCCCAAGGCACCGGCGTGAAGACCGAACTGATCACCAGGGCCTCGCGTGTGGTTTCGGCGATCACCGGTTTCTCGGTCCAGCCCAACAAGGCGATCGTCGGGGCCAACGCCTTCGCCCACGAGGCGGGCATCCACCAGGACGGCATGCTCAAGCATAGCGGGACCTACGAGATCATGACCCCGGAGTCGGTCGGCCTGACCCGCTCGACCCTGGTCATGGGCAAGCACTCGGGGCGGCACGCCTTCAAGGCCAAGCTGGCGGAGCTGGGCTACGCCGATCTCTCGGACAACGCGATCCAGGACGCCTTCGTGCGCTTCAAGGACCTGGCGGACCACAAGAAGGACATCTACGACGAAGACATCCTGGCGCTGATCGACGACACGGTCGTGCGTCGCAACGACCATATCCGCTTCGTCTCACTGCAGGTCGTCTGCGGCTCCAAGGGCCCGCAGACCGCGGATCTGGAGCTCGAGGTCGACGGCGAGGTGAAGACCGCCAAGGCCTCGGGCAGCGGTCCGGTGGACGCATTGTTCGCGGCGATCCGGGACATCTATCCGCACCAGACCACCCTGCAGCTCTATCAAGTGCACGCGGTGACCGAAGGCACCGACGCGCAGGCCGAAGTCACGGTGCGGCTCGAAGAGAACGGCCGCACGGTCAACGGCCAGGGCGCCGATCACGACACCCTGGTCGCGTCCGCCCGTGCCTACGTCAACGCGCTCAACAAGCTGTTGGTCAAGCGCGAAAGATCGGCTCCCGCCGCGATGACGGCGTGAGTCGGAAAGGATTGTTTTGAACTCGCCGCGGCTGGCGGCCGAGACCCATCGACGCCAGCCGCGGTATCGGATGAAGCCGTACAGTACCTAAGGGGTTTTCGATGTTTGCAGGTTTGCTTGGCATGCTGTCCGCCGATATGGCGATCGATCTCGGGACCGCGAACACGCTGGTCTATGTGAAGGGCCGCGGCATCGTTCTGAACGAGCCCTCCGTGGTGGCGATCGCCGAGGTCAAGGGCAAGAAACAGGTCTTGGCGGTCGGCGACGAAGCCAAGCTCATGCTTGGCCGCACGCCCGGCAATATCCAGGCCATCCGGCCGCTGCGTGACGGCGTCATCGCCGACTTCGACGTCGCCGAGGAAATGATCAAGCACTTCATCCGAAAGGTCCACAACCGGCGCAGCTTCGCAAGCCCTCAGGTCATCGTCTGCGTGCCCTCGGGCTCGACCGCGGTCGAACGCCGGGCGATTCAGGAATCGGCCGAGAGCGCGGGCGCGCGCCGGGTGTTCCTGATCGAGGAACCGATGGCGGCCGCGATCGGCGCCGGCCTACCGGTCACCGAGCCGACCGGCTCGATGGTGGTCGACGTCGGTGGCGGTACCACCGAGGTCGCGGTGCTTTCGCTGGGTGGCATCGTCTACTCGCGTTCGGTGCGCGTTGGCGGCGACAAGATGGACGAGGCGATCATCGCCTACATCCGGCGCAATCATAACTTGCTGGTCGGCGAAGGCTCGGCCGAGCGCATCAAGAAGGAGATCGGCTCGGCCTGTCCGCCCGAGGACGGCGAGGGCCGGACCATGGAGATCAAGGGCCGCGATTTGATGAACGGCGTGCCCAAGGAGCTGATCATCTCCGAGCGCCAGATCGCCGAATCGCTGGCCGAGCCGGTCGGCGCCATCGTCGAAGCGGTCAAGGTGGCGCTCGAGCACACCGCGCCGGAGCTGGCCGCGGACATCGTCGACAAGGGCATCGTGCTGACCGGCGGTGGCGCCCTGCTCAGCAATCTGGACTATGTGCTGCGCGCCTCCACGGGCCTGCCGGTCTCGATCGCCGACGATCCGCTGTCCTGCGTCGCGCTCGGCACCGGGCGCTGCCTGGAGGAGATGAAAACGTTGAAGAACGTTCTCATTTCCATGTATTAGGCGCGCACGGTCAGATTTTGTTTAACTCTAGTTACCTAATTCGATAGGTTGCGGTTGGATAGCTGGATTCGCGGGTCCGGTCCGCTTCGCGCGGTCCGGCGGCCAGGGAGCCCAGGGGCGTCGTGAACAAGCCTTCAGGTTCGGTTTCTCGTCTCACCACGCCGATCAAGGCGTGGACCCAGCGTTTTGCCTTTCTGTTTCTGGTCGTCGGTGCTTTCGCGCTGATGCTGATCGGCAAGGCGGATACCGTTCTGGTCGAGCGGGTCCGCACCGTCGCGGGCGATGCGGTGGCGCCGATCCTCGAATTCATCGCCCGTCCCATCGACACCATCGGCAACACGGTCGCGGGCATCGGAGAGTTGACCGAGCTGCGCGCCCGCAACGCCGCGCTCGAGCGCGAAAGCGAGCGGCTCCGGCACTGGCAGACGGTGGCACGCCGGCTCGAGGCCGAGAACGCCGCGCTGCGCAGCCTGACCGACATGGTTCCCGATCCGCGCCTGCGTTTCATCACCGCCCGGGTGGTCGGCGATCAGGGCGGCGCCTTCGCACGCTCGGTCCTGGTCAATGCGGGCAGCCGCGACGGCATCGCCAAGGGCCAGGCGGCGGTCACCACCCGGGGCGTGGCCGGCCGGGTGACGGAGGTCGGCCAGCGGTCCTCGCGCGTGCTCCTGCTGACCGACATCAACAGCCGCATCCCGGTCCTGGTCGGCGCCGCGCGCGACCGGGCCATCATGGCCGGCGACAACACCGGCCAGCCGCGGCTGCTCTATCTGGCGGCCGGCACCGAAACCCGCCCCGGCGATCGCGTGGTGACCTCGGGCCATGGCGGGATGTTTCCGCCCGGCCTGCCGGTCGGGGTCGTGACCCAGGCGAGCGAGACCGCCTTGCGGGTGCAGCCGTTCGTCGATTGGGCGCACATGGAGTTCCTGCGGCTGGCCGACTACGAGCTGCCCAGTCTGTTGCTGTCCCCGGGCGAGGGCGGGCGGCCCCAGGGAGGCCAGCGGTGAGCCAGATGGTCTGGACGCGCCTCGACAGCACCGCGCGCAGCCTCGCGCCCTTCGCCCTCACGGTGCTGCTGATCGTGTTCGGCATGGTGCCGCTCGGGGTTCCGAACTTCGCGCCGATCATGCCCGCGCTCGGCGTGATCGCGGTGTTCTTCTGGCTCGTCTACCGGCCCGACTTGATGCCGGCCTGGGCGGTATTCCTGATCGGACTGGTCCAGGACCTGCTCGGCGGCGGCGCGCTCGGGGTCGGGGTGTTCGTGCTGCTGGTCGTCTACGCGGCGCTGGCGGGTCAGCGCCGCTACATCGCGCAGGCGAATTTCTTCCTGGTCTGGTTGGCGTTCCTGCCGGTCGCCGCGGGCGCCTTCGTCCTGACCTGGCTGTTCAACAGCCTGATCGTGGATGCACTGCTCGCGCCGGGGCCGGCGGCCTTCCAGTATCTGAGTACGGTGGCGTTCTATCCCGCTATCGCCTGGTTGTTCCTGCAGGCGCAGCGCGCCTTTTTGCGCTAGCCGGGGCGGGGAGCCGACGCCATGCCGATCCATCACGAAGACAACGAACGCTACCGCGCCTTCACGCGCCGGGCGCTTCTCGTCGGTGGCGGGCAGGCGGCGCTGTTCGCGGTGCTCGCCGGGCGCATGTACTACCTCCAGGTCATCGAAGCCGAGCGCTACGCCATGCTCGCCGAGGACAACCGGATCAATCTGCGGCTGCTGCCGCCGCCGCGCGGGCGCATCGTCGACCGCTTCGGCGTGCCGCTGGCGGTGAACCAGCAGAACTACCGCGTGGTGCTGGTGCGCGAACAGGCGCGCGACGTCAAGCGGACGCTGGAATCGCTCGCCGAGGTGATCCGCCTGCCCGAGGAAGACTTCGAGCGCATCCTGCGCGACGCCAAGCACAAGCGCGCCTTCGTCCCGGTCTCGGTCCGCGACTATCTGAGCTGGGAGGAGGTCAGCCGGATCGAGGTCAATGCGCCCGACCTTCCCGGGGTCAACATCGAGGTCGGCCAGACCCGCAACTACCCCTTCGGCGAGTCCATGACCCATGTGCTCGGCTACGTGTCCTCCGTGAACCGACGCGAGCAGACCGGCGACCCGCTGCTCGAGCTGCCCGGGTTCCGGATCGGCAAGCAGGGCGCGGAGAAGCAGTACGACCTGCAGCTTCGCGGCGCCGCCGGGACCAGCCATCTGGAAGTCAACGCGCTCGGCCGGGTCATCCGCGAGGTTCGGCGCGAGGAGGGCAAGCCCGGGCGCGATCTGGTGCTGACCCTCGATGCCACTCTCCAAACCTTCACCCACGAGCGGCTGAAAGGCGAGCGTAGCGCCGCTGCGGTGGTGCTCGACGTCCACAACGGCGATGTCCTGGCGCTGGCCTCCTCGCCGGGCTACGACCCCAACATCTTCAACGTCGGCCTGACCCAAAAGACCTGGAACTCACTGGTCCACAACCCGTTGTCGCCACTCCTCAACAAGGCGATCGCGGGTCTCTACGCGCCGGGATCCACTTTCAAGATGATGGTCGCTCTGGCCGGACTGGAGGCCGGTATCAGCCCCGAGGCCACCAACTTCTGTCCGGGCTTCATGAGGCTCGGCAAGGGACGTTTCCACTGCTGGAAGCGCCAGGGCCACGGGCGCGTCAATATGTACCAGGGCATTCAGCAGTCGTGTGACGTGTTCTTCTACGACCTCTCCCGCAAGATCGGTATCGACCGTATCGCCGCGATGGCGAATCGCTTCGGCCTGGGCGCACCGGTTGGGATCGACCTGCCCGGCGAACGCGGCGGCACCATCCCGACCCGGGCGTGGAAGCGCGCCAACTACGACGAGGCCTGGCAGGGCGGCGAGACCCTGGTCAGCGCGATTGGCCAGGGATTCGTCCTGGCGACGCCGCTGCAACTGGCGGTCATGGTCGCGCGCATCGCCAACGGCGGCTATGCGGTCACGCCGCGTATGATCCGCCCACCGGCGCCGAGCGCCGAGACGGCCGAGGCGGCGCCGGAAGCCGGGACCGGGGCCGGGGCCGGAGCAGGGCCGGGGCCAGGGGCCGAGGCGCCGGAGGGCGCGAAAGTTTCCGAGTTCCCCTCGCTCGACATCCCCGAGGCGCATATGCGGGTCATCCACAGCGCCATGGACATGGTCACCAACTCCCGGCGCGGCACCGCCCGCCGGGCACGCATCAAGGAGGAGGGCTGGGAGATGGCCGGCAAGACCGGAACCTCCCAGGTCCGCCGCATCACCATGGCCGAGCGTGCGGCCGGCATCACCAAGAACCGGGACCTGCCTTGGCGCCGGCGCGACCACGCGCTGTTCGTCGCCTTCGCGCCGGTCGACAGGCCGCGCTACGCCTGTGCCGTCGTGGTCGAGCACGGCGGCGGCGGGTCCAAGGTCGCCGCCCCGATCGCCCGCGATATCCTGACCGAAACCCAGCGCCGCGATCCCGCGGCCACGGACCCGGTGCGCCTGATGGCCGCCGGCGCCGCCGACAAGGCCTGATCGTTCATGACCATCCGTCCGCCCTACGGGATCGCCGCGCAGTCGACGCTCTCGGCCCGCGATCCGGATATGACGCTCGGTGAGAAGCTGTGGCAGATCAGCTGGGGTTTGGTGCTGCTGACGACCCTGATCTCGGTGGTCGGCTTCGCCATGCTCTATTCGGCCGCCAACGGCAACGTCGATCCCTGGGCCTCGCGCCAGATGGTGCGGTTCAGCGTCGGGTTGGCGATCATGCTCGCCATCGCACTGATCGACGTCCGGTTCCTGTTCCGTTGGGCCTATCTGGTCTATTTCGGGACCCTGGGCCTGCTGATAGCGGTCGAGTTGATCGGCGCCTCGGGCATGGGGGCGCAACGTTGGATCGATCTAAAGTTCATCCAACTTCAGCCCTCCGAGCTCATGAAGGTGACGATCGTGTTGGCGCTGGCCCGTTATTTTCACGGCCTCACGCCCGAGGAGATCGCGCGCCCCTTCTACCTGCTGGTGCCGATCGCGCTCACGCTGGCCCCGGCGGCGCTGGTGCTCAAACAGCCGGACCTGGGCACGGCGGCGATGCTGCTCATGGTCGGCACCGCGGTATTCTTCTGCGCCGGCGTGCGGCTGTGGAAGTTCGCGGTCGTGGGCGCGCTGGGCTTAAGCGCGATTCCGATCGGCTGGCAGTTCCTCCACGAATACCAGAGGCGACGGGTGATGACCCTGTTCGATCCGGAGAGCGATCCCCTGGGCGCCGGCTATCATATCCTGCAGTCGAAGATCGCGCTGGGTTCCGGCGGGCTGTTCGGCCGCGGCTTCCTTCAGGGCAGCCAGAGCCACCTCAACTTCTTGCCCGAAAAGCAGACCGACTTCGTGTTCACCATGCTGGCCGAGGAGTTCGGCATGATCGGTGGGCTGACCCTACTCGGCCTCTATGCGGTCCTGTTGATTTACGGCCTGGCGATCGCGATCCGTTCGCGCAACCAATTCGGGCGCCTGTTGGCGGTCGGGATCGCGTGTAACATCTTTCTCTACGTGTTCATCAACATCGCCATGGTGATGGGCCTGATACCCGTAGTCGGTGTGCCCTTGCCGCTGATTTCCTACGGCGGCACCGCCATGCTGACCTTGATGGCGGCGCTCGGCTTGTTGATGTCGATCTACATCCACCGCGACGTGCGCATCCCGCGCCGGGGCCTGGGCGAGGGGCCCTAAGTGCGCCCCCTCAGCCCCCTCGACAAAGCCCGATTCGATTGCTATCTAACGGCCACGGTGGGCGCATAGCTCAGTTGGCAGAGCAGCTGACTCTTAATCAGCGGGTCGCAGGTTCGAGTCCTGCTGCGCCCACCATTCCTTCCAACTCCGCTTCCAACTGGGCGGATTATCCTTCCAACTTTGTCCTCTTTCTGTGCTCGCTCAGCTTGGCTATGGCATTGCGGGCCATGGTCGCGTTTCGGGGCAGGTAAACCTCCAGAATCGCCACGGTATGCTTGAGGCTGTGCCCTGTTATGGCCGCGATTTCGTAAACTTGGCAGCCGGCCTCAGCCAGCCAAACGACGGCAGTTCTGCGCAAATCCATGAACCAGAGATCCGGGAGGCCCGCCGCGGCCCTGATGTCCGCGAAGACGTGCCGGAAATTGTCCTCAAGATAGGGTCGGCCGGTCGTTTCGCTGATCAACATGCTGGGTGATTTCCTCGGCACCGCTGCCAACGCAACCCCCAGTTCCTCGATCACGGGTACGGTGACGCGTGTTCCTGTCTTGCCCTGGCGCAGCGTGATCGTATCGCCGTTGAATTGCGACCACGCCAGCTTGAGGAGATCACCTTCACGCTGTCCGAGGTTGGCTCCCAGGAGCACCGCCAGGGCCATGGAGGGGCGTCCTGCTTCTCGCGCTGCCAGGCAGAAGGTTTCCACGTTTTCGCGCTTCCAAACGGTCTGGCGGGGCGGGCGGCCCT